>Ga0272444_10000760_pt1 | contig 32759 bp, 31 predicted proteins | sample SSMForm13_FD_201033 | JGI IMG/M metagenome (GOLD analysis project Ga0272444, IMG submission 201033) | Marine sediment archaeal communities from Little Sippewissett salt marsh, Falmouth, MA, United States - SSM-Form-13 | ecosystem: Environmental > Aquatic > Marine > Wetlands > Sediment ...
TGATGATAATAATGTTTCACCTCTTTCATTTCACTCACCAGGTCGGCATATTGGATGAACTCTTGGGGGGCGTTGCGTCCGGTAAGGATAATTTCCACGCTTTCAGGGCGCTGGTCCAAAAATTCCAGAACCTGTTTTACGGCAAGCAGACCGAACCAGACGGTCACATTGATTTCATCCAGTATAACAATGTCATATTGTCCTGAGAGCATGGCATCACGAGCCTTGACAAGTCCCTGTTCCGCCTGATCCATATGCTTTTGAGTGACTTGATCGCGATGAATGCACCTGATGTCCCCATACTGTTCAATTTTGATGTAGGGGTTATCACGCAATGCCGTAAGTTCGCCATAGTGCTGCCCCTTCATGAACTGGCCCATGTATGTTTTCAGCCCATGACCTGCAGCTCTGATGGAAAGGCCTAACGCGGCGGTTGTTTTGCCCTTGCCGTCTCCGGTGTAAACCTGAATGTACCTTTTTGTATCTGTTGCCATTATTCTCTGATGACGAATTCAAAATAGCTCTAGTTCATCAAGGGGTTGGGGTTGGGTATTTTTTGCCTTTTTACAAGATTGTTAAAAAGGTTAGAAAAAAAGGGTTATGACATCATATCATAACCCATTGTTATTTGGCTGAGGGACCAGGATTCGAACCTGGGTTAACGGGGCCAGAACCCGTCGTCCTGCCTCTAGACGATCCCTCAATGGACTCTAATTTCCAAATACACAAAAATAAAATGGGAGTCAAGATAAAACTCAGGGCAAACGCATTTGAATTACAATATATATAGGTAGAGCGCTCCACGCCGTCGCTGCGCTGCACAGAAATCAAATGCGATTACCCTGAGATAAAACCAATCCCTCAAATTTCGGGATATTTTTTTTAAGAATACGAAAGATTTTACTTACGGTAATAAATTGAGTATTAGTAATGAGTAAAACAGATCAAATATATTTTAGCCGTTACGGTTAGGTTTGAACATTGAGCCATCTTTCAAACCGCCTGATTTTTTCGACCGGAACAGGGATGAGACGGGTTCGAAAATTAATTATACTATAATAACAAATAGATAAAAAATACACCCCCTTTTATAGCCATGGAACCGTAGGTAATTGTCGAACGTATATACAAAATAGAAAAATGTTCATGAAAACCCTTGACAATCCTTTGTGTTTAAATTACTTAAATCGCAATTTCTAATCATGACGGTGATGTTATAGCAAATGAATTATATTTTCAATTAGTTAAAAGAGAGCATTACTAATGGCCGTACCAAAACGCAAGAAATCTAAGTCAAAACGGAATAAACGACGAACTCACCAGAAAGTTGCAGCTCCCCATACAATAAATTGTTTTCAATGCGGGGATGCAATGCTTTCTCACCATGCATGCCCCAATTGCGGTACTTACAAGGGCCGTGCTGTAATTGGAACCGAATGATGACGGTTTTGTAAAAAGTCATTTTTTCTCACTTCAAAAATGGTCCATATCCTTCGAAAAAAATTTTTTACGATTTCATTACTAAAAAAAACTATGAGGAAAAAAAGATGACCTCACATATAAACCCGGCAAACCCTGTGCTAAAAGGATTGGATTCCGAGTCAAGACAGATGGTTATAGAGACGGTCAGGCAGCTTAAGAATCGTCTTTTAACTCGTGAAAAAATTCTTGAATATGACAAAAATGAAATTTTCCCGGAAGAGACGGTCCGCGAAATAATGGGGCCGGATATTGGCCTGCAGCTCCTTTTTATCGATGAAGATTATGGTGGAATGGGGGGCGGTACCAGAGACTGTTGTGCGGTGATTCGTGAAATGTGTAAAATTTGCCTGGGGATCGGAACTGCTTTTTTTGCCATCCAGCTGGGTGCGGACCCGATAATTGTGGGGGGTACCGAAGAACAGAAAGCAAAATGGCTGGGCGCCATTGCCGAGGGAAATTGTCTGGTGGCCTATGCCGTGACAGAACCGGGCGCCGGCAGCAACCTTGCGTCACTTAAGACCAAAGCGGAACCGGTAACCAATGATTCCGGAGAAATAACGGGATATACCATTAACGGGACCAAGCAGTTTATATCCACCGGAGGATATGCCGATTTCATTACCCTACTGGCGAAGACACCGGAAGGTCCTGCATTCTTTATCGTGGAAAAGGGGACCCCCGGGTTTGTTCAGGGCAAGGGTGAGGATAAGCACGGTATCCGGGCTTCAAACACATCTCCGCTGTCTTTTACGGATGTGTGGGTTCCGGCTGAAAATCTCGTGGGCCTGGTTCCGGGTAAGGGGATGAAACAAGCCAATAAAGTGTTTGGATATACCCGGCTCATGGTTGCCGCCATGGCCCTGGGGCCTTGTGAAGCGGCTCTTGAGATCGTGATTCCCTATGCCAAAGAACGGATTCAGTTCGGATCTCCGCTTTCGGAAAAACAGGGATACACTCACAAGCTTGTGGTTCCCCATGCCGTAAGACTTGAGGCCGCAACCGCCTATATGGACGAAATTGCTCTCCGGATCGACTCCGGCGAATTCGATCTTCATGTGGAAGGTTCCATTAGCAAACTTTTTGCTACCGAGTCTGCCAACAAGGCAGCGGACGATGCCATCCAGGCACTGGGCGGTTACGGGTATATGACCGAGTTTGAAGTGGAGAAGATTAAGCGGGATGTGAAGATCACCTGTATCTATGAAGGGACCAGCGAAATTCAGCAGAGTATTATCAGCACATTCCGCTGGAAAGAAACGCGTAAAAGCAAAGGTGGATTTTATAACGCCATCTGCCGGGAAATGGAAAACATGGATCGCGATGTTAACGATGCCGGATGTCGGTTTTACGGGCTTGCGGCCGGGGTTTTGAATAATGCCATTATGTTGGCTCATGACCATCGACTGATCCGGAAGCAACATGTCATGTTTTCCCTGGCCGATATGATGACCCATGTGGAGATTGGTGCCAGCCTGGCGCGTAAGGCCGTGGCCCTTTCAAAAGCCGGTGCCCCGGAAGCTGAAAAGATTAAAGCCATGTCCAGGATTTTTGCCGATGAAGTTGCGCAACTTGTTTCCCGGAACGCGCTGAATATCCTGATGGGTTCCGGTGTATTTGATCAAAAGGCGGCCCAGGATTTTATGGAAACAAATTCTTATAACCAATTAATTTGCAGCAGCCCAAATGTCATAAATGACATGGATCGGGTTGCAGACATACTGTTTGCGAGGTAATCATGACCGATCAAGAACAACGTACTGTTGTGGTTACGGGGGGTTCGAGAGGTATTGGCAGGGCGATTTGTATATCACTGGCAGCACCGAACACCCGTATCTATTTTAATTATTTTTCTCCCAGTGATCCGGATGCCGAAGCTGCGGCTGCTGCTGAAACCGAGAAGCTCGTAGCCCATGCCGGGGGGTCGGCTGTCAGCACTAGTGTTAACATTGCCCAAGAAAAAGAAGTGGTAAGTTTTTTCGAAGAAATTTTAGACAAATCCGGGCGAATAGATGTTCTCGTAAATAACGCCGGTATCACCAAAGACGGTCTTTTGGTCCGTATGAAGGAAACGGATTGGGATATGGTTTTAAATATTAATTTAAAGGGAGCGTTTACCTGTACGAGGATTGCTGCAAAAGCCATGATGAAACAGCGTTATGGACGTATTATTAATATGGCGTCGGTTGTGGGGGTCACCGGGAATGCGGGACAGGCAAATTATTCGGCATCAAAGGCAGGTTTAATCGGACTCACAAAAACAGCTGCCAAAGAGCTTGCTCCGCGTGGCATAACCGTCAATGCCATCGCTCCGGGTTTTATAGAAACGGATATGACAGCGTTACTTTCAGAAAAGGCAAGGAATGCAATGCTGGACCAGGTTCCCCTGGGACGGGCGGGGCAACCTGAAGATGTTGCAGCCGTTGTTGCTTTTCTGGCTTCTGAAAGTGCATCTTACTTAACCGGCCAGGTAATTCATGTAAGTGGTGGAATGTACATATAAAAGGGGGTAAACAAAATGTCCATTGAAGATAAAGTAAAAAAGATAATTGCTGAAAAGCTGAGTGTTGATCTTGAAGAAATTGTGCCGGAGGCGTCCTTTGTGGATGACCTTGGCGCAGATTCGCTGGACCTTGTTGAGTTGATTATGTCCATGGAAGAGGAGTTCGATATTGAAATTCCTGATGAAGAAGCAGAGAAATTGATTACGGTAAAAAACGCTTTCGATTATATTGATGCACATTAATGAAATCGAAATTCCGGCGTATCCGGAGGGATTAAAAAATCGGTATCCCTATGATCTTAAAGAAAGGCAAACCAATTAAAAAAGATATTTTCATCAATGATGGAAAAATCGAAGTGGTTTTAGGTCATTGAAATTTTAAAGAAATCCGTGAACGGCTACAAAAATAATTATATGACATAGGGACGTTGCCCCGCCTGCCATTGCAAGGCAGGAGCGGGCAGGGACAATTGGGATAATAGATGTTGGAATAAACAGATTGCCATTAAAAGACTTGTGACTTGGATTCCGCTTATGGCGAGATAGAATTTTCGAGATGATGCGATTATGGTTGATACGGAGAGTTTTTTGGACCGGCGGGTCGTTATTACGGGTTTGGGGCTTGTAACCCCACTGGGTATCGGCGTTGAAGAGACATGGAATGCACTGTGTGAAGGCAAGTCGGGCATCGGCGAGATCACCCGGTTCGATGCATTCGGATTTGACACTCAAATTGCCGGAGAAGTAAAGAATTTTCACCCTGAGGATTTCCTTCCAAAAAAAGAAGCGAGACGCATTCAATCGTTTATAGCGTATGCTGTTGCAGCATCCCGAATGGCCCTGGAAGATTCGGGGTTAATTATAGACAGTGCCAACCAGGACAGGGTCGGTGTTCTCACAGGATGCGGTTTGGGCGGACTTCAGATACTCGAACAAACTGCCGCGATACTGAGAAAAAAAGGACCCAAACGGGTAACGCCGTTTTTTATTCCCATGATGATCGGGAATATGGCTCCGGGTATGATTTCCATCTATTTAGGTGCCAAGGGACCCAATTCATCCATTGCAACCGCGTGTGCTTCAGGAACACATGCGGTGGGGGATGCATTCAAAATCATTAAGAGAGGGGGTGCCGATGCCATGATAACCGGTGGTGTGGAGTCTGTTATCACACCTACCTGTATTGCCGGTTTCAATGCTATGAAAGCCCTTTCCGTTCGGAACCATGAGCCTGAAAAAGCATCCCGCCCTTTCGACCGCGACCGTGATGGTTTTATCGTGGGTGAAGGATGCGGAATTTTGATACTGGAAACCCTCGAGGGGGCCCTAAAAAGAGGCGCCGGAATTTATGCTGAAATCCGCGGGTATGGTATGAGCGGAGACGGGTTTCATATGGCGGCACCTGCTCCGGACGGCGAAGGCGCTGCCCGGTGCATGGCTGCAGCCATTGATGACGCGGGTATTTCATATAACGCCGTGGATTATATCAATGCCCACGGCACGTCAACGCAGCTTAATGATCTTTACGAAACCCAAGCCATTAAGTCCGTATTCAAGGAAAAAGCACATTCACTGGCAATCAGTTCGACCAAATCCATGACCGGCCATCTTTTAGGCGCCGCCGGTGGAATCGAAACCGTTTTCACAGCGCTTACCATTCATGAGGGCATTATTCCGCCGACAATAAATCTTGATAATCCAGATGAAAATTGCGATCTCGATTATGTACCGAACATTGCCCGAAACATGGATGTCAAATTTGCCATGACCAATTCTTTCGGCTTTGGGGGGACCAATGCAGCACTAGTGCTCAGTAAATACAACGAGTAAATTGACCGGTTGAAAAAAAAATCGTAATAGTCTATCTTTTTGAAAAGGGCATGGCCGGGTTAAAATCGATTTGTTTTAAGAACAAAACAATTAAAAAAGGTTTTATTTTAGGGAATACTAAAAGATAAACTCGTAAAAAGTTCGAAAAATTAAAGTGGAATACTTATGAATTTTGGAGCAAGGGTCACAGGAACCGGATCAGCTTTCCCTGAAAGTCGTGTCAACAATGCCAGTATTGTTGAAAAGCTTAAAAAATTAGGAATAGAAACCAGCGACACCTGGATTCGTGAGAGAACCGGAATTCGAGAGCGGAGGATTTCAGATGTCGAAAACCCTGCGGAACAAAATTCTTCCCTGGGTTTTTCAGCGGCACAAAAAGCCTTGGAAATGGCGGGAAGGTTTCCGGAAGACATAGATCAAATTATTTATGCCACCTGCTCACCCGATACTCTGCTTCCATCCACCGCCTGTTGGCTTCAACATAAGATTGGCGCTAACAAAGCCTGGGTCATGGATATTAATGCGGCCTGTTCGGGATTTATTTATGGACTGGCAACTGCTGAAAAGTTTATTCAGACAGGACAGGTAAAAACCGCATTGGTTGTGGGCGGCGAAGTCCTTAACCCATTTCTCAACTGGGAAGACCGCAATTCCTGTATTTTGTTCGGAGACGGGGCAGGAGCGGCTATTGTTGAACAGGTTCCGGCGGACTCAACTCAACGGATTCTGTCCAGCCATCTGCTTTCGGACGGAAATCTCTGGGAGCTTTTTCATATGCCGGCGGGTGGGTCAAATATGGAGGTAACCCCTGAGAGATACTCTCGGAAACTCAATAAATTTAAAATGAAAGGTAAAGAGATCTTTAAAATTGCTGTAAAAACGCTATCTGATTTCGCCACTTATGCATTAAAGAAAAACCAGATGACGGTTAAGGATCTGGATTGGTTTGTTCCTCATCAAGCCAATCGTCGAATCATAGAAGCCGTTGCCAATCGCCTGAGTCTCCCTATGGAAAAAGTTTTGATTAACGTGGACCGGTATGGCAACACTTCTGCTGCAACCATCCCTACGGCTCTGGATGAGGCCATAAGAAAGGGAACCATTAAAAGCGGGCAAACCATTCTGCTCGATGCCTTTGGAGCAGGTCTGACTTACGGTTCAATGCTCTTGCGCTGGTAATCAATATGACAGATTATTTTCACACGTTTCACATTCCTGTTATGGGAACCGGGCACTCGGTTGACACACCGATCCGCGTGGCGCCTTTGGGTATTTCTTCGGTTATTTCACTTGTAGATGACCTTTTACTAGAAAAAATTCGGAAATATTACACGTCAAAGTTCAACCTTCCTTATGTCAAAATACCCAGAAATGCCGAGGACGGTCGGGCCAAAAGGATCACCGCCTACCTGGACACCGTTTATGAGATTGTTAGGAAAAAAATGGAAGAAATAAGAAATCAGCCTTTTTTCAAAAACAACAATAAACGCAAATATTTTGAACTGTTGCCTGAAGAATCTCTTTTGAGAAAAAAATATGAACAACTTCTCAAAATGAAGCCCGGTCATGAAAGAGATGCTTTTGAAAAAGATTTAACATCGCGCATGAAACCCGGCTCTATAGATGTTAATATCATGGTTACTGTGGATCGGTCTCATTTTGACAAATACGGCAATCCTCTTGGCGATGAATTCTCCGATGCCCAAGCAGGGCTCAGGGGGTATGCCAATAGTTGCCTGGAGTCCGGCATTGTATATTCAGCCGGTTTTAACCGGCGCTTGTTCAGTTATATGACCCGATTCAAGGATTTTTACAGGGATAAAATGGGCCGGATCAAAAAACGAATCATCCTCAAAGTCAGCGATTTCCGTTCGGCTCTTGTTCAGGGTAAATTTTTAGCTAAAAAAGGTCTTGAAGTGCATGAATTCCGCATTGAGTCAGGGCTGAACTGCGGCGGCCATGTCTTTGCATCCAATGGAATTTTACTGCCGGTTCTTCTTGAGGAGTTCAAGGAGAAAGGCAAAAGTTTGATGTCGGAGTTTCAACCGCTCATACAAAAATACTACAAAAAAATGGGATGGGACTATCCGGAGTCTGAATTGAATGACCGCCCGCTTATTACCGTTCAGGGAGGGATAGGGACTCATGGAGAAGTCCGTCGATTAGAAGAATTTAATATCGATCGAACCGGATGGGCCAGTCCTTTTCTGCTGGTTCCGGAAGTGACACGCGTGGATGACACCACTCGTGAACTGTTGCGACAGGCTCAAGAAGATGACCTTTACATGAGCGACGTCTCCCCGCTGGGAATTCCTTTTAATAATGTGCATAACACCGGGTCTGAAATATGGACCCGAAAAAGGGTGGCGGAAGGCAGACCCGGCTCACCATGCCCAAAAGGTATTCTTATGTCCAATACAGAGTTCACCGAAAAACCGATTTGCCTTGCCTCACGGAAATATCAAAAGACAAAACTAAAAGAAATTGACCTGATGGATATTTCAGCGGATGAAAAAGCAAGGCTTTGCAAAAAGGTTGTGGAAAAGACCTGTATATGCGACCATCTTGGGAACGGAGCGCTTATTACCTTGGGGATTGCCAAAGAGAAAATTTCGCCCCAATCCATATGCCCCGGCCCTAACATTGAATGGTTTGATAAATTTTACACCCTGGTGGAGATGGTAGACCATATTTATGGAAGAGGTTCCTCCCTGGTTTCATCCAAACGTTCGCATATGTTTGCCAAAGAAATTGTGATGTATGTGGATTATTTTGAAAGGATGGTGGCGGATTTTTCTGTAACGCCTAGTGAAATAAAAGCGTTGCTGGAATTTAAAAACAATTTGGAAGCGGGTCTGGACTTTTGTCTTGAAATTGCGCATAAGCCACCGTACCCTGGGGAAAATTTAGCCTCTATTTCAGATTGTGTGGAACGGGAAAAAGTTCGTTTGAAATCTATTTACAACGGTTTTGAAAAAAAAATGAACTGAAAGAAAAGTATGGAGATCGATCAATTCTGGAATATTCTCAAAACCAACTTCGGTTATCATAGTTCCCAACCCCGTGGTTTTCTGGTAAAGAAATTTCCCTTCTGGGCCACGTTTATTTATTATGTCCAGCTTTTGAGTATTATCCTGATACAAAGTATAACCGCACGCAAGGGGGCTTATGACCGGGAGACCTGGGCACGCGGTTCTCTGGGTGTTGTTAAAATTGTAGAATCTGCGGGTGGAAGGCTTCATGTATCAGGTCTGAAGGGGGTGGCGGGACGTCAGAAGCCGCTGGTTTACGTTGCTAACCATATGAGCCTGCTCGACACTCTTGTTCTTCCCTGCATTCTTCTTGCATTTAATAGCGTCACGTTTGTAGTTAAGAAAGGGCTGTTAATATACCCGGTTCTCGGCTCGATTATTAGAGCTATCCATCCCATCGCGGTTACACGGCACAACCCTCGAGAAGATTTGAAATTAGTCTTTAACCAGGGACAAGCATTGATTTCTCAAGGCTGTTCCATCATAATATTTCCCCAGGCCACCAGAAGCGCCGTGTTCGATACGGCATCTTTTAATTCACTGGGAGTTAAGCTGGCGCGAAAAGCCGGGGTACCCGTGGTTCCGGTTGCATTGAAAACCGATTTTCAGGGTAATGGAAGAATCATCAAGGATATGGGCTCCGTGGATCCCAGCAAAGAAATATATATAAAATTCGGAGAACCCATAACTGTGGAAGGAAATGGCCAGGCCACACACCAGCAAATCGTCAGGTTCATTACCGAAAACCTGACCGAATGGGGTGCAAAGGTTAATCCGAGTATTTCATGAAGCGTTTGTGGCCTAACCCAATCCGGACAAGCAAGCCCTCCTGCCAATCGGAGTGAGGCGGACGGGCCGGAACACAAAAGCATTGAAAATGTGGGTTCTGCGAAGCGGTTAATACCCAATGTCGAATTCTCAATTTCCAATTCTCAAGTATTTTTCAGTTGGATATTGATCATTGGAAATTGGTTATTGGACATTTTATTCTTAACAAGATGTTGTCGATTTTGTTTTAATAAACGATTAAGCATCCGTATCAGGCACCACAGGCATGGGGATCTTGATAAACTGCACCCCCTCTTCTTTTAACGTCTTTTCTTCCTCCTTTGTACTGACGCCTCTAATGTTTCTCGGCTCTGAAACGCCGTAATGTATTTTTAAGGCTTCTTTTGTAAAATCAGATCCCACATCATCAAAATTTTTCTCTACAAAATCAACTATGTTGCGGTTAATATTTGCAAGATCTTCCTGTGGGGCATAAATATCTTTCAAAGACGCAGATGATTTTATGGCAAAGGTGGAAGGAACCCTGGCAATGGAAGTGCTGTCACAAATCGGGCATGAGATAAAGCCATCTTTTTTCTGTTTTTCGTATGCCTTTCGGTCTTCAAACCAACCTTCAAAGGAATGGCCGTTGATACATTGCAAATCGTATGCTATCATATAAATATATATTTTGTGTCCGAGTGCCTTTGTGGCAAATATTTTTGGTTTCGGCCCGTCCACCTTACTCCGTTTGGCAGGATGGCGGGCTTATTCGTGTTGGGTTTTAGCTGTTTATTCTAAAAATATTATCATATCTAACGGTATTTTTAAAGAAATTATTGACAGATCCGATTTTTTCAATACAAAATAATATTATGACGCAAATTAATACAGATTTTCTAATCATCGGCAGTGGCGTAGCCGGCCTTAGTTTTGCCCTTAAGGTGGCCAAATTCGGCAGTGTTGCTTTGGTTACCAAGAAAGGGATCATGGACAGCAACACCTCACAGGCCCAAGGCGGCATCGCCTCTGTCTTCGACAAAGTTGATTCGTTTGATCTTCACATACGGGATACGCTGGCCTCAGGGGATGGTCTATGCAACCGGGATGTTGTGGAGATGGTCGTTAAAAATGGTCCTGACAGAATTCGCGAGTTAGTGGACCTGGGTGTACATTTCAATTTAAAAGAGAAAGGGGGGGCAGATCCCAAATCGCCTGATTCGGATATTGATTTTGATTTAGGACGTGAAGGGGGCCACTCTCAAAAACGAATTGTGCATGTCCATGACATGACCGGAATGGAGCTTGAAAGTGTCCTGGTGGCCCATGTCAAAAATCACGATCGGATTACCCTGTTCGAAAATCATATCGCCATAGATCTTGTCACCATTTCAACCCGTATGAAAAGGGGGCCGATCACTACGACCCATGAAGACTATTGTTGCGGAGCATATGTTCTTGACAGACAAACAAATCAGGTAAAAACGTTTTGCGCTAAGATAACACTCCTTGCCACCGGCGGTGCGGGCAAGGTTTATCTTTACACAAGCAATCCTGATATTGCCACCGGAGACGGGATTGCCATGGCATACCGGGCCGGCGCCACGGTGGCCAACCTCGAATTTGTCCAGTTTCATCCCACCTGCTTGTATCATCCGGATGCCAAAAATTTCCTTATTTCAGAGGCCGTGAGGGGTGAAGGAGCGATTCTAATCGATGCCTCGGGTAAGGCTTTCATGGAAAAATATGATTCTCAGAAGGATCTTGCATGCCGTGACGTGGTTGCCCGTGCCATCGATAGTGAACTCAAGAAAAGCGGTGACGATTCCGTATTTCTCGATATAACCCACAAAAATGATGATTTCGTAAAAGAACGCTTTCCTAATCTATATGAAAAATGTCTTACCTTTGGTTTTGATATGACAAAAGATCCTATCCCTGTTGTTCCCGCCGCCCATTACTTGTGCGGAGGCGTCGCTACCGGCATGTTTGGCAGAACAGATTTGCATCGACTGTACGCCGTGGGTGAAACGGCTTGCACCGGACTTCATGGAGCCAACAGACTGGCAAGCAACTCTCTGGTCGAAGCCCTGGTTTATTCCCATACCGCTGCCAAACAGGCGATCAAGGATCTTGATATATTGGATTTCAGTTCCACTCCTGTCCCTCCACAATGGGATGAAGTCGGTACAACAGACAGTGATGAAGTTATTATGGTTTCACATAACTGGGATGAAATCAGACGACTCATGTGGAACTATGTTGGAATCGTCCGATCGGATAAACGGTTGGCCAGGGCAAAGCGGCGAATTGAAATCATTCAGAAAGAAATCCATGAATATTACTGGAATTTCAGGGTTTCCGCAGATCTTATTGAGCTTAGAAATATAGCGATCGTGGCGGAGCTTATTATCAAATGCGCCAGTCATAGGAAAGAAAGCCGCGGGCTTCACTATAACATTGAATACCCCGATCGGGATGATTCACGATGGCAGAAGGATACGGTTATACGAAGGCCGTTTGTGGGATAGGATGAGACCTTTGAAAATTGTTAATTTTTGTTCAAGGTCAAGGAAGGCGAAAATTTTAACCCCCCCAGAGAAATAGGCTACGCATTCCATGGGGCAGGCACGAATACATTGAGTATTTCGAGGATTAACCCGCCAAAGTTCGGTGGCGGGTTAAAATTTGAGCCTGACCCCAGATAAATAGGCTACGCATTCCACGAGGCAGACGTAGGCATTGGGCAAAAAGGAACGTTTTGCAAAGGTCTCAGGATGTCCGTCGGGAATAACTCTTCAACCAAAGTCTTCAATTTTTAAATCCCTATTCTTCATTGACAAGACCGGTTTTTGTATTATTTTATTCATTTAATAAAATATCGTTTTTTCTCATAACGATTCATTTTATTATATGGTAATAGATTGTGGTTTGGGTGTGGAAAACCCAAGTTAAGGGCTTCACCTTAATTGGAATAATGGGATGATCACATAAACCGGTTTCCGTTAAAAAAATGTGATTTTGATCCTGTTCATAGCGAGTTACAAATGCAGAGACGTTACCATAGATGACTAACAAACGAGATTACTACGAGGTTTTAGGCGTAAACCGTAATGCGGATGATAACGAGTTAAAGGCTCACTACCGAAAGCTGGCCTTAAAATTTCACCCAGACCGAAATCCCGGCAATAAAGAGGCTGAAGAAAAGTTCAAAGAGGCTTCCGAGGCCTACGAGGTGCTTCGAGACCCTCAGAAACGGAATATTTATGACCAGTTCGGTCATCAGGGCCTTGAAGGATCAGGTTTTTCCGGATTTAGTGGTTTTGAAGATATTTTTTCTAGTTTCGGAGGAATCTTTGAGGATTTTTTCGGATTCAGCAGTGGCCGTCGATCCAGAACCAGGGCCCAAAAGGGAGCTGATCTTCGTTACGATCTTTCCCTCAGCTTTATGGAAGCCGCCTTTGGAACAGAAACCGAAATATATTTAGAAAAGGAAGAGGTTTGCCCTTCCTGTGAGGGGAGTGGCTGCGAACCGGGTACTCATCCGGAAACCTGCAGTCAGTGTAACGGAACCGGTCAGGTTTCCCGCAACCAGGGATTTTTTACGGTGAGGACCACATGTCACCACTGCCGCGGTAACGGGCAAACCATAGAGCATCCATGCACTACTTGCAGAGGGACCGGCCATATTAGAGTTAATAAAAAGGTGGCTGTAAGAATTCCTGCCGGTGTGGATACCGGATCCAGGCTTCGTCTCACCGGTGAAGGTGAAGCAGGTGTTTATGGAGGACCTTCGGGAGATCTTTATGTTTTTATTCAAGTGGAATCCCATGACTTTTTTGAGCGAGAGAACACAAATATTATCTGCCAGGTGCGAATTTCCTTTATACAGGCAGCCCTTGGCGATACCATAGATGTACCCACCTTAAATGGCAAAAAAGAACTTAAAATTGTAAAAGGCACCCAGCCCGGTGACCTGTTTCGTTTTCGCGGTGAGGGAATCCCTTCTCTCAGGAGCGGCAAACGGGGTGATCAAATCATTCAGACGGTAATAAAAACACCCATTAATCTCAACAAGAAGCAGGAAGCGCTTCTTAAAGAATTCGCCAAAATCGAATCAGGCAAGCTGTCGAAAAAATTAAAAAATATTCTCAAAAGCGGCAATGCCGGCGCATCCTGATCAATCAATCTTAAGCCCAATTGGATGAATTCCACGCCTTGCGAATTTATGGATGGACAATCATGAAGAGGATGTGACATTATGTTTGAGTTAAAAGTCGTTACCCATTTTGCGGCCGCGCACCAGCTCAAGATGGTGGCCAAAAAATGTGAAAACTTGCACGGTCACAACTGGAAGATCGAAATTTGCGTGGCCGGTGAAACTCTCAATAACGCCGGAGTACTGGTAGATTTTGGAGAACTAAAACAGCATGTCGCTGAAATTATGGCAAGGCTGGATCACAAGTTTTTAAATGAACTGGATTATTTTAATGATGACAATCCGCCGTCTTCGGAAAACATTGCCTGTTATATCGCAAACTCCCTTCAAAGCCAATTAAATAACCCTGAAATAAAAGTTGCCCGTGTAACAGCGTGGGAGTCAGAGGACGCCTGCGCAACATATTCACCGGACAATCCCTCTTCCCCTCTTTAAGCGGTTCCCTCATCTGCTTCAGAGCATTTCGGAAATTTTTCCAATGCCAAAGTTTTATAAGAAAACACCCCGACCGCTGAATCAATTAGATTAGAAGTTATAACAGATAGTTAAATATTAAAGCGTTCGCACGAACTCATTTTTTGACTTTTTACGAATGCATCAAGTTTAAGTTTCACTAAATCCTACCGATATAATATATGATAACTGCTGTTATATCTTAGGTCTAAGATAGAGCTGCTTTTATATGATGGTGGTCCAAGGAGATTAAAATGTCTTCATCCCGCATACTAATTGTTGACGATAGCGCAGTATTTCGAAAGAGCATTAAAAGAATAATAGAATCTATAGATGCCGAAATTGTTCTGGCAAAAGACGGACAGGAAGGTTTGGATCTGGCACAAAGCGCCCCCTTCGATCTTGTCATTAGCGATATTGAAATGCCGATCCTCAATGGAATCGATCTCTGCCATAAGCTAAAAAATGATCCGACGACTCAAGCAATACCTGTAATTATTGTAAGTTCCTTTGATTCCAATAACGATGTTGATAGGGGATTTCAGGCCGGCGCATCGGCATATATTTCAAAGCGCGAATTGAAGCTGAACTTGTTGGAAACGGTTAAAAATGTATTGTCAAAATCCAAGTTTAAACGAAAACGTCTTATTATGGTTGTGGATGACTCGACGGTCATACGCCAAGTCGTGGAAAACGGGCTGGCAAGGGCCGGATTCAAAGTCGTCAGTGCGGAAAATGGCAGGCTTGCCTTGAATCTGTTGGAGACCGTGAGGCCGGATCTGATCATCAGTGACATTGAAATGCCGGAGATGGATGGTTTTAAATTTTGTGAAGCGGTGCACGCCGATTCCACAATATCCATGGCGCCTTTTGTGGTAATGAGTTCCAGAACCGATCGCAGCTATATGAGTCGGATGGTTGAAATAGGTGCTGCTGCCTACATCTGCAAGCCGTTTAATATCGATGAACTGGTCATCCTCATAGAAAAAATTTTGTCTGATCAGTTTCTTTTATTGTTGAAGGAAAAAGAACGTCTGGAATCGGAGCAACATCTTATCGTTGGAAGTATTGCCAGTCTTATTGCCGCACTGGAAGCCCGCGATAAATATACCAAAGGACATTCCGAATCGGTAGGTAGAATTGTTTCCGGAATGGTAGCAATGACAGGTGCCAGTCGCAAGGAGGTGGAGACCGCAACCATCGGCGGTAGACTCCATGATATCGGCAAGATCGGAATAAGAGACGAGGTACTATTAAAGCCCGGAAGGTTGTCGACAGAAGAGTTTTCCCTTATCCAGCAGCACCCCGTTATTGGCGCCAACATTCTTAAGTCCATCCCGAGTTTTTCAGACATCCTTCCAATTGTTTTGTCTCACCATGAACGGATGGACGGCAAGGGGTATCCACATGGCCTTAAAGGAGATCGAATTCATATATGGTCACGAATGACAGCGGTGGCGGACACTTATGACGCCTTGACCAGCGATCGCCCATACCGCCGGGGCATGAGTCATGAAAAAGCTATGCAAATTATTGAAGACGTTCGAGGGACCCAACTCTGCCCGGACTGTGTGGACTTGTTTTGCAGGTGGATTGAACAAGACAGGGCAAAAGCTACCGAATTCTCACGCATTCTAACATACAGTCAAGCGGTATATGCTTAACTTGGCGACCTTCCGGCAAACGGGGTTATATAGAAAAGATCCGGTCAAACGGAAAACACTTTTCCTTATAAAAAACAATTGATTTTTCATTGAGCAATAATCAGAACATGGAAAATTGAATCAAAATTCCTTTCCGGTGTGGTTTGCCCGGTACATTTTTCCCTATAATGTTACCGCGGTCCCACTATCCCCAATAAGAAATCAGCATGACACCCATTAATGAGTGAGGGGCTTTGTTTTATCAATAATCCCGCCTCGATAAATCTCCATTCAAAATTCTGTTGCCAACAGAACCAAAAAACTATAATCTTGAGCTTATCTACTGCGGGACTATGGATAAAACGCTTATTAGTTATTTGCACTTTTTAGGAAGGAGGAAAAACATGAACAAAGGAGATTTGGTCAACGAGGTTTCGAAGGTCATAAAAACCAAAAAGGATGCTCAGGCGGCCGTGGACTGTGTTCTTTCAAGCATTACCCAGGCACTGGAGAAGGGAGAATCGGTATCATTGATTGGGTTCGGTACATTTAAGGTAGCAGATAGGAAGGCTCGTAAAGGCAGAAATCCTCAGACAGGGGAAGAGATATATATTGCAGCAAGTAAAGTGCCAAAGTTTGTTGCAGGAAAAGCTTTGAAGGAAGCTGTGAAATAATTATTTGCCTGCAGGTAAGCTATAAAGGCAGAGTCTGAATGACTCTGCCTTTTCTTTTTTCGGTTTCCGCATATTACCATTTGATGAACTCGTAAAAAGTCCGATTTAGACGGTTTCGTAAAAAGTTCAAATTCAAGGCGTGCAAATTTTGTTATCATGAGGCGTACTTATCGTACGTTGAATGATTGCGAAATGCAGCACAACGCAGAAGTTGGACTTTTTACGAGACCGTCACCATTTAGACAATCAACAAAAGTGTTGATTTCTGATACATTTCAAAGAAGTGGATGTTTGGTAGAGAGCGAGCCGTTGAATTCCGAAATATTTGCGTTTTACGAAACAAATCATATATGATATTGTTACCTGGCGGGTCAATATGATCATTTAGTACACCACAATTTATTGAGAGGTTACGGGATTTATAAGTAAAGAATCGACTTTCCTCGGATTTCCTGTTAGAGGAAAAATATAATGAAGTTATTTAAAAGAAATTCACGAAAACAATACCGAACCAAGGCTAAAGATTTTTCTCCCCTCCAAATCAATCTGCTGCTTCCCGGCCGTGAGCTTTTACCAGGCGCTATATTCAATACAAGCATGAATGGGGCTGCCATTGCTTTTGACCCTCAAAGAATTCCAAAGCTTGCTTTAAATGAAAGGGTAAAGCTTCAACTCACCATGACTCAATCCAATAAAATAATTATGGTTGATGCCACATTGAAACATTTGAAAAATGCTAATAACAACGTAATTTGTCGATTTCAATTTGCAGATCCAAGCAGCCTCGCAAAAAATCTGGACATCTCTCTTATGAGTTACTTTAACAGGAGAGAAGCCTACCGGGTCCAACCGGATATAAATGAACCCATAGAGGTGGATGTTGAGTGGGACGGTGGATCCACTCAAGGGCGTATCATTGACATTTCGCTCACGGGTATGGGGCTCGGCGTCAAACCTGAAGTGACTGAAATCCCGAGCCATCCTGAGCAGGTCGCTTTATCATTTCGATTACCGATATCTGAAAAGACGATAAGGATAGTGGGGACCACTCTCCATCCCCGGCCTTCAGGAAAAATCATTTTATATGGGATTAAGTATGATTGGGGCCAAACCGAAAATTCCTACCAGCAAGAATCGGTGATTACGAGCTATGTGATCTTCAGACAGAGAAAAATTATTGGACGAATCAAAGAGGATTAGAATGGAAACCGATTGTGACTTAACCCTGTGCACAGAAGAGGAGTGGCTTACAGGAACTAAGAACGAGTGAGAGATTCGGAAAAAGACCGTCACGAGGATGTCGGCGCCCGCCTTGTGAAATGCGTAAAAGCCATTTCAAAACTTTCCTGCGAATGATTTTTAAGTATCAAAAGGTAAGATGATTGTTACCGCAAATCCTTTGGGTTTAAGGTTTCTGGCGAAAACAGTGCCTTTGCACGTTTCAATACAGGTTTTTACGATGGCAAGTCCAAGGCCGACGCCGCCGGAACAGCGATCCCGAGAGGGTTCGGGGCGAAAGAAAGGCTCGAAAAGCTGTTCCACAAGATCGTGGGGCACGCCGGGACCGGAGTCTTTGACCTGGATTTCTATTTTATTTCCTTGTCTTTTAGCTGAAACGTGAATCGGTCCCGCGTCTCCGGCGTACTTAACAGCATTCCTGATAATATTGGCCAGTGCTCGGGCCAGAAGCTCGGGATCTGCCATCACCCTGATCTTGGGATCGATTTTCGTGATAATCTTTGTTGCGGGCATGCTCTCCCGTTGCACCGCCCGTTCCAATACGGGAAGGACTTCAACTGTCTTGAGCATGACCTTTGCCGTGTCCATTTCTGCCCGTGAAAAGGAAAGCAGCTCGTTGACCAAGTTCGACATGTGGGTCACATCTTCCATCACATCGGCCACCTGCTTTCGGTTATTTGCATCCACGCGGTGTTCCAGTATGCCGAGTCCGATCTGAATTCGGGCGATAGGGGAGCCCAGTTCATGTGCCACATCACCCAAAAAACGTTTTTGGCCTTTCACAAAACCGCATAAGCGCGAAGTCATGTGGTTGATGGCATTTGCCAGGCGCCCGATTTCATCGGCCCTCGGTTCATTGATGCGAACATCAAATCCTCCCTTGGCAATTTCCTCTGCCGCGCGAGTCATCCGGGCAAGCGGCCCCGTGATGTTTCTCACCAAAGGTAACCACAACAACACTGAAATAAACATCACCGCCGCCGCCACAATAATCCACGGCAGGGGATCGAAAAAAAAGCCGTTTCCCGTTATGGAATCCGACACGGCCAGAAGTACGGCGCGCACCGGGGGGCGCGATGGTGTAAGGGACACCGGGATCCGAACCCCGGCCCAGTATCGCGTGGGGTTTTTCGTTCGCATCATGAAGCGATGCTTTTTTCCACGCTTATCGCGGAGTTTGCGCGGCTGTAAAAACTCGCCCTTTGGAGGTCTTGTCCGGAAAGGGCCCATGGCCATTTTTATCACAGCCTCAGGGATATCCATATCCTTTGATAAAGATTGGGAACCGCCTCTAAATAAGAGAGCAAAGTCCACTTGGTAGATCTCTGCATGCCGGGCGAGCACATCAGACCAGTTCACGGCGGGCACCTGATTCAGTTCATGGGAAATCAATCTCCCGGCGGTTCGCAATCGATCCGATGCCTGGTGACCAAAAATAGCATGCAGATCTATCTGGGACCCAAACGCGAAGAACACCACCAGGACTGCCGCTACAAGAGCCAGGTTCATAAAAAACCAGAGGATGATTTTGGAGAATAACGATGAAAAAGGCTTCATAATTCCTGACTCCTCGGGTCTATAAACATATACCCGGCGGATCGAACGGTTTTAATGAATCTGGGGTTTCGGGAATCATCCCCCAGCTTCCGCCGTAGCGAGGAGATATGGACATCCACGGATCGGTCGAAAATATCGTAGCTTCGATCGGAAACGGCATCCAAAAGCTGATCCCGTGTTAATACCCGCCCTGCAGCCCTGGCCAGGTACATCAGAAGATCGAATTCGATGGGAGTCAGGTTTAATAATTCATCGCCCAACCGGGCCGTTCGGGAGGTTTGGCTGATTTGGAGATTTCCCAGAATCAATGCTTGATCCATGGCATTGGGACCGGGGTGAGGTTTGGATTTGAAAGATCGGCGGGTCACGGCGCGAAGGCGTGCTAAAAGTTCCCGTGTGGAAAAGGTTTTGGGTAAATAGTCATCGGCCCCCATCTCGAGACCCACAATTCTGTCGGTTTCATCGCCACGCGCGGTAAGCATCAATACCGGGACGTCAGATTTCTTGCGCAACCGTTTCAACACTTCGAACCCGTCCATCTCCGGCATCATGACATCGAGAATAACCACGTGAAAATCGCCGGCCAAGACCCTTTCCAGTCCATGGGTTCCGGTGTGGGCAGCATCCACATCATAGCCCATGGGCTCCAGGTAGTCTTTCACCAACCTGCAAAGCTTTTTGTCGTCATCGATAATCAAAACGTTAATTCTGGAAGGCGAATTTTCCTGATTTTCCATAACTACACCCCATCGTAATATCCGTCTTACCTGCTCCTATTATTTATATGATTCATGACATCAGTGCAATATACTTTACAAAACATTTACAATTTTGCCCTAAAATCAACATAAATTCTTTACATTTATCACTTATATTAAATTCAACACCGAGGAAAAAATTCCTTGAAAACCAACAATCTTAAAAAAGGAGGTACACCATGAATTCGAATCTTAGGCAAAAAATCTTTACCGGTACAATGGTGCTTTTGGTCACGGTATTTTTCATTCCGGCTTTTGCGGGAGCGTTTACGCCAGGCCAGTGCAAGTATGACAAAGGATTTGGCATGAAAAAACATCACGGGTCACCTTTGGGGATCTGGCAGAACCCGAAAATGATTCAGAAACTGGGGCTCACCGACGAACAGGTCAAAGGTCTCCGTGAAGCGGATTTTTCCCATCGTGAAAAGCGTCTGCAATTGAAGTCCCAGATCGACGGCCTTAACCTTGAAATGGAAAAACTGTTTTCCGCCGACTCCGTGGACGAGGCGAAAGTTCTTCAAGTCGCCCAAAAGATTTCAGAATTGAAAGGCAAACTGTTTGTCCGGAAAATTGAGTCTCGTCTGGCACTTGGCAATCTGTTAACTGCGGATCAACTCAAAAAACTGAAGAGATTTGACTTGCATCACCGTGCAACGCACGGTAAAAAGCATGGAAAGGAAAAACATCGAAGGAATGCACCTGAAATTAAGGGTGCAAACTGAATCAAATGATAGGGCATCTCATTATTACCCCCGACGGTTCGGCCTCCCACATATATCGGGAGGTCGAACAGGGATGATTTTTGATGAGAAAAGGAGTCCAGTGCATGAAAACTCTTTCCGGTGAATAGGGCGTTCACTCTTTGTTGATTTCATTTTTAAGATCGTCGTAATCACTGGAAATTTAATATTATTTCACATGGATTCACGATGCGCGCCTGGATTTTTCCAGAAGCGCGAAAGGAGACACCATGAGAGCTATAAGACTCATTATGCGAGGGTTGGCATGGATGATCATCGCCATGCTCTTCATACCTTCCGGAATACCTGCGCAGGAACTCGAGCAACCCGAGCAAACAGAAAAGTTCATGAAAGAGGAGCTGGATCAGATGCTTGCACCCATCGCCCTGTATCCGGATTCGCTGATCGCCCAGATACTGATGGCATCCACCTATCCCCTGGAGGTGGTTCAGGCCGAGCGTTGGCTGAAAGAGAACAAAACGCTGACTGGCGATGCGCTGGATCGCGCTCTGAAGGAAGAACCCTGGGACCCCAGCATAAAATCCCTCTGTCATTTCCCTGACGTGCTTTTTGCAATGAGCGACAAACTCGACCAAACCAGCAAACTGGGAGACGCCTTTCTGATTCAAAAGGATGACGTCATGGCCACCATACAGGAATTGCGACGAAAAGCCGAGACCCAGGGAAATCTCAAAACAACCCAGGAACAGAAAGTCATTCACCAAGAGGATGCCATCAGGATCGAGCCTGCCGATCGTCAGGTGATCTATGTGCCGGTATACGATCCGCTCTATGTTTATGGTCCGTGGTGGTATCCTGCATATCCGCCCTATCACTGGTACTACCCCCCCGGTGTAATTATCACCGGCGGTTATATCAGTTTCGGACCTCGCTTTTTTATCGGAATCGATTTATTCTCATGGAGCTGGTTCGACTGGCATCGGCACCATATTTATATAGATGTGCACAAAGCGAGACGATTCCACAGATTCCACCACAGGTATAATTCCCACCGGTATTTCTGGAAACATAACCCGGTTCACAGAAGAGGCGTGGCTTACAGGGACAGAAGAACCCGTGAGCGATTCGGAAACAGACCCTATCGAAAATCGCCGCCCGGCCCGGAAATGCGGGGGTACCCGCCAAGAGACCATAGAAAAAGGGCTGTGGATCCGTCGAGGCCCCCCATCAAACGACGGGAACCGGCCGATGCATCCCGGATAAGAACCGAACGTGAAAGGATCCGGCGCACCCAAGAACGCCGAACAAAAGCGGATGTGTCCCGGGTAAAAAGGGAGGGTGAAAGGGTTCATCGCACCGAAAAACAACGGGAAAGGGCCGGCGTACCCGGAGCAAAACCCGACAGAAATAAATTTCAGATACCTGAAGGCCGGAATACTCCCTTCCATGGGGTGGGCAACGGAAGCTTTGAACGCAGGGCAAGTCAACGCGGGATCCAAAGCCGTCAGGGGGGATACACGAGACATCAGGGTGGCAACCTACAGCGACAGGGCGGCGGCTCCCGGAGTAGCGGTCAAGGCAGCAGGCGCCAGGGGGGCGGATTTCGGAGATAGCAGACCAAAAGAACGGCTATAAATTTCTTGGGAGGATTGCGATATAAACAAGGGAGGAATTATGAATCGCATGGCATTATATAAGAACAATGAGGAGGGTTGGTTCACGGTGCTGGCTTGCCTTATCTCCGGTACCCTGTTCTTGCTCTGGGCCGCTTCATCTTTGCATGCCCAAGGCATACCCCATCGCAGCTTTTTATCCCCGGAAGAGGCGGTAACGTCTCTGGTTACTGCAGTCAGGGTCAATGACATGGAAGAAATGCTCGCTATCCTGGGTCCCGGGAGCAGGGAACTGATCTTTTCCGGTGATGAGGTGGCAGACAGGACCGGACGAGAAAAATTTCTCAAGGCCTATGAGCGGATGAACATGCTTCAAAAAGTGTCATCAGACAAAGTGACGCTATGCATCGGCAAGGACAACTGGCCCATGCCGATCCCCATGGTCAAAGCGGGCATAAAAAAATGGGTATTCGACGCAGAACAAGGGAAACAGGAAATTTTGAACCGGAGAATCGGCAGAAATGAGCTATATGTTATGGACGTGCTTCATGCCTATACCGACGCACAGCATGAATACGCGAGCAGGAATTGCGGCGGCGGCGGAATGGTGGAATTTGCCCAGAACCTCATCAGTACCCAGGGCAAACGCGACGGTCTCTACTGGGAGGTGAAGAAAGGCGAAAAACAGAGTCCTCTGGGACCTCTTGTTGCGCGGGCGGCAAAAGAAGGATACGCTGATGCGGACCTTTCGCCCTTCCACGGGTATTATTTCAAAATTCTCAAGGGCCAGGGCAAACATGCCCCAGGCGGCGCGTACGATTATGTAGTCAAAGGGAAAATGATTCTAGGCTTTGCCCTGGTGGCATCTCCCGCGGAATACGGGAATTCCGGTGTCATGACCTTTATTGTAAACCAGGAGGGGATCATTTATGAAAAAGATCTTGGCGTGAATACCACGCGTACCGTTGAAAAGATGCAGATTTTTAATCCCGACAACACTTGGAAAATGGTAAAGGAGACCTTATCGGAACAAGACAAATAGCCGATTTTTCATATGATCAGGGCCACTCATCTCAAAAAAAACAAAACCGTGCGGGAAGACCAAAACAAAACTTCCTTAAACGCTGACACCGAACGTAACCAAACGCCGCTCCCCCCGGAACTGGTGATCAGTCTTAAAAACCGTATTTTTATCATTATAGCCTCTTTATTGGCTCTTTTTTTAGCTGCGCTGGACGCTTTAGTGATGGGGGCGGCTATGCCGTCTATTGTGGCTAACCTGGGCGGGCTTCATCTATACAGCTGGGCCTTTTCCACATACCTTTTGAGCCGTGCGTTGGCCCTGCCGATTTTTGGCAAGCTCTGCGATCTTTACAGCAGCAAAAAACTTTTCAATGTTTCCATCTGTATTTTCCTGGCCGGCTCTGTATCTGCCGGGATTTCCCAGAATATGTTGCAGCTTATTTTATCCCGGGCCATACAGGGCATCGGTGCCGGCGGAAGCTTTGCCCTAACCTATATTGTTTTGTCCGATATATCCTCGCCTGAAAAACGCGGAAAGATGATGTCCATGGCCAGTTTTGTTTGGGGAGTGGCTAGCGTTCTGGGGCCGACCATCGGCGGATATATCGTCAATTATTTCTCCTGGCGCTGGATCTTCTTTATCAATTTACCGGTGGGAGCGGTTTCCTTGCTGGGGATATTCTTGTATCTGATCGAAACCCGCGAAAAACGGAAAGCAGTTTCCATGGATTATCTGGGAATTTTTACCCTTTCTTCCACCATTCTGGCATTGCTGACCGCTTTTTTGTTGGCCGGTCGTAGTTACGACTGGCTGTCCTTTCAAATTATAGGGCTATTTGCGGTCAGTGCAGGGGCGGGCTTCGCCTTTTATCATGTGGAAAAGCGGGCCAAAGAACCCATTTTGTCCATTGATTTTTTCAAGTTGAAAGGGTTTCGTATGGGCAACGGTGCCGCTTTTTTTGCCAGTTTTGCGATTTTCTCCCTCCTTTCATTCAGTCCCTTATTTATTCAGGGCGCTCTGGGTAAAACACCGGCGCAACTGGGGCTGGCCATGATGCCATTGAGCCTGGGATGGTCATTCGGTGCGCTGTTTTGCGGGCAGGTGGTCAATTGGATTGGAAAAAGAACCGCAAGCATTCTGGGCGGCGTTTTTCTTGTAATCGGCAGCGCCATGACCCTATGGTTTTCCTCGGCGACTTCTTTGGTGTTATGTTCGGTTATTTTGACCGTGGCCGGACTCGGTATGGGCTTTGTATCCATTGCCACACTGCTTGTGGTGCAAAACAGTGTGGACATTTCAAACCTGGGCGTTGCCACCGCCTCTCACCAGTTCACCCGAACACTGGGAGGCACCATCGGTATCGGCATATCCGGAAGTCTCTTCACGGTTACTTTTTTAAACTCGTTGGAAAAGGTGTTGAATTTCGATTTTCAACAAAAAATCGATTTGGAGCTTTTCTCTCGGATTCAACAAAACGTGGAGAACATTTTTCTCCCGGAAATTCAGACACTGCTGTCAACAGATGTCCAAGGTGCCTTGCAGGAAGCCGTGGGCCAAGGCGTCATGCCCATGTTCTGGGCGTGTCTGCTGGCATCCATGGTCTGTCTTGTGTTTAGTATACTGTTGCCTCGTTCCGAAATTTATTGAGATGTTACGCAAAAAAAAGTAACATCTCAATAAATTATGGATTTGGGTCCATATAATCATTTCATACACCAGAATGGGTGGAAATCAAGACCGTTGGTAAACGCTGATGCCTTTCTATTGACAAACCGTGGCTCCGAAGCTTTTTTAGGTGTCAGGTGTCAGGTGTCAGGGTTAAGGATTAAGGGGGAAACCAGGTGACCCATAGAAATTTTATGGACGTGGAGGATCTTGAGGTCTATAAAAAGTTGTGTGGATTACCCATCGATGTCTGTGACTTGACGCACAAGCGGCCCCAAGAAGAGAAATACCAGTTAGGAAGCCAATCCAGATGCTTCTCAAACAGCGCTCCCTCCCAACTCGCCGAGAAAAATGATGAACTGAACATGTTTCCTGACACCTGACACATGACACCAAATAGCCATAGCAATCTTAGCAAACAACAGTCTTGATTTATACCCCACCAGAACTGATTGAGAAGTTACAAAAAAACTTAACCATCCGATATGATATGGTATATGCGGAAATATTCTGTGAAAATACCTTCAGGTGAGATCAAGAGTCCTGAAGTGATGGATTAGCAATGAAACAAGAGCCTCGAAAAAAATGTCGGTCCTCAAAGCCTGAATGGAAATGGCCCCCTGTTTTTTTTGTGTTATCGTTCATCCTGCTGGCAGCAGGTTGCGGGGGCAAGTCTGCTCTGCCACGCGCTTTGTACCTTAAAGTGCCGGAAAGAGGGTTGGCCGTGATGGGCTATTCTATCCAGATAGGCGCTTTTTCGAATCCGGACAACGCCATCCGGCTCACCAGGATTTTAGAACTCAATGGGATCAGCGCCTATTATTTTGTCCATAAAACAGGGGACTATAAGGTTCGTTTCGGTGATTTTCCTTCAAAAGAGGCGGCCCGCACAAAGGCTGAGACTGTTCGTGCCGCGGGAATCATCCATGAATATTATCTGGTAAGTCCTCATGATTATGCGGCGGTAAAGCAGAGGAAATATGGCAGCAGTTATCTCAGAAACGAAATTGTGGAAACCGCCAGGCGCTTTATCGGTTTGCCGTATCAATGGGGCGGTTCCTCACGGGATGATGGTTTTGATTGCAGCGGACTTACCATGGCCGTATACCGAATTAACGGCCTGAATCTTCCGCGGAAGTCAAAAGAACAATACAGGGCCGGCATTCCCATTGAGAAAGGCCGACTCAAAAGCGGGGATCTGGTTTTCTTTGCCACCTCCGGAGGTAAAACAGTTTCTCATGTGGGCGTATATACGGGTGGCAATAAATTTATACATGCACCGGGAAAAGGCCGGAGAATATGTGCCGCCTCACTTTCAAAAAAATATTTCAAGACCCGGTATGTGGGCGCAAGAACCTATCTGTTTAAATAAAGCGGTTTATATCATTTTTCTTGTATAAAATGCATTAATAATCATAAAAAAAGCTGCCACCCAATTTGTATAGGCGAAAAGTGTTTTAAGATGTTTAGGCTTTGTTTTTAAGGAGAACTTGCCACCAATTATTCCTCCGAAAATAGCAACAAAAGCTAATGGAACCGCCCATGAAGGATTAAAATCTCCCCGAATGGCATGCCCTGTAAAACCCATAAAGGCGGTTACGGCAATTAATGTTGATGCTGTTCCAACTGCTGCATGCATTGGAACACCGCATGCCAATACCATCAGTGGAACCAAAAAAGATCCTCCCGAAACACCTACCATCCCTGATCCAAAACCTGCTAAAATAGTTATTGGTAATGCAATCCACAGGTTTACATTATGGGTTAGACCCCCTGATTTAACATTCAGAATTCCAAAATCTTTTTCCCTTGTCACATTTTTTTTCTCTGCAACCGGGATGAGCATTATTGCACCTGCAACAAACAGCATGAAAGCAAATATCAGTTTCAATGAAAACCCACTAAATAAGTGAGAAAAATAACCTCCGCCCAATGCCGATACAGCCATAAAAGTTCCAATTAAGATGGCCAATGACCATAACACAGATTTATTTTTTTGAAAAATTATCATTGCTGCACCGGATGCAGCAAAAAGAATAAACTGACCCGTTGTAGCCGCTTGGTGCATGGGAATATTAGCCATTGCCAAAATCACAACATAAAAATTACCCCCTCCTTTACCCACCATGCTCATGACGATGGCTACCATTAAAATAAGAATTCCTACGATAATCAAATTTGTCATCTAAGAATTTCTCCTTATTTTTTCTCACCTTGAACCACTTTAAGGACTTTACCGGGCTTTAATGCATCCGTTAGAGCCGAATATCCTCCCACTAAAATGCGAACATCCAAAAATCCTTTTGACAATAAATATGCATAGACAATGGCTGACCTGACATTTGCAGGGCAGAAAACAGCAACAAATTTATCCTTTGGAATTTCATTGATTTTATCAGGAACTTCGTTAACCGGTATATTTTTGCATTCTATATTTACATGATATTCCATTTTGATTGAGATGGAACCTGCCTCTTCTTTTGACCGAACGTCCAGCAAAATTACATGCTCCATTTCAAATAATCTCTCAGGTGTTATTTTATGTTTCCCCTGGCCAAAAAAATCCAATCCCAGACTTTTAAGTATTTGTTCCATTACACTCTCCTTTCTTTTAATGCACAGGTATTATTATACATTGAAATAATTGAGAACAAGGTGGATTTTGAAAAAGTTATTCACCAATAAAATTTACCAGAAATTTCTTCTTATATTTGTACTTGAACTCTGGTGCCATTCTAACAATCCAAACCAAGAACTTTACCTCTTTTACATATAAATAATGAAAAGAGCAAACCCACAGAATACGGGAATTCCAGAGTCATGACCTTTATTGTAAACCAGGAGGGGATCATTTATGAAAAAGATCTTGGCGTGATTACCACGCGTACCGTTGAGAAGATGAAGATTTTTAATCCCGACAACACCTGGAAAAAAGGTAAAGGAGATATTACCGCAGCAAGACAAATAACCGGCTTTTCCATAAGAGCCGGGCAACTCATCTCGAAAAAAACAAAATACATGATACTTGTATTTTGGTGAAAGTTCAAATTTGCCAAATAGAGTATAAAACTTTGCAATCATATAACAAAAACACACCTTCGAGATTAGCTCTGCAGATTTTAGGTGAAAAACAATCCTGTTGAAAACCGGCAAAAGTTTGCTCAGCACTTGGGGTTTTGGGAGGTGAAGCGGAAGCCGTCACCGCGAGCCAACGGGCCGCCCTTGATTCCGAATTTATATCCAACTCTCCGCTGTCGGGATGAAGCCTCCTTAGGCGAAGGCCGATCTGTGGATGATTTCGTGATCAATGCCGACTTCGCCATAGTAGCCTATGGCTACGACAGCTAAACCCGACACCCCGGTCGAAGCATACTTTTAGCAACCAGCCCGTCGAGAGATCAACGGGAAAGCTTCACCTAAAATACCTGCAATTTTATGAGGTTGGGCAAATTTGATGCAAATTCTAAATGCGTTTGCCCTGTTTGAAGCTAAATGGCGTCTTGACAATACGACCGATATTTGTTAGTTATATTACTTATTGGGCTGCCGCAGGTTGATTGCTGTTTGATATCCGGCTCTATTAAATATATTGATATTCACCATGTTATGCCACAAAACTTTAAATTTTCCCTTATTCCGCTTTCGAAAAGGGAATTCTTATCAATTATACATCGCAGATGTGGACTAGAACAAGCACGTTATAGTCAAACAGAACTTCCTTCAGAAGATCGGTCGGGACCTCAATCTAAAAATAGGATGGAAAGAGGCCATAAAAATCAACAAATATAGGTCTATTACGGTAAACAGCGATGTGATTGAAGTTTTTTTTAACACTAACCATACCGAACAGATCCCCCAGGATTACTATGTTAAGGGAATGAATGTGGTATTGGAGGCCATGACCGGCCTGACCCTCAAGGTCGGGGGAAATTTCATCACCCTCAACTCCGGAGCCATCTTTATTAAAGGAAAAATGGCCATGATCAACGGCGGATAGGCTCCCGTTTCCGGAAAAGCGAGCAATGTAGTCGAACCAGCAGCGCAGATTGCAGGGACTGCCGCTCATGGCAAAGACGCGGTCTACGATGCGAGGTCGCATGTTGAATTGCTTGTGGAGACAGATGAAGATGAGGAGAAAACGTGGATTGAGATTGAACCGGTGGCTGAGGACGGTCTGCCGGTAGCTGGTGAATACTACCGTATTACACTACCGGATGGCAAGACCATTGCCCAAGGTATGATAGGTTTGGATGGTGCTGAAATTATGAGCGGTATTGATCAGCGTACATGCAAGATCACATTTCCGAATCTGGATAAGGATGGCTGGGAGAAAGCCTGATGACCAAAGAACACAGGGTGAGGAAAGGGGAATGCCTTTCCAGTATTGCCGAGAAATACGGTCTGTTTCCTGACACCATTGCCAACGACCCGGCAAATTCTGATCTGAAGACAAAGCGAAAGGATCTCAATGTCCTTTATCCGGGTGACGTTGTGGTAATTCCGGATAAACGGGTGAAGGTTGAATCTTGTGCCACAGAGCAAAGGCATCGATTTCGCAAGAAAGGTACACCGGCCGTTCTGCGTTTGCAGCTTCTGGATGAGGATGATAGTCCCAGGGCAAATCTCAATTACAACCTCGAGGTGGATGGACAATACTTCGAAGGCACCACTGATTCTGATGGCAAGATCGAGCAGTCGATTCCTGCAGGGGCCAAGAAAGGTACATTGCTCATAGAGGATGACGATCCGATTCCGCTTTCATTAGGCGATTTGGATCCGGTTGATACAATCAGCGGAGTGCAACAAAGACTGTTAAACCTTGGTTTCGACTGCAAAGGTGTGAGCAGAAGGTTGGATTCTAAAACCCAGGAGGCTCTCAAGGAATTCCAACAAAAATACCATCTTACCGACTCGGGTGAGATAGATCAGACCACAAAAGATAAGCTCCTGGAAATCCACGGCTCTTGAATTTCTTCTACAGGAGGTAGAATTCATGGCAGACGAAGCACATGCGGTTCCCAGACGGGCTAGAGGCGCCAGAGGGTTTGCGCTGCTCCGGCGCCGTACCATCGAGATTATTTTTCAGCGTTACCCCGGAACGGATGCGGCCGGCGCCATCAGCGGTCTCGACTATGAGGTAACTGTAGGAAGAGGTCCTTCGCGGCACGGTAGAACGGGGAATGATGGAAAAATAACCATTCGCATACCGCTTTCCGCAAGCGCTCGACTCAATGTTATGGGAACAGAATACATATTAAGAGCACGTTCAAGGCTGGAACATTTCAACCATTTACGGGGTGTCCAACGACGACTGAACATGCTGGGCTATAATGCGGGAACGGTGGACGGAGACATGGGACCGAAAACAGAATATGCTGTGCTGAACTTTCAGGCGGATAACGCCCCCTTGAAAGTAGACGGACTGCCGGGATCAAGAACCCAGCGTGATCTCCGTGATAAGGTGGGAAGATAACTATGACGGTAAGAAGAGAGGTCTTCAGGGTTGAGCGGATCATGCCTGTGCGGTTTACTCGTTCTCCCGGAGCGGTGCCGGCAGGGCAGTATGCGCCCGACATTGACGACAGGGGTTATACCAGATATCACGGCCCAGTGGTCGGAGTCTGTCGGGGGGACACCACACGTGTCAGAGTCGAGCGTGAACTTCTGGATAACAATGCACCCCTGTACGTAACCAGCGAGGACACTTCGAAGCTGACCATCACAAGCCCGGTTGCCGGCCAACCCCTGGCCAACGGACAACACGTAGACATAACTTTTAGGGCCGGAAACACGGATGGCAATGTCAAAGTGCAGGTCCGCGCTCAGGCTATCGATGGACCCATTGTTGCAGAGCTCACGGTTCATGTATCCCAGGTGATGGTGATTGAATGTGCCACCCATCGCACCGCAATTTATGATGGATCAGCGGTTGGCGCCGCGCGATCGGCTGCCAATACCACCAGGAGAAACTGGGCCAACATACGCACACTCATGACGCAAGTAAATCGCATATGGAGACCGGTTGGAATCTCTTTTGATGTTGATACCCAGAGAGACAACACAAATCTAACCAACCAGGTCGCACGCAACGGGGTTAACCCCACGGACGGAATTCTCCTCTGTCCAGTGTATGGGAGTGGAACACCAAATGAAAACTTCAACCGGCTGATGAATACAAACCGGGTGAATGACAGGATCAATATCTATTTTGTCAGGGGAATTCAGGCGGCCCATACCGGAGCGGGCCCGGCGCCTAATTATGTTGGCTTTGGCAGTCACCACCATAGAGGTCTGGTTGTATCGGATACATTCATAGGGGATATTGAAACTGATGCGCACACCCTATCGCATGAGTTGGGTCATATTCTTAGACTGGCGGCAATGGGACACACGGATCCACATGATGCCCATTCGGATGACGATCCGCAATGGAACTCTACCGTTGCCAGACGCCGGCACGACCTTTGGTCTCGCCGCCGCCTCATGTATTATTCGGTAGATTTGGCAGCGGCCCAGCGCACAGGTGCAGGAGGACGGTATGCGTTCGATGGCACCGACGTGGGATACGGTGCGGGTCGAACAGGACACATGATTACGATCTTTAGTTTGAATCAGGACCCAACAGACAATGAATATACTGATGCCAGAAATACGGCAAGGACCCTTCCTTGATAACGTATTTATCTTGCGATACCTGATCTTTGTTTTGGTCTTGTCGTTAACACCTGGATGTGATGCAAGTCATTCACGTAGCCCGGAGGAGGCAAAAAACATGAGTGAGCTTCTGAAAACTCAATTGAAAGACTTAAACGGCGATGCTCGCGAAACAGCTCGATTTGCTGGGGCTTCCGCGATTCCAATCCTTCTGGGCCATCTGAAATCCGAATCACCACGCGAGCGTGCGCTGACTTTAGAATGTCTTGCAGAGATCAAAGGCGACGAGGCCATAAAGGTTTTGGTGAATGGATTGGAAGATTCTGATGTCCATGTTCGGAATAAAGCCGTACGCCTTCTTCATAGGGTCCACGGCCCCATGGCCATTCCCGGCCTGCGAAAGTTGGTTGCTCAATCCCCTGACCCATGGGTGCGTGGAAATGCCGCACTCATTCTTGGTGAATTGGACGATTCAGGCGCTGTTATGGCAATCAAGAAACAGGTCTCCGAAGAAGTTAATTCCGATACCGCACAGCAGATGACGCTAGCAATAGCGCGCCTTGAAGATGGTAAAGAGCGTGACAAGGTCCTCAAACATTTGCTGAATGACAATCCTCGTCAACGCTACAACGCCATTGCCGACCTTGAGTATTTGAGTGACCCTGCTCTGGTGAGCCATTTGATTCCGCTTTTTTCAGATACGCGAGAAGTCGTCAATGTCGGAACCGAACCCTTTCCAGTCTGGCACCGGGTGTGTGATCGAGCAGTTGATGCCGTTATAACCCTGACGGGCAGGACCTTTTCCTTTCCCACAGGCGGACGGACTTACTCTCCGGAAGAAATCCAAGAAATTCGGGAATTTATTCAGCAATCGGCGCCAACGAAGTGAAGAAGTGTGTTTGATGCACGGTTGTTCCTGGTATGCCAGGTGGGCGACTGAACACAAA
>Ga0272444_10000761_pt1 | contig 32731 bp, 28 predicted proteins | sample SSMForm13_FD_201033 | JGI IMG/M metagenome (GOLD analysis project Ga0272444, IMG submission 201033) | Marine sediment archaeal communities from Little Sippewissett salt marsh, Falmouth, MA, United States - SSM-Form-13 | ecosystem: Environmental > Aquatic > Marine > Wetlands > Sediment ...
GGGACCGCGACGCGACATCCGCCTGATTCATCCCCCTGGAAGGCATCAGAAGGCCCATAGTTCACCCGTGAGGCAATCTGGGCTCCGATGAGGCCCCGGAACACCGGTATTGTCCCCGATTCCCCATCCCCTCGTAATTTTGAGTATAATGCGTAAGTTTACATAATGTAGATTATGCGACGTTGTTCCCTGAATGCAGAACCCCGAATGACTCCTCACAGGGATCGGCTTGGCAATCCGGCTAGAGCGCGCTCCACATCTCGGCTTCGAAATCGGGGCCGGGAACGTGAAGACTGATGGCCCGGTGTATCGGGCGGCGCTCCAGCTCCTTGCCCTGGCGCGAGACGGCGACCCTGAGCGACAGCATGCTATCGCCGGGCGCCGAGATGGCTGCAAACGGAATGGCGAGCTCGATGATCTCCAGAGCCGCAGCCGAAGCGCCGGCGGTGGCGTCGGCCGAGACGACGACAAGGTCGCTATCATCCGGACTCCTGGGACCGGGGGCCTGAAAAGAGATAGACAGGCGCCGTGGCGCTATGAACTCGACGCGGAAGATGAGTTCGGCGAATGCCGGGTCCCCGGGCGGGATACTGGTATTGAGGCGGAGAAAAAGATGCTCCTGGTCAAAACCGTAGTATATGGCCTTAATGACGCCCTGCTCGTGATGCGTATAACCGTCTTTATAGGCCTGGTAGCGGCCGGCGAGCTTCCATTCGTAAAAAGTGGTCACCCTCCCGTCCAGGACCGGGTGCATGAAGGCAACGGGCTCCCTGCTGATGGCCCTGCCCGGCGCGCAATCTTCGCACACGGGTTCGAGGACTGAAGGCGGCACCCTGACCCCGATGGCCCGATAAACCTGCATGAGATGAGTCCTGAAAAGAGTGTCGAACTCCGACTCCTCACGGCATCCCGTGTCGCGGCCCCACCACCAGAACCAGTCGCTGCCCTCGGCGGCATATATGTCCCGCCACGCGCCCTTAAGCGTCGCCTCATCGAGCCCTCCCTCCCTCTGGGCCGCCGAAAGCGCCTCACGCGCTTCGCCGAGAAGGTCCCAGGCGCGGTTTTCCTCGTCGCTGCCGATCCACGTGGCGAGATTGCCGCCTATCCACGAACCCGTCGAAACGCTCTTGATCTCGGGGATGGACTTGATCTCATCGAGCGCCTCAGAAATCCTCACGGTCTCTATGCTGTCGGTCTCCGAGAGCCTCTGGTAGAGCGTCCGCAGGAAGAGGTCGCCGTCCTGGTCGTAAAACTCCCAGCAGTTCTCGCCGTCCAAGGCTATGAGAACCAGGGCGTCACGCGCTCCGGCGCCGAGGTCTTCCCTTATGCCCTCGAGCCTCTCCATGAAGTCATCGACGGCCTCTTCGGCGCGCATCTGCATGTAGGAGAAACTTATAAGGTCTGAAAGCAGGCGGTCGCGGAAAACAAGCACCGCCTCCCTCCCGTTGCACTTGAGCTTATGCGGGCTGTAAAGCAGCCCGGGATGCCTGACCTTGTCCCGCGGAAGTTTCCTGAGACTCACGCCCAGAGAAGCCTCCAGCGTGGTCTCATCTGCGGCAACCCACCTGACGCCGGCCTCGCAGGCGGCCCTCAGGCAGGCTTCCGACAGAGCGCCCTCCGGCGGCCACATCCCGTCGGGGGCCACCCCGAAGACTTCCTCGAGATAGGCCCTCCCCATCTCAACCTGCCTTTCGGCGTCGGCCTCCAGCTCTATGCGCCTGGCCGGGAGCGTGATGCCCGGGACGGCCTCTCTCGCGCTCTCGGAGTCACAGAGAAGCGGCAGGATGGGATGATAATAGGGAGACACCGTGAGCTCTATGCGCCCGGCGTCCAGAAGAGCGCGGTACTTCGGAATTATGTCTCTTAAGATCTTGAACTCACGCGCGATCAGATCGGCCTTCATCTTCTCGGTGAAGTCCCTCCCGCGCGCCAGAAGGTCGGCCACGAGAGCGTCGCGCTGGAAGAGCGGGTCGAACCAGGCGAGATTGGACCACACCTGAAGGTCCAGGAGGTCCTGCTCGGAAAAGCGCCGGAGGGCCGCGGCTGCCTCGATCTCCGAGCCCAGGGGGCCGCACTTTTCCAGGAGCGCCCGGTAGCGCGGGTGGCGCTCGATGATGGTGCCCTTATTGCCCAGGAAAGAGTTCCTTAAGAAAGCCACCCTCTCGCGCTCGGTGAGCGCGGTGACCCGCTTTCTCGAGAGCTCCAGATGCGAGTCCACCACCGATCCGGTCGCGTAGTCGAGAATCTGTTCGATAAGGCATGGCATGAGGTTGAAGTTGGCCTTTATCGCGGGGAAGTCCTCCAGCCGCGCGGCCATGTCATGGTAGTCCTTGAGGGCGTGCAGCCTCACCCACGGCAGGCGGTATACACCGGTCTGGGGGTCCTTATAGTGGGGCTGATGCATGTGCCAGAGAAAAGCAACTCTGAGCGGAGAAAGACTCATGAGCCTCTCTTGGACCTTACCTCCAGCTCGAGAATCTGCATTCTCGCGAGTTCGGCTTCCCGGGAATCGGGATACGAGTCGATAAGGTCATTGTAGACTTCGATAGAGCGAGCCACGTTGCCGGCCAGCCTGAAACAGCGCGCGGAACCCAGGAGCAGGTCCCTTGCGAGCACGTTGTCCGGATGCTCCTGCTGGGCCTTGAGGAAGCTGTTGGCGGCTTCCGCGTATATGCCCTTCTCTTCGAGAGACTGGGCTATGCCCGCCTTCGCCGAGACCGTGAGGTCGTCGCGCCGCTTGCCCTGGTTGAGGTACTCATTATAGAGGGCCATCGAGGAGTCATAACGTCCCGTGGCGAAGTAGGCGTTTGCAGTAAAGAAGGTCGCGTCCGCGGCGCTCCAGGTCCCTCTGTACCTCTGGCGGATGCCCGAGTAAGTGCGGAGCGCGGAAGGGTAATTGCCCTGCTTGAGATCGAAATTGCCGCGCGAGAGAATGGTCTGCGCCTCGACTTCGGCCGCCCGCCTCTGCCTGATGACGAAAGTGGTGCCGATCGCGACCACAATAACGATTATCGCCAGGCCGATGATGCGCCTGGAATGATGCTTCACATATATCATGGACTCGCCGACGGCATCGGCGAATTCATCGGTCTTGAGGTCGTGTTTTGTGAGTTTACCTTTCTTGCTCAATTGATTCCTCCTCGCTACGGGAAGTAAACTATCAGTTGCAGCGCAGGTTGGCAAGAGAATTCTCAAACCCCGAAAAAGCTTGACAATCCGCCGAATTCCCACATAACCTAGCACTGGAGTCGGCTCTACCTGAAACCGAAAACACCGCCGCGAGGTCGGCAAATGAAGCCTGCACCTGGTGATCAACACGAGCTCTCCAGCGGACAGGTGCCAAGGTATCGACTCCACGCAAGACTCCGCATCCTGGCCTTAATCATCACCGTAGCTCTCCTCATAATAGAGGTATTCATAGCCGCGAGGCTGCCGGGCCAGCCATATAGCGGCGTCGTCCTGAGGAATGTCACCGTCCGCAGAGTGGCCGACGACTCGCCCGGCGAGTTCGCGGGGATGCGGGTCGGCGACCGAATCATGAGCGTGGACGGCATAGCCTGCGCCAATATGAAGCAGGCCTCCGAGTGCATAGTAAACGCCGGGCCCGGCGATACGGTGGTCTACGAGGTCGACCGGGCCGGGCGGAGATTCACCATTCCGGTGACTTTCGACACCCAGCCGACCGGAGAGATCGTGCGCAAGCTCCTCTTCGTTCTGGTGGGACTGAGCTTCATAGGCATAGGCCTCTTGGTCTACTTCCGGCGCTCCGACAGGGTGGCGCTCGTTTTCTTTCTCTTCTGCGTCGCGTTCGGCCTCCTCGTCGCGAGCATTGTGAGCTATGAAGTCGGGGCGGCGCGTTACCTTTACAAGGCCATTCTCTATGATGTGGTGGTGCTCTTCCTCCCCGCCTTCCTGCTCCACTTCTTCCTGGTGTTTCCGGAGCGAAAGGCCGTCCTCCGCCGCTTCCCGAGGCTGGAGGCTTATATCTATATACCGGCCTTCGTGTTCCTCATCTTCTCGGAGTTCTTCAATATCATGGTTTTCAGAAGGGGCATGAGCTACAGCCGGTCGCTCATGATTTTCGAGACCATAACCGCGGTATACTTCGTCGTCTACTTCGTGCTCGGGCTCATTTGCTTCATTCACTCCCTGCTCACGGCTCCCGACGAGGCCGTAAAGCGCAAGCTCAGGCTCGCCGTCTGGGGAACGGTGGCGGGGACTCTGCCCATCGTTCTCATATTCCTGATAGTGAGTTTCAGGCCGGACGTCGAAATCCCCGGCGCCAGGTTCGCCATCTTCCCGCTCATCCTGATACCGGTGGCTTTCGGGCACGCCATCGTAAGGTACGGGCTCTTCGACGTCAATATCGTGGTGCGCCGAAGCCTCGTCTACACCATACTAACGGCCATACTCGCATCGGTTTACTTCGTGGTGGTCTACGGCATCGGGGCGATGGCCTCGCGTTTCATAGGAAGGGCCGACCTCCTCTTTTCGCTGATCTCCATATTCGTGATCACATTGCTCTTCTCCCCCCTGAGGCGGAAGGTCAGTGCGGCCATCGACCGCGTGTTCTTCAAAGAGGATTACAATTACAGGAAGATACTGAAGCGGATAACCCATTCCATATCCGGCATGTTGAGCCTGGACAGCCTGTGCAGTTACCTGAGCATCAGGGTGCCCGAGGTGCTCCACGCGTCGTCGGGCGCCGTGTATCTTTACGATGAGAAGCTCGAAGACTTCGAGGCCTGCTGCGCAGCCAATCTCGACACCAGGCTCCTCAGCCGGTACGAACCAACCGGCAGCCTGTGCCGGCATATCGCCAGAACCGAGACGACTTTAAACCTGGAGCGTATGCGCGCGTCCAGGCGGCCCATAGACCTCTCGCCGGACGAGCTCGAGGCGCTGACCCGCGCCCGCGTGTGCCTGGTGGCCCCGTTCATCTTAAAGTCCAGGCTGGTCGGTTTTCTTGTGCTCGGCCCCAAACTCTCCGATGAGTTCTATTCCGGCCGGGACGTCGAGCTCTTAGAGACCCTGTGCGACAATGTCGCCATGGCCGTGGAGAACGCGAGGCTCTACCGCGAGACAACCGAGAAGCAGAGAATGGAACGCGAGCTAGAGGTGGCCCGGCGCATTCAGCAGATGCTGCTTCCCAAATCTTTCCCCAGGATAAGAGGGCTGGAAGCCGACGCGATGAACCGGCCGAGCAAACAGGTGGGCGGCGACTATTACGACATGCTTCAGCTCAGCGAGAACCGGATCGGCATCACAATCGCCGACGTATCGGGAAAGGGAGTTCCCGCCGCGCTTCTCATGGCCTCGCTGCAGTCGAGCCTGCGGGCGGAGGCGGGCCCCGACAAGACGCCGTCGGATGTGATACAGACGCTCAACCGGGCCGTGTGCGACCGGACCTCGGGCGAGACCTTCGTCACCATCTTCTACGCGCTTCTGGACCTTGAGCAGCGCAGGCTCCACTACTGTAACGCCGGCCAGACCCCGCCCTTCATCGTGAGCAAGAACGGGCGCGTGCGCAGACTCGACATCACGCATCTGGTGATAGGGGTCGACAGGGAGGCCTTCTACGAGGATACGACTCTCGATCTGGAGGAGGGCGATCTCCTCTTCCTCTACACCGACGGCATCACCGAGGAATTTGGATCCAATGGCGACCTCTACGGTGAGCAGCGCCTCATATCGCATCTCACGGACTCCTACGACCAGGCCCTGCCCGAGGTGCTGGAGATAATCCACAGCGACGTAGTCAGCTACGGAAGCGGTAAGCCCAATGACGACCTCACGGCCCTGGCCCTTAAAATAAAGGCCTTCCCGACACCCTCCCCCCAGCAGGGCTGGATGCAAAAATAATCCTAAAGTAACCCCCCACACGCTGCCGATATGAATAGTGGCGGTTAAACCCGTTAGGCCCTCCGGCTCGCGGGGGGCAACCATGAGAGGAGGCGAAGGCCGTGAACTTCGTCGCTTACCTGCTTCTGTCTGGAGTCACTCCCCTGATCCTCGATCTTTTCTGGTGGCTTAGATAGGGCACACGTATGCCGGAAGGAGCCGGAAAATGAAGAAGGTAGGAGCGGTACTGGTAATTGGGCTGGGAGGATTCGTGGTCCATTCATTCGCCTGCTCCTGGTTTGCAGACTTCTTCCGTTTAGTCTAGCAGCCTGGCAGGCAGCATAAAGCGCTACAAAACGAAGGGCTCCCGCCCCGTTAAGGGGGGGGAGCCTTTTCGCACTCGAGAGAAGCTCACATATTATTCAATATACGATGAGGGTGTATCGCGGTCCCCCGTGATATTGAAGTAGATCCCCATGATGTCGGAGTAAGCACTCTCATTGCCACTCTCGTCGACAGCGGTGATCTTGTAATAGGTGATCTCCATGGTCACGGGCTCATCATAGCACCAGTGACAGAGCAGAAGGTCTTCATTGACCTTGCTGAAAGGCCCGTCCTCCTGCCCGGAAGAGTACATGTTGTAGCCCGCCAGGTCCGGTTCTCCATTGGCCACCCAGGAGACTCTTACCTGATTGGCTTCGTCGTCGATCATCATGCCCACCGGGGCAATCGGCGGTACGGTGTCGACGACGGGCATGGTTGAGTCGCTACCACACGAAGTAATCACAAACAGCAAAGCCACTGCAACGACAGGGAGAAACTTCATTAGTGCTCTCATTGGTTCACGTCACCTCCTACAATTTTCCAAAGGCCCATCGTCCTCGGCACGGAGTGCCATACGTCTCGACCCTTTACTTCAGCAAGAGGCGTGCCACGGGACATAATTGCGGGCCAATGCTATTGCGTTGGAATGACTTACGTTAGGATAGGCTTCCGGGGCCCCCGGCATGAGACCCGACCCATATTGCAACCTTGAATGCAGGCTGCGAAAGCCGATTGCAAACTGCAAGGAAACCGGATAAGTAAACTAGGGAAGGACACGTATGATCTTGCGGGTAAAAGAGACGCCCCCCACCCTGCCAGCTATGACGTAGGCGCCCGGGGCAACCGGGGCGCCCGAGGCATCGCGTCCGTCCCAGGTGACGTCTCCGCCGCCCCCGGCCGGGTCGAGGTCGCGAATGAGGCGGCCCCTGACATCGAACACCCTGACGTCTTGCAGGCCCGTGGAAGCCTCCCTATCCGGCGCTCTGAGCACAACTTCTCCCCAGGAGGGGTTGGGAAGCACAGCCACTCCCCCGGAGACGCCGCCGGGCGCGACCAGCGAGAGGAAAAACTCCCGCAGCCCCTCGACCTCATCCGGCGGCAGGAGGTCATGGTTCTCCACCCTGCCACCGAATCTCGCCATCTGGCCGCCGAAAAGGGCCCTGAAGTCCTCTGCAAAGATCTCATGCGGCCTCCACGCATGCGGCACGTCCGGACCGCCGGCGTTCATGTCGAAGCCGCGGAGAGCGGCGTATCGAAGCCACAGACCGCGCCGCGCGTCTGGCATCATGGCGCTGTGGACGGCGTGGCCGATTTCATGAACGACCGTGTAATGCACATGTTCGGTAGGATAAGTCACCCTCCCCGGGGTGAGGAAAACTACGGATCCCTCGGCGGACGATTCCACCCGATCGACCCTTGGCACATGCAAAATTACTATATCTATGTTGAGGTCGCGCACCGGATAGTTGATCTCTTCCAAGGCGGCGACCACCTCTTCGACCGGCATCGGAAACCACTCCGACTGGCCGCTCATGAGCTCGTACCTGCCGGCGCCGGGAAAGTCCAGGTAAGTCCTGCTCCCATCGGTGAGCGTGTAGCCAGCGGTCTCGCCGGCGGTGTAGACGGTTATACCCCCCACCTGCTCGGAGGCCCGCACAGTCAGGGCCAGGGCCAGGAGGGCCATGCAAAAACCGCCAAATAAACGCAAGTTCTGTCTTCTCATCTACCTCGAACCACCCATAAATAAAAGGGCTGCCGGACCGCTGGAGCGATCTTCGGCAACCCATTGAAACTAAATATGTTGGGCTTTGCAGGGTCATGCCCTGCCTTTTCGGTATCGCCCGACCTCCCACCACCGCCACGCAAGACAATTGTAGCACAAAACTCGGGTTGAGGTCAAGTGAGCCGGGGGGGCAAAAAGATGCAGTATGAGGCCGGGAAGAAGGTGGTTTGCTCTAGGCTTCGCTTTGCTCGAGGGCCCTTATGACGTATTCCTTGAGGTCCGCGTCGGGCCCGCCGCCATCGGCCTTGCCGGTGACGTCGAAAGCCAGCGCTATGGCGCCGCACAGGTCGCCGCGCTCGTCGGCCAGTTTGTAGCAGTTCCAGCACACCGTTCTGGTCTCGCCGCTTGCGGTCACGATGCTGGTGTTATGCCTGTCGCAGAATACGCCACTATTCAGGATGCGGCAGCGCTCCTCCATATACTCCGCGCGCATTTTCTCGTCGGGGTACATGAGAGCCCAGACACTGTTGTTGCCAACCACGTCCTGGCGGGCATAGCCGCTTATCCTCTCGGCAGCGTGGTTCCAGACGAGTATATTTCCCTCGTTGTCGGCGGCGCTGGTCCAGATATTGACGGTGTCCATGATGCCTTCGAGGAAACGGCTGAGCGCCAGCACCCTCTCTTCGGCGCGTTTGCGCGCGTCGATGTCGCGCACGAAGGCCAGGATTCTGTCGCCGGACCCGAGCCTTGCGAGCGAGAGATTCACTTCCACCCAGAATAGCCTCCCCGAGCTGTCCCTGCAATGCCACTCAACGAGCTTCGACTCGCCCGCGGCCGCCTCCCTGATGAGTCTGACGGCGTCCTGCTGGCTAAACGGCGAGTCGCCGCCGGCGCTGATGTCGCCAACGTCAAGAGTGAGCATCCGGTCACGGCTGTATCCGAAGAGCTCGCAGACCTTGCGATTGACGTCGAGTATGCGCCCGGTTTCGGAATCGTGTATGAAAATGCTGTCCGAGGCCTTATCGAATACGGCGCGGTAGGAAGCCTCCGACTTGCGCAGAATCTCCGTGGCCTGCTTCCGCTCCAGGCTGCTCGCAACCACGCGGCCGACTGCAGACAGGAACTCCATCTCTTTGTCGCTCGACGTATGGCCCGCGTCCAGATAGAGATTGAGCACGCCGAAGAGACTCTCCGACGACGTGAACGGTACACAGTACTGGCTGTGGGCCGCACCCGGCTGGCACTCGCGCCTCCCGGCTCCCGCCTCTCCTGCCCTGTACATTATCTGGCCCGAAGCCGCGGCGTTCCCGCAGAAGCACTCGCCGACCTTGCGGTTGGCACAGGCCTTTATGAGGTCTCCACCGAAACCGGCTTCGGCCTTCATAACCAGCATGTCCGAGTCCGAGTCCTTTATGAGGATACCGCCCTGCGCCCCGGGGGCGAACCAGGGCACGTCCACTATGCGATCCAGCATCTGCTCCAGCATCTCGTCGCGGGCAATGTCTTCGAGCGATATCTGGAGGAGGTCGTTGATGACCTTCTGGGCCTGCCAGGAACGCTCCAGGGCCTCCCCGGCCATGTGCCTGTCGGTGATGTCGCGGATGACGCCGACCACGCCCGCGGGGACGTTATCCTTATCGAGCATGAACGATATGTTGAGCTCGCCCCACAGGCTCGAGCGGCTCCTGGTCACGAACTCCAGCTCGAGCACCCTCGACCTGCGAGGGTCCCGGCTGCGCATGGCCTCGGGCGACAGCTCCTCGGCCACGGCCCCCATGGCGACTTCGAGTGAAGCAGGGGTCAGGAGCTCGTCGAATCGCTTGGTGAGAATCTCGTCGGTGGTGTATCCCAGCGCCCTCTCCACCGAGGGGCTGAAGAAGGTGAAATTGAGGCTCATGTCCATGGTCCAGATCACGTCGTTGATGTAGTCGGCAAACATGCGGTAGCGCTTATCGGTATCGTCGAGCTCTTTGGCGAAGAGCTCGTGCTGGGTCAGGTCGAACATGGAAATCCAGACGCGCTCGTAGGTGTCCTCGTATCCGGGGGCGACGGCCCATTTCATGAGCAGGTGTTTCTTGCTGCCCTTGAGCGTCCTGTTGAAGACGTCCGTCTCGAAGCTGGTCTCGCCATCGGCTATTGCCACCAGTATCTGCTTGAGGGCGTCGTACGATTCCTCGCAGAGCACCTTGTCGAGGTTGCGGAGCATGGCGGCGGCGTCATCGGCTTCGTAGAGGTTGGCGGTGGCCGCGTTCACGGCAAGCACTCTCACCATTCCGGCGCACTTGGCCACTTCTTCGGGATGGTAGTCCAGGTAAGTCCGGATGTCGCCGGCGCCCGACCGCTTGAGGTCTTCGAGGTACGCCTTGACCTCCGACGCGTCCTCTTCCCAGAGCGATACCGGCGACGTCTCGAAGAGACCTCTGTAGAGTTTTTCGGACTCAGGCGGGGTTTCCGTGGCAGAGGTGCGGACCGCGCCCGCGGCTTCATCTGTAGTCGGCATTTTGGTGTTCCCTTAACTGTAAAAGGCTGGAAGCTCCCTCCATTACAGTATTTCGGCAGGGATCGAAACCGACTTTAGGTAAGCGCTTACGAATGCCCGGGGGTCAGTTTGAGACCCCGGAGGCTCCTTAAGAGCGTGTCGGCAAACCTGAGGACCAGGTGCGGATTCTCGGCGAGGAGGCCCTCCTCCCTGAGGAAATTCAAAATGTAAGTGCCTCTGGCGAGCGCCCGGGCCTGAACCTCGAGCCTGTCGCGGCAATCAGGATTTCGTCGCAAGCTCGTCCTCCTTGAGATTAATCATGCTGATGCCCTCGGCGTACTCCGTGGGTTTGGCTTCCTTGAGAGTCTTCAGTCTCGCTATCACACCCTCTATCTCGCGGCACTCTTCCTCGATCTTCTCGAGGGCTTCGCCCGCGTCCTCGCCGCCTCTTATGAAGCGGACAGCGGCCTGGATGGCCGAGACGCTGTTGTTGACGCTGTGGTTTATGCTGACCACGACTTCTCCGATCGCCGCCAGCCTCTCGGCCTTGACGAGCTCCTGCTGTGTGCGCTTTAAGAGCTCGTTGACGCGCTCTACCTCGCGGACCTTGACGGTAAGCGCTTCGTTCGCGGAGCTGAGCTCCAGAATGAGGCGCTGGTTTTCAAGCGCAAGGAACCTGCGCTCCAGGGCCTTGTCCACGTACGCGAGTATCTGGGTCGAGGTCAGCGGTTTTGAAAGGTATGAGACCGCTCCCTTGTGCATGGCGTCCGCGGCGGACTTGACCGAGGCGTAACCGGTTATCATTACAAACTGCGTGAGCGGGAATACTTCTTTCACTCCCGCGAGTAAGTCTATGCCGGAGACGCCCGGCATCTCCAGATCGGTGATGACCAGGTCGTATTCCTGGGAAGTGGCCGCCACGAGGGCGTCCGGCGAATGAGCATACAGGTCCGGTGAGAATGTGCCCCTCTTCAGAACCTCTCCCAAGAGGTGCAGGATCTCTTCGTCGTCGTCGACGATCGCTATCCTGACGTGCTTTTCGCTGTGCCGCGAATCCATGTCATTCATTCCCACTTTTCGCTCCTTTCCGCACCGGCAGCCAGATGGAGAAGGTGCTTCCCTTCCCGGGTTTCGAATTCACGCCGATCGAACCGCCGTGCGCTTCCACAATGGCCTTCGCGACGGGCAGCCCGAGCCCGGCGCCGGCAAAACGTCTCGTATGTGACATATCCGCCTGCGTGAAGGTGTCGAATATGTTGTTTATATTTTCCTTGGGTATCCCGATTCCCGTGTCGGTTATGTTGACCGTGACGCCTCTCTGGTCGGCCGACCTCGAGACGCCGATGGTCACCGACCCCGAATCCAGGTTGAACTTGACGGCGTTCTCGATGAGGTTTCGCATCACCACGCCGAGCTTCTCGACGTCGCCTTCTATCCTGGGCGCGCCGTCGCCGTCGAAGACGACCTCGACTCCCTTGCTCTTGATCACGGGGTCCAGGGCGTCGATTGCCCCGGTGATGACGTCATTTACTTCGACTTCCTCTTCGGATATGAGCAGATCACCGGCTCTCACTTCCGTCATGACGAGCAGGTTGAGGATGAGAGTCTCGAGCCGGTCGAGGTTCACTTTCATGCCCTTGAGCCACTTCCTCTCGGGGCCCTCGGCGCTCGTTACTTCTTCCACCGACGGCATCAATATGCCCAGGTAGCCCTTGAGGGAAGTGAGCGGCGTGCGGAATTCATGCGATATAGCGCTGATCACGTTGGTCTTTATCTGGTCAATTTCGATGAGCTTCTTCATCAGGTGCGACAGTTCGATGTTCTCTCGCGCGAGGTTGCGCTTCTCGAGTCCCAGCCTCACGGTCTTCTCGAGATCGTGAAGCGAGAAGGGTTTGACGATGTAGTCGTAGGCGCCCTTCCTGAGGGCCTCGACTGCCGACTGCACGGTGGCGTAGCCCGTCATGATGATGAACACGGTATCGGGGTCCACGCCGAGCACCTCTTCTAAGAGGCCTACGCCGCTCATTCCCGGCATCCTCAAGTCGCTGACGACCGCGGTGAAATCGTTTTCATGAATCAGCGACAGGGCCTGCCTCGAGTCATGTGCCAGCTCCACCGAGTAGCCCTTTGAGGTCAGGAATTCGGAAAGGGCGAAGAGAATGTCCTCCTCATCGTCAACCAGGAGGACGCGCTTCTCTTCGGATTTCTCCTTGATCTGCAGCAGTTCCTTTTCAAGTACGAAGGTCGAACCACTTTCACCGGGAGTGAGGGTTGTCACCGTTATGCTCCTAACCTGCTAGTGCGAAGGAACCAGAGACCTGGCCACGTTCTCGTCCGCCACCGACGCCGGCGACCCGGGCTCGCCCGATCTTCCCTCCCCCACGGTTGCGAGGAGCGTATCCCTGTACACCCGCAGCCTTCCTCTGAGCCTGAGCATGGCCTTGGTGTGGATCTGGGAGACTCTTGACTCGGAGACGCCGAGGGTGCGTCCTATTTCTTTGAGCGTCATGTCCTCGTAGTAGTAGAGCGCCACGACGGTTCTTTCCTTGTCCGGGATATTCATGATGGCGTCAGCCACGATGTCCTTCATCTCTTCTCTTTCGATACCCGTAGAGGGCGCCACACCATCTTTGGCGCAAACGAGGTCGATGATTCTGGAGGTTTTCTCGCCGTCCTGGTTGCCCACGAAATCGTCCAGCGACAGGAGCCCGGCCGACACTATTTCATCGACCATGGTGCGGAGATCGCTCATGCAGATGTTGAGCCTGGCGGCTATCTCGGCGTCCGTTGCCGCCCTTCCCAGCTCGTTCTCTAAGATGGAGTAAGTCTCCTCGAGCACTCTGGCCTTGCGGCGCACCGACCGCGGCACCCAGTCGAGCGACCTGAGGTCGTCGACGATCGCGCCGCGTATCCTGGCCACGGCATAAGTCTCGAACTTGGTATCCCGTCCGGGATCGTACTTTTCTATAGCATCCATGAGGCCGACGACGCCGGCGCTTACCAGGTCATCGATTTCTACCGACGGGGGAACCGACATCGCCATTCTGCCGGCGACGTACTTAACCAGGTAGAGGTAGTTCTGAATCAGGCTGTCCCTGATAGCCGGCTTCTGAACTTTTCTGTACTCGGTCCAGAGGCCAACGAGTTCCTCCTGGCTAAGTCCGACGGAAGTCCTGTTCATAGTCACCATCCTTCTTGTTTGCCAACCCTAGCGACACCTGCCAGTCATCTACTGCAATGGGTGTGCCTACCTTGAGAAGAATGGTTCAAGAGATCTGACGTTTTATAACGGCCTATATATCAACAACTTACAAAGGCCGATCTTCGCGAAAAGTCCCCTGCGGGTGCGGAATTTGACCCTTCACGCGAGACGGAGGAGGTAACGCTATGAATTTAAACCTGTTAAGTCCTATTTGGGATCATTTTGCGCACATCTCATGGAAAGAAATTGACCAGCGAAAATCCACATCCCTGGGGAAAGGTCAACACATGCCCGGGACGCCGCGGCGTGCCGAGACTGATAAACCATAGCACGAGATGACATTTAGCGGACTAAGACTTCAAAGGAAGTGCCAAATCTGCAAAAGCGTGGAAGGGTGGTAAAGGACTTACCGGTCGGTCAAAAATCTACCACGTTGTACTTCTTCAATTTTTGTCTCAGTGTCTGTCGCGTTATGCCGAGCACGCGGGCGGCGCTGGACTTGTTGCCGCCTGCCCACTCGAGAGCCTTTATAATAGCCCTTTTCTCGGCCTCTTGCAGTGATATCGGCACTGCGTCCTCTCTGCTTAAGCTGATTCCGCTGGGCCCGGCCTGCGTCTTGTCCAGCATCTCCGCAGGCAGGTGCTCGGCAAGAATGAGATCGGTGCTCTCCAGCAGAATGGCCCTTTCCACGACATTCCTGAGCTCGCGGACATTGCCGGGCCAGTGATACCGCATCATGACATCCCTGGCCTCGCGGGAGAGACCGCGCACCGAACGGGTCAGCTCCTTGTTGAAATGGTCGATGAAGTAACTCGAGAGAATGGGGATATCCTGCTTGCGCTCCCTGAGAGCCGGGACGTATATGGGTATCACCATGAGCCTGAAGTAGAGGTCGCTCCTGAACTTCTGCTGGTCCATGGCGACTTTGAGGTCGCGATTGGTGGCGGCGATTATGCGCGTATTGACGACGATATCGTCGACTCCGCCCACGCTTCTGAACCGCTTGGTCTCTATGAGTCTCAGTACCCTGGACTGGAGGCCGGGTGGCATCTCCCCTATCTCATCCAGAAAGAGCGTGCCTCCCTCGGAGAGCTCCACGAGTCCCTTCTTCTTGGCCCTGGCGTCGGTGAACGCGCCTTTCTCATACCCGAAGAGCTCGCTCTCCAAGAGGTGCTCCGGCAAGGAGGCGCAGTTGATCTCCATGAAGGGCTTGTCCTTGCTCGGGCCCTGGAAATGTATGCCCCTTGCGACGAGCTCCTTGCCCGTGCCGCTCTCTCCCTGTATGAGCACTGTCGACGCCCGGCTCTCGGCGACTTTCTCGATGACGCCTGCGATCTCCAGCATCATCTTGCTCTTTCCCACGACGAAGCGGTCGAACGTTCTGTAACCGACGATGATCTGCCTCACCGACTCCGCTTCCCGTTTGAGGCGCGCCCCGTCGAGCCCCCTGTCCGCGGCGTCTGCGAGCTTATCGATTTCCACGGGCTTGGGAAGGAACTGAAAGGCCCCCAGCCTGGCGGCCTCGAATGCCGTCTCTACATCCACTTCGCCGGCCAGCAGAATGATGGCCGTCTCGCCGTTGCTCTTCTTACACTCCTTCAGAAACTCGGAGTAGACAATGCCGGGCTGGTCGATGTCGGCGATGAGGACGGCGTGCCGGCCGGTCTCGAGGGCCTTGAAGGCCTCCTCGGCCGAAGATACGGCCTTGGCCGTGCATCCCAATTTGGTAAGCGCCCTGGGGATTTCGGGGGCCAGGGCGGCGCTTCCGAAGAGGACTACGCTGAACCCGCTTTTGCGACTCTTTGCCATGGCCCACCTGTATAGATATGGAAGAGGTTCTGGGTGAGATACTATTTATAAAGGGGCGGTTAAGTCAACTTCTAAAATGGGCCGGGCGGCGAACTCAGTCGGCCGCGCCTTCGTCTATCATGCGGGAAGCCACTATGCGGAGGACATTGTCGGAGTCATAGTAATCGGTCTCGATCCTGATCTTGGCGGCGATGATCTTGGTCTCTCTTACGTCGTCGGCCTGCTCTCTTATCTCCCTGGAGATCTGCCGGCACTCGGCCACCAGTTCGGCCGGGAGGTTCTTGAGCCTGTCCCCGGAGGAAGGCCTGTTATTTTCCTTGTTCTGCCCTGTTTCCATTGTTCGCCGCCTTCGAAGCTCCCTTCATTCTCTGCTCGCGCGGAGTCTTGGGAACCACTTTGCCGTTCTCACGGACTATCGCCTCGTACACTTCCCTGCGGTGCACGGGAATCTCTTTGGGGGCGTTGATCCCAAGCTGGACCTGCTCGCCCTTAATGTCTACCACAATGACCTCGATATTGTCACCTATCATTATCCGTTCGTTCCGCTTCCGTGTCAGGATTAGCACCTTTACTGCCTCCTCACAAGCCCGGTGTTTCCCCCACACCGGTGAGCTGCAGTTCATGCAGCTCTTCATCCATGTAAGTGTCAATGTCGAAGTATCGACAAAGTCCTGTTATACCGAGAACCCGCTTCAGTCTCGGCCTTATCCCGACCAGGGATATGGAACCGCCGAGAGACTTGAGGGTTTGCGCATTTCCTACTAGTGTGCCCAATCCGGAGGAGTCAACGATAGTTACAGACGTGAGGTCTAAAGTGACGCGTGTCGCGCCGTCGGCTATGGCCGATTGAATGGCCTCGCCCACGGCACTCGCGGTGTAGACGTCGATGCGTCCCGTTACTTCGATGTTGATGTTGTCGTTTTCGCGCCTGGTTCTGATCTTCACGACCCGTAACTCCTTTCAAAGGCCGTAACTTGTTACACTCTTTCTATCGGCACTCGCCGCCGGCAACTAAAACTACTTTTTTCACGAACAGGTCTGAGACGGCGCGAAGAGCTCGTCCTCGAGCACCGTCCGGGTCACCCTCATGACCTCCTCGAGGGTGGTGAGCCTGGCCGCGCACTTGTCGAGCCCGTCCTCGAGCATGGTGCAGTACCCGGTCGCCCGGGCCTGCTGCCTCAAGGTCCGCTCGTCCGCGCCTTCGACTATTGCGCGCCGCATCTCGTCGTTCACTACCACGAGTTCGTAGATACCGACCCTTCCCCTGTAGCCCGTCTTGGAGCATTTCTCGCAGCCCGCGGCCTTTATGGTGTTTTCGATGCGCCTCACCTGGCCGGTCTCGGGAACCGTGATCTCGACGGGGCCTCCTTCCTCGGCGCAATCCGGGCAGACCTTCCGCACCAGCCTCTGGGCCATAATTGCGGCCACCGAAGAGGCGACGAGGAAAGGTTCGATGCCCATGTCGACGAGCCTGGTGACGGCGGATATCGAATCATTTGTGTGCACCGTGGTGAATACGAGATGACCCGTGAGCGCGGCCTGTATGGCTATTTCGGACGTCTCGACGTCGCGCGTCTCGCCCACCATTATAATGTCGGGGTCCTGCCTCAGAATCGACCTCAGGCCCGCGGCGAAAGTGAACCCCGCCGCGGGATTGGTATGGCCCTGGTTGATGCCGCGGATCTGGCTCTCCACGGGGTCCTCGAGAGTCACGATATTTTTCTCGGGCGTGTTGATCCGGCTCAGGGCGGCGTAGAGCGTCGTGGACTTGCCGCTGCCGGTGGGGCCGGTCACCAGAATGATGCCGTGCGTGAGACCCACAACCTGGCTGAACTTGTCGAGCACTGCTTCGTTCATCCCCAGGTCGTCCAGGGGAATCGTCGAGCCGCATCGCTCCAGGAGTCTCATCACGACCTTCTCGCCGTGAATCGTCGGGAAAGTCGAAACGCGCACATCGAAACGGCGCCCCTTGATCCTCATCGTGAACCTCCCGTCCTGCGGGATGCGCCTCTCGGCGATGTTCACGTTAGAGAGAATCTTGAGCCTCGAGGTCACCGCCGCGCGGAGCATTTTCGGGATGACCATGGCGTCCTGCAGCACGCCGTCCACCCTGTACCTGACGCGCAGGCAGCTCTCTTCTGGCTCGGTATGTATGTCGCTCGCGCCTTTGTCGATCGCGCGCTCCACGAGTAGATTCACGAGTTTCACGACCGGCGCCTCGCGGCTGAGTTTCTCCGACTCTAGCGCGTCCTCCTGGTTGCTCTCCTCCATGCCGTCGCCGATCTTGGTATTGAGCTCTTCCATGGCCTCCACGAGCGTGCCGGGCATGCCGTAATACGACTCGATGGCCTTGACGATCTCGTTATGCCTGGCGATCACGGGTTCTATCTCGCAGCCCGTGACGAATCTTATCTCTTTGATCGCCTCAGAGTTCGTGGGGTCGGCCATGGCTACCGTGAGCCTGTCTTCCACCCTGAGAAGCGGAATAGCCGCGAGATCCCGCGCCATGACCTCCGAGATGAGGCCGATTACCATCGGGTCGATGACCGATGTCTCCAGGCTCACGCATGGGATGCCGAGCTGCGTGGAGAGAGCCTCTCCTATCTCTTCCTCGGTCGCTATGCCCTCTTCGATCGCCAGCTCGCCCAGGCGCTTCCTTACTTCGCCCTGCTTCTCGAGAAGCGACTCGAGGGCGCCGGGAGGGATGATACCTGCGTTTACGAGTATGGCGCCGAGTTTGCTGTTGAAGGGGTCCTGGCTATCCATTTTCCGGGAATTCGCTTTCCGGCAGGAGCTTATCCATGTTCTCGCGGAAGACCGGACAAGTGTAGCAGCCTGCCGGCCGGTGGCTTTCGTCGCCGCACAGGCTCCGGTCTATGCCTTCTGTGAGGAAGCAGCGCCACTCGCCCTGCCCGTACTCGGGGCAGGAACACTTGACTTCCTCTCTATGCTCGAACTCTTCCCAGCACTTCTTAAACCCATGCGTATCGCTGGGCACATGGAGCTGCCGGGCAATCGTCCTTATGAGCGTAGCCGTGTTCGCCACGGCATTGAAGTAGATGGCAAGGCCGTCTCTTACCGAGTCGGTGTGCAGGTCGATGCCGTCGAGGAGCCCGACGCCCCTGTCGATGAGGTCGGTCGAGTCCCTTCCGGTAGAAGGGGCCGCCACACTCCCCTGGCCCGACCCCGGGCCTCGGGCCTGAACGGCCGCGTAATTGGCCACGGGCACCTTGTCCCGCTCGGCCGGAACCATCACCCCGGTGAGAACCTTGAGCATCTGGGCGGCGGTCGCGCCCCGTCCGGAAACGGCGCCCTTGGTGGAATTGGACGTGTCCAGCCTCCGGGCGATCTCGGCCACGTTCTGGAAGGACCTCACGACATGGTTGCTGTCCATCCTGTGCTCGGAGGTCTTGGACGCTATTTCATGCGCCACGCTTCTGGCGGATTCGAATGAGTCCGATATCTTCTCGATAACCTTGTTGGCATTGCCTACCAGCACCTCTCCCCTCTCCACCCTCTCGACGCTCTCCTTCATCTCTTCCATGACATTCGACACGCTGGTCTGGACGGTGGTGATGAGGTCGCTGATCTCCTTGGTCGACGAGCTCGTCCTCTCAGCGAGGCCGCGGATCTCCTCGGCGACGACGCCGAAGGCCTTGCCGTGCTCGCCCGACTGGGAAGCGATGATGGCGACGTTGAGCGCCAGCAAATTGGTCTCGTCGGCGATGTCCTTGATGACCTGTATGATCTTCCCGATCTCCTGTGACCACATGCCGAGCGTGCTCACCGACTTGGCGGCCTTCTTGACGCTCGCGATGGTGGCCTGGTTTTCTTTCTCCATCTCCTCGATGACCCTTATGCCCTCGAGCGCGACACGATTCGCGGTTTCGGTGGAAGACTCGAGCTCCTTGCCGCTTCTTACCATGTCCTGGAGGAATGAATCGAGCCGCGATACCGAATAGGAGGTCTCGCCCGCGGAGCTCAGGAGTTCCTTGGCGTCATGGTGAACGTCCCTCAGGACGGTCGTCATGTCTTCGAGCGAAGTCGAGATGTCGTTTATGAGCTCGTTTACCTTGCCGTTGTGCCCGGTGGTATTCGAGCCCACAGGGTCCGCGGCATCCTGCTTCGAGGCCCAGGTCGCAGCCGCCGGCGCCGGTCCCAGCTCCCTTAAGGTAACGAGCGCGGCCCTCAGGCCCGCGACGCTCTCTTCGAGCTCACCTAACCTGCTGAAGATGTCGCGCCTTATCCTGATGGCCACCGACTCGGCGTCATTGGTCGCGGCGACCAGCGAATAGCAGGTACGAAGCATCGTCCTCAGGGCCAGCCTCGAGGACTCGACTTCATTCGCAATCTCGTCGTACTCCGGCGGCAGGTCTGCATCCTGCACATTGCCGGCGCGCTTGCCGTCGATTCTCTCGCGTAGCCTCATGACGGGAAGGACGACCCCGGCGGCATACTTCAGCCACCACGCCATGGCCGCGGCCGTAACGACTATCGCTATGTAAGACGCGGGATGGGGCCCGAGAGTCATGGCGAGAATAATGGACGCGGCTGCGCCCGCGCTGACCGCCCCCGACGTGAGGTAAAGATATTTCGGTATATGAGATGAAGTCACACTATCCCCCAAAGGTCGACTGCTCTCTCACTTGTATCGTCAATTAAGGGGCCGGGCATTAGCGCTTACGGCCCACCGATTTGCTATGAATCCGGTTCGCCGCAACTGAGGCGATTCACGTCCAGCACGTCGACGTTCTCGCCGTTTAAGTCGAAATGGGCGGCGAGTCTCACGGGCGCCGAAGAGGCGGTCTCGCGGACGGTTTCCAGCTTCTCCACCGGAACGTCGATCTCGCCTATCACCGCTCTCACTCCCACGCCGCATCTTTCCGGATACTTAAGTATGGCGATCTTTGCAGGTCCGTTTCCATTTCCATGACTGCCGTCACTCTCGCCGCGGCCGTTTTCACCACGATTGCGGCCGCCATCACCGTTGCCGCCCCCTAGTCTCAGGAGCCCGTGGCAGAGCCCGCGCTCAAAGAAGATGCCTTCCCACGAATCTCCGAATGCCGGCACCTCGACAAGCGGCCTCACGGGAACAACCTGGCTCAGGAGGCTCAGGGGCACAGCCGTCAGGCCCCGGGCGGTCTCAAAAAGTCCCATCTTGAAGAAGGCGGCCGGGGCTTCACCGGTGGCGAGGCCCACGCCGGGAGGATATGTTTCCCTGGAAATTCGCCTCGCGCCAAAACCCTGTCCCCGCGCCCGGAAGAGCGGCTCGGGCTGGACTATCACGGCCGGGCGGCGGTCATGGAGTTCGGTAGCGCCCGCTATCACGGGCGGAGTGTGCATGCTCTCGGGAAGCGGCCTCGTCGCGATGTCAGTCTCGCCCCACACCCGCCCGGCGACCATGGCGTGACGGACTTCGCCGAACCCGACGATCACCAGCGACCTGGGGGCCTCATGCCTTTGTGTGCCCAGGAGGTCGGCCAGGTCGAAGGCTTCCACTTCGCCATGCCTTATGGTGCGCGCGACTCCCGCCTCCTCAATCTCGCGCCGGAGTCTTCCCCTCAGGGAGATGATCTCTTCGACATATGTGAGCGGCAGAACAGCCGTTATGTCCCCCTCTTCGAAGACGACACCCCTCGAAACCGCCAGAGTGAGCGGGACCAGCAGCGAGAAGCACGTGCCCTCGCCGGGCCGGCTCTCGACGTTCACCATTCCCCGCAGAGACTCTATGTGAACCTTGACCTCGTCGAGCCCGACGCCCCTTCCCGATATCTCGGTCACCGCGTCGCTCGTACTCACGCCGGGCTGAAAGAGCAGGCTCACCAGGTCGTCTTCCGAAAACTCTTCGATGCCCTTGGCATGCGCTATCTTCTCTATCTTCTCGAAGTCGAAACCGGCGCCGTCATCTTCTATGTCTATCCTCACATGATTGGACTCCTGCCGGGCCCTGAGCGTAATCCGCCCCAGGCCGGGTTTGCCCTGCCGCTGCCGCTCGGCGGCGCCCTCTATGCCGTGATCGACGGCATTTCGGATGAGATGGAGCACGGGGTCGTAGATCTCCTCGAGAAGAGCCCGGTCGATCTGCGTTCCCTCGCCTTCGAAAACGAGGTCAATCTTCTTGCCCTGGCTGCGGGCCAGCCTTCTGATCTCGCCCATGTAGCGGTTAAAGAGCATGGACACCGGCACCAGCCTGGCTTCCATGATCGCGCTCTCTATCTCGGCGATGCGCCTCGTAAGGAGGAGCCCCAGTTTCATGAGCTCGTCGCGCTCCTTCCGGCCCGTCATCCCCACGGCAAGCCCCTTGGCCACCTCGGCCAGCTTGAAGCGCACCGAGTATAGCTCCGAGATGGAGTTCATAACCGTGTCGAGATGCGCTATATCGACTTTTACCGACATGGGCGCGGCCCGCTTCTCGGCGGCAGGTTCGCCTGCGTCCCGGGAGGCGCCGGATTCCCGGTCCGTTTCGCCCACCTCGCCCGCCTCGGGCGCGCCGGCCCCAGGGGGCTTCCCCTTCGGCGCAGCTGTGACGAGCGTTCCGCCCTTTTCTTCTATGTAACGGTCGAAATCGTCGCCTTCGGATGTGACGACGAAGAGGAGTGCGAAGGCAGGCTCGCCGCCCTCCTCGGCGGGAGGCGGCGGAACCCCGAGCACCTTACCGTAATTATCGACCTCGGGAAGAACCTCGCTCGCGACTTCGGTGAACGACTTCCCGCCCAGCCCTATCGAGAGGTGTACGATGCGCTTTCCGGACCGGTCGCATTCTAAGAGCTCATCGGTCTCCCACGGCATGAGCTGGTCGAGGCTGCCCGCGGGAAGGCGGCCCTTCAACTCCTCCAGGGGGTCTCCCCCCGGCCCCTCCTCTCCCGTGCCCAGGAAAGCCTCAATATGAGCGATTATGGCGTCGGCGCCGGCTTCGGCCTTCTCCCCCCGGGCCTCCCGCAGGAGCAGGACGATCTCATCCAGGGCCTCGAGGACTATTTCGATGACGTCCGGGCTGAGCACGAGGTCGCCGGACCGGACTTCCTCGAGAACATTCTCGATGGCGCCGGCTACTCTGCCGACGTCCAGCATCTCGAACATGCCGGCCGTGCCCTTCAGCGAATGGGCCTTCCGGAAGAGGGCGTTGATCAGGTCCTGCGAATCTGCCCGGGACGGATCGACCGTTGCCAGGTCATGCGCAAGCTTCTGTACCGCTTCGAAACTCTCGCCTATAAAGTCATTCTTCATCTGCTCGAGCGGTTCTTCAGACATCATACCTTTCCCCGGATGAAGGGCGCACTGGCCCGTCATGATACACACTTCCGGAGTAATAATCGGCACTTCGGGATGAAGTCTTTAAGCGAGCGGCGGATTAAGAGAACGTCTCGGAGCTAGCCTGCGAGAGATTTCTGCGCCAGGTACTGCTCAATGACGAGCCTGTCGTAGTCGTCGATCTCGGTAAAGAAGCAGCCTATTTCATAGAGCTTCTTGCCCCTGGCGCCCTTCTCGGGCGAGGTCCGGACAACCATTCCCTCACACGTGATGGGATGCTTCTCGACCTTCCCGTCGCTGTCGGTAAGCGGCACCACCAGCGACACTCTGAGCTTGGTCATGGCGGGAACGTGAAACGGCAGCGCACAGTAGAATCCGCCCGCGCTGAGGTTTATGGTCCTGGCGGTGAAAGCCTGTCCCTCGCCGTCGAAACCCTGCATGTCTATGGGCATCTCGAGGTCGGCCCGTCTGTGCTTTCTCCGTTCCTTCCTGTCTTTGGGCATCCCACCCTCCTCTCAGTACGCGAATGCTACCAGAACCGCCCCTGCCCTGGCAAGCTCTTCCTTTAACATTGACTTCGTCAGATATTGCAATATGATTTAATGGAAACCGTTGGGATGTGACTATGAAATACTTATGTGTGGCTATGATTCTGGCCCTGTCGCTCGGGCTGGCATGTGGCCGCGACGATGACATGGCCGAGGCCCCTCCTACCGAGATAGAGTGGTGCGCCTCGGTTGAGGAGGCCCGAGCTGACGCGGAGGCCGGCAACAATCTCGTGCTCATGAGTTTCGAGGCGTCGTGGTGCCCGTGGTCACAGCTGCTCCACGACAGCCTCTTCGCCGATTCTACCGTGGTAGAGAGCCTCCGCACATTCAGATGCGCGCGGCTCGACGTGGATACCGACTCGGTCGTCACCCGCGAGTTCGGCGTGAGTCTCTATCCTACGATAGTTGTGACCGATGCCTATGGAGGCGAGCTCGGGCGCATCATCGGCTACCAGGAGCCTCCCGTTTTTCTCATGGCCCTCTCTCCCATGAAGAGCAGGGCCGACAGGGTGTCGCATATGTTCGCCACGGAAGGCATGAGGCGCAATGACGCCGAGTTCCTGCTCACCTTCGGCAATCTCCTCTTCGAGATGGGCGTCTATAACGCCGCCCTCATGCGGTACGAATGGGCGGGTGAGATGGACCCCGATAATGCCAGCGGCATTCGCGAGGAGTCGGCTTTCGCCATGGGCGAGTGCTACATGCTCTCGGGAAAAGACAAGAGCGCCGCCCGCACTTTCAGGTCCTTCGCCGGGTCGTTCCCCGAAAGCGAGCGGACCGAGGACGCCATGGTCCTCGCGGCGCTCTGCTACGAACGGGCCGATTACAAGCGCGCGGCTCGCGACGTGCTCCGAAGCTACACGTCTCTATTTCCCGACGGAAGGTACTCGGCCTACGTTTCCGAGAAGCTCGAACAGGGAGACTAGAGGAAAAGTGAAAGTCGAGCTGCTTACAATCACGCCTGACTGCGAGAAGATAATCGAGCAGGCCGGGCGCACGTGCTACATGTCCGTCGACAAGTCCGGCGCGGAGTCCGCCCCCAGGTTCGTCCGCATGCTCGTGAGCCGCGGCCATCACTCCGTTCTCGAACACGCCACGGCCTCTTTCGCCATAAGCGGGGTATCCCGCGCCTGCACGCATCAGCTCGTCAGGCACAGGCTCTGTTCCTTTTCCCAGAAATCGCAGCGCTACGTTTCCGAAAACGACACGGGTTTCGTAGTGCCCCCGAGGGTTGCGGCGAATCAGGAGGCCATGAAGGTTTTCCTGGACGCGACCTCGGCCTCGCACGCCTCATACGAGCGGCTGGTCGAGCTCGGCATACCTAAGGAGGATGCGAGATTCGTGATTCCCGGCGCCGTGGAGACCGACATCGTCCTCAGCGCCAACCTCCGCGAATTCCGGCACGTCGTGGAGTTGCGCGGGTCCAGGCACGCGCAGTGGGAGATCAGAGAGGTCGCCGTGGCCCTTCTTGAAAATCTCAAGCGGCATGCCCCGAATGTCTTCTTCGACCTCGAGGTCGGCCCCGACGGCTGCGTGGCCAGAACCGACGGCAGCCGGGCCTAAATCCCCCCGAGAGGTATGCGGACACCCACGACGACTTCGACTGTCTGGGGATTGAAATCCTGGACCGACCTGATGGTTCTGAGCCCGACCGTGGAGGTCGCCTCGGCGCCGCCCAGGAATATGTAGTTGTACCTGACTTCGGCGATGATGGCCAGGCTCTTCCCGACCCGGAAGTCCACCCCCACGCCGCCGGCCAGGAAGAACTGGTTCCCCAGCTTGAAGTCGGCGGTAAAAGGATTGTCCGCCGGCGGGTCCCCTAAGCGCACCGTGCCTTCATAGGAATTGGTGACCTTCACCCAGCCGATATCGAATTTGAGGTAGGCATTGCCCGACTGGAAGTCCCTGGCGATGAACCTGAAGGGGAAGCTTATGAATGTATTGGTCCAGGTCCCGTCCATCGCCGTAACTTCCTGGGGCGTGGAGCTGGTATCCGGGACGCTGTTAATGTAGTTCCTGAGGTCCGTCGCGTCGGCCCCGTACTTGACATAGCCGAATCTCAAGCCCACCCAGGTTACTTTGCCCACTCTGGTCTCGAGCTCGAGGTTAAAACCGAAACCCGTTCCCGCCGCGCCGCCTATCGCCCGCCAGCCATAAGGGGACTGGCCGATGATACCCTCCGTGTCCGCGAAAGCGCCAACCGGGAAAGCGCCGACTATGGTCCCTCCGAAGTTGACTTCAGCGGCGCCCGCGGTCGAGGCCGCGCAGCCCAGAGCCAGCGCGCAGAGCATAAGCGTAAGCGAGATTCTCATTCATTTGCCTCCGCAGTCTGTAAGTTGAGTGCTCGAAGAACCGGTCGTTCCCGGCTCCATGAAGCCTACCATCCGGCCCCGCGGCGGTCAATACGCTATCATTCTTCTTAAGTTTTCTGTTGGCTTACCGCGTGGGCCTCTGTTACAATGTGGGCGGAAATCGACAATGAACCGCAAAACGAGGTGTGCATGATGAAGAAGTCGTTGATACTTATGCTGGCCCTGCTGGTTCTCGTGACGGGCGCGAGCCGCGCTTACGAGTCCAAGAAGTACGAGATAAGTGAGGCCTTCAGCCTCGCGATGGCCGAGGAGTGCTACCTGCAGTATTATTACTATATCCCGTGCCCCACCACGTCCTGGTTCTGGGGCTTTTTCGAGTGGGAGCAGAACGACGTGATCGGCCAGTTCTTCACCATAGGCGACGCTTCCACCGGCATCTACGAGGCATGCGACCCGCAGGAGTGCCACACGCTCGACCGCTTCCGCGTGCTCGACTTCTTCGGCTACGGCAGCATGTATCCGGGCGACTTCAGCGTCCGTTTTGACGTCTGGTGCAGCGACGCCGACGGCTGCCCCGTGGGGCCGTCACTGTGGAACAGCGGGCCTGTTGAGACTGTCCAGGACTGGGGCTTCATCGACGTCGAACCGAACATCTTCCTTACGTCCTGCTGTATAGACCCGGGCCCGCCGCCGGAGTATCCCAGGATACTCGTAACAGCCACGCATGTTGGCACCGAAGCCACCTACCCGCGCTGGGGCACCGACAATATCAGCGCGGCTCTCAGCGAAGCCTGTGAGATGCACGACATAGGGTGCGTTGCCGCCCTCTACCCCAGGCCGACCTCGAGCCACTACACCACGATTCACTCCGGGTATTACGGTATCGACTTCGAGTACTGCCCGCCCCTGTGGTTCCTTGACGGCGACGACACGACGGCCGAGGGCACAGAGTACGGTTTCGTGGAGTTCGCCTGGCGCCTCTATCTTGTATGTGAGGGGCCGGACGCGGTGGAGCCGACGACATGGGGCGTGATTAAGAGCATGTACCGCTAGGGTCAGGCGGAGTACTTCTCGACATAGGCGTCTGAGTCGAACTTGGACCTCATTCCCCTGTGGCTCATGTAGCGGATCTTGCCGAAGACGGGTCTCTCTCCCCACGCCCGGTCGTGGACTCCGCCAATGCTCCAGGCGATTCCCGCGTATCCGTTCGGGTCCCTCCCGTCCAGTTCGTAGCGGTCATTGAGATAGACCGCGAACCTCATCGCCGTCCCGGGCGACCGCGTCCACTCAAGGATTTTCTTTGCCCAGTACATCCTCATATAGCCGTGCATCTTTCCCAGCACCCTCATTTCGCGCTGGGCCGCATTCCAGAGGTCATCATGGGTGAGCGATCTTTCCAGCCTGGACCGCGTGTAGATATACTCCCGCGGGTCGTCCGCGTGTTCGGCCAGCGTCTGCGAGGCCCATGCGGGAAAGGCCCGTATGCTGTCGTATTGCGCGTTGTAGAAGCAGAAGTTGTCCGAAAGTTCGCGCCGGACGACGAGCTCTTCTAAGAAAGCCTCTTTCGCCTGAGTCGGGGCAGTGCTCATCTCAACTTCGATCGCCACTCTCTGGGCCGAGAGATGGCCGAAGTGCAGGTAAGGCGACAAACCCGACTGGCCTCCGAGCGAGGGGTCGTTGCGCGCCTCGGGATAACGCGCGAGTCCCTGCCTCAAGAAACGCCGGAGAGTACGACCGGCGGCTTTCTCCCCGGGCGTGATCCAGTCGACGGGGCCCACTTCCCGGTCCACCGCCAGCTTCGGGACAACCCGGCGCCAGTCCAAGGCCCGCGTCCGGCCCCTCCAGGCCTTGCGGGGCTTCGCCATCGCCGGGAACAGGTCCAGGTACTCCGGCAGCGCCCGATGAATCTTCGGCCTTAACGTATAGGCTCCGTATTCCTGTTTGGGAGACGCAACCCAGCAGGGCACGATGTTGTGAGCATCGACTTCAAAGATGTCGACATCGAGGCACGAGGCGACCTTCCGTTTCCATCTGCGCTTGACGCGGAGCGGATCGAAATCCGTGACAAGCCAGCCGGCTTCATTCTCCCGCACGAAGCGCGGGATCTCCACCGCCGGGTCACCGGTGAGAAGAAGAAACGGGATACCCTTCCGGCCGAGCGAACGCGAAACCTCATCAAGACCCCTGAGCATGAACTCGTAAGCTCTCAGGGTCGCGCCGAGGAAGTCGTCCACCAGGCAGAAGATGACCGCCAGCGGCACGCGCTTCTGACGCGCGATCCTGGCGGCGAAGATGAGCGCCCAGTTGTCGCTCACGCGCTGATCCCTGCTCATCCAGTAGATGACGCAGCACCCGCCCCGTCCCGGGTCCTTCAGGGTCCTCACGCGCCCGGGGTTAACAACCAATGTCAGCCCCTTTCATTGAAGCCCGCTCTGGCGCTCTACGGTCACGAGTGCCCCAGGAGGTCTGCGATCGCGTCATCCACCTTCGGGAAGCGGAACTCATAATCGGCGTCCAGCAGTTTCTGCGGCTGGACTCGTTGTCCCTCGAGAAGCACCTTGCCGAACTCTCCCATCGCGATACCGACGGCGAAACCGGGAACGCCGACCGGGAAGCTCCGCCGTCCAAGAGCTCCGGCCAGAGCTCTCATGAAGTCCCGGTTCCGCACGGGTCCCGGAGATGAGCAGTTGACCGGACCTTCGATTTCGTGATGTTCCAGGATGAAACTCAAAGCTCCCACGAGGTCGATCTCATGTATCCATGAGAACCACTGCTTTCCGCTCCCCAGAGGCCCCACCGGAAGATACTTGTAAGTCTTGAGCATCTGGGCGAGGGCCCCTCCCCTCCTCCCGAGCACGATCCCGAAGCGGCAGAGAGCCACCCGTGCGCCTGCCCCCCTGGCCGCGAGCGCCGCTTCTTCCCAGTCCCGGGCCACGGAAGCCAGGAAATCCAAACCCGGTGGGCTCTCTTCGTCGAGAACCTCGTCTCCGTGAAATCCGTAGTAGCCCGCCGCGGACGCGTTGAGAAGAGAGGTCGCCTTGTCTCCCCGCCGGGCTATGGCGTCCACAACGTTCCGTGTTATCCGCATGCGGCTCTCGCGTATTTCCCTTTTAACACCTGCAGTCCACCTCGCGAAAATGGACCTGCCTGCGAGATTCACTATCGCATCATGCCCGGAAGCAACGTCCTGCCAGGCCCCCGGACTGTTGGGGTCACCCTGGGCGAAAGCGACCCCATCATGGCCCCTTTCAGCGGGCGCCTCGCGGCGCGTCAGCACGGTGACCTCGTGGCCACGCGATGACAGCCGCTCAGCCAGCGTCGTCCCGACGAAACCCGTCCCGCCGGTTATGAATACTCTCATTGAATCGCACCTCTCCGGAAATCCGGTTTCGGCCTAGATGTCGCGTCCCTTGCCCGAATCGGTAATCTGCACGAGGTCCTCCGGGTAGGGTTCAAAGAAGGTCTGCCCGGCAAGATACTCGCGCTCGTAACGCGCAAGCCAGGAGTTAAGGATGCCCACCGGTACGCTGAGAGGTATCTTCATCTCCCGGTACTTATCAAGCGAGCCGAGGAAGAACTGCTTCTCCCGCCCGGTAAGGTCACTTGAGAAGTACCCCATGGCGTGCATTAGAACATTGATAGCCGACGTCCGCCTCGGGGCCTGGGCCAGGGCGGCGCGGAGCAACCCCCCGTAAGTGTCGAGCACATAATCGACCTTCTTCCTTTCGGGATTCGCGACCACTCTGCCCATCTCTCTCATGACTTTCTGATTGTAGGCCATGAGCAGGAGCTTGTTCTCGGCCTGGAACTTCACGAGAACCCCCATGGAGCGAGCTTCCCGCGCTTTCCGGAAACGGGCAAGGGCAAAGACCTTGGTGAGGAAATGCTCTCTTATCCTGAAATTTCTGAGGCGCCCCTCATCTTCCACGGCCATATCTCCGAAGGCGCGCAGCACTTCCCTCCCGAAGAAGCCGGCCCCTTTGCCCGAGGCCGGTGCTTTTCCCTTGCCGCTGTAAATCTTGACTTCCTTGAGGCCGCAGGAAGGCGACCGGAACTTGAGAATGAAGCCGTCCACCGGACCGAGGCCATATAGGAATTCGCGCGTGAAGCCGGTCATTGCGTCGGTTACATCCCGTTGCGTCTCCGGCTGCCACAGTCTATCCTCAGCCCCCTCGCGAATGATCCTGATCGGGTCCCGCGGCACTCCGAGTCCGATCTCGACCTCGGGGCAGACGGGAACGAAGTCAACGTGCTCCCTGAGTGCGCTGACAACCTCGCTGGGTATCATCGCCCCGTTGTACCTGCACGAGTCGAACCCAATGCACTTGCTTACCACAATTGAAGGTCTGGTATGATGCTCCAAGTGTGACTCCTGCGGGTTCGGTCTATCTATTCAGAAGATAGATCCCCGCGTTCAGCGCCGTAGCGAAGCTCACCCACGCCAGGTACGGAATCATCAGTATGCCCGCAGTGCGCGAGATGGGGAAGAACTTGATAATGGTTACGAGTATGGCTATCCACATCAGTACGATCACCACGAGCCCGGCAAGAGGCGATTCGAGTCCGAAGAAGGCCGGGGTCCAGAGACCGTTCAGCGCCAGCTGAATCACAAACGCCACGATGGCCCCCTTGACTCCCGGTGAGCCGGTCCCCTTGCGCCACACGAGAAATAGGGCCACGCCGATCATTACGTAGAGTCCGGTCCACACCGGCGCGAACACCCAGTTCGGCGGAGCGAATGAGGGCCTCTCGATGAAGGCATACCATGTGGGTATGGCCTTCATATTTATCATGGATCCTACGAAGCCCGGAATGATGCAGATGATAACGCTGACAGCCAGCTTGACTATGTCACTAGAATGCAGTCTTTCCATTGCCTTCCTCGCCCCGGTGACTAGAACTGTAGCGAGGCCCTCGCCCCCCGTCAAGCTCAAATCCTCAATTCGGTATTGCCCGACCCCGTGTATCTGGTATGTTGGGGTTCATGGAGAGCTTCTACGACCAACCGGACTTCTACGACCTCGCATTTTCGTGGCGGGACATCGGCAAGGAAGTCGATGTCTTCGAAGAGTGCTTCCGGCGCTTCTCGAAAGTCCCGGTGAAGCGCGTGCTCGAGCTCGCCTCGGGAACGAGCCCGCATCTTGCCGAGCTCTCCAGGCGCGGCTACAACTACACGGGCCTCGACCTCGCCAGGGCCATGGTGCTGTGGTCCGGGGCAAAGGCGCATAAGCTGGGCATCGACGCCAGCTTCATCCAGGCCGACATGGCCGACTTCTCTATCGGCGAGCCCGTGGACTTCGTCTTCACGATGTGCGGTTCGCTCTACACGAAGTCGACGCCCGAGTTCATCTCGCATCTCGATTCGGTGGCAAAGGCCCTGAGGCCCGGCGGCCTCTATCTTCTAGACTGGTGCATAAACTTCGAGTGGAATCAGCCCAAGCGGGAACAGAAGTGGAAGATGAAGCGCAAGGGCGTCGAGATCAAGGTGCGGTTCCTCGAGGAGGTCGTCGACCCTGCTTCCCAGATCGCCAATCACAGGCTCATCGGGGACCTCGTCGACCGCGGGGAAAAGCATCACTTCGAGAGCGTCAACACCGTGCGGGTCATCCTCCCCCAGGAGTTCCTACTCTTTCTCGAGAAATGCGGCAAGTTCGAATTTCTGGGCTGGTGGAACAACTGGGACCTCGAGCGCCCCATGGAAAGCGAAGAAAACGTCAGCCGCCCCATTACCCTCATTCGCCGCAAATAGGCGGGCCGACCGAGCCGGCTGCTTCGCTTGGATTCGAGCGTATAATGTAGTATATTCACTCGACAGAGTGATAAAGGTTGCCAGCCGCAGCCCTGGGATGATAACCGGAGGGATCGAAACGCCTCGATTCAGTCTGAAATACGCGCTTTTGCTCGCCGTAGCGGTTCTGCTGCCGGCCGGCGCCGCGGCCCCCGCAGGGGCGGGCTGGGTATCCGCCCGCCAGATCACGGCTGCGGACACCATGTTCTCAGGAATCTACATCGGGGGCGGGGTGTCCGACTTCATGCTGGAAAATGACCGGATCGGCGTCGTGATTTCCGAGATCGGATACGCATCGCCCTATTCGCTGGGCGGGGGCAACATAATAGACGCCGGCACCCGGTCGGCGCGCGTCGACGGTCTCATGGAGTGCTACACTTACTTCGACAATAACTGGCCCCGCCAGGCGGTATGCAATGCAATCGAAATAGCCGACGACGGGAGCGGCGGAGGGCCCGCGGTCATAAGGGCCTCCGGCCTCGATTCGAACGATCCCTATCTTACGGTCGTAACCGAATACTCCCTCGAAGCCGGCGCGGACCATGTGGTCCTCTCCACAACCATCGTAAATAACGGCAGCGCGACATTCGAGACGTTCGAGCTCGGCGATGTCTTCGCCTGGGGCGAATGTGAGAGATACGCCCCGGACGCGGGTTTCGCTGTCTCGGGCAACATGACCTCGGCCTGGGTCGCCGCCACCGATGAGCAGGTCTCCTACGGATATGTGAGTAGCGGCGAGGGGCAGGTCTCGGGAGAGCACCGTGACTTCTGGTCCCGCCTCTATGTAGCGACCGAGACCATCGGGCCGGGCGACTCCGTAACCTACGAGCGGTACTTCGTTGTCGGGGGCACGGATATCGCCTCGGTGGCAACGGCAATCCACGAGGCCACCGGGGAGCCCACGGGATCCATCACCTGCGCGGTGCTGAGTTTCGATGACTCCACGCCGCTTGCAAACGCCACGATCGACGTCTCGGACGAGTCGGGAGACCCTTACCTTCAGATGCGGACAGACCCCGCCGGCCTGGCCTTCACCACCCTCCCACCCGGGACATGGCTCATGGAGGCCACGAGGGACGAATACGAGCCCAGGGAAATAGTGCGCGACATCGCCGAGGGCGAGGACGCTACCCAGGACTTCTACCTGGAAGACATCGTGAACACGACGCCGGGGATCGGTGATACCCTGACGGTAATACAGCGGCCCCTGCTGAACATCCCCTCCATAGTAAGGCCCGGCGACGTTCTCACCATCGAGTGCGACGGGCACCCCACGCTGACCGGCTGGTCGGCCGAGATATTCCGGGGCGGGACCTCCGTAGAGCTCGAGATAACGTCGAGCGCCTATGACCCCTCCACCCTGTGGTGGGCGCTCGAGGCCACGGTCCCTGCAGTGCCGCTATACGGCCTCTACGATCTCACCGTGACCGCCGCCGGCGGCATAGTGGATACGA
>Ga0272444_10000763_pt1 | contig 32702 bp, 30 predicted proteins | sample SSMForm13_FD_201033 | JGI IMG/M metagenome (GOLD analysis project Ga0272444, IMG submission 201033) | Marine sediment archaeal communities from Little Sippewissett salt marsh, Falmouth, MA, United States - SSM-Form-13 | ecosystem: Environmental > Aquatic > Marine > Wetlands > Sediment ...
GCCTTGTACGTTTTTTCGACACTCGAGGGCATTGGTGGCGGTTGTTTGGCGCGCTATGGGAAAGCTTGGGGCGGTTGTTCGCGTTTGATTCGGCCTGGAAGTCGAACCGGCGACAAGGGATCGCCCCAGGATTCCGGGCGTGAAAAAGCCCGGTGCATTGACCGGGCTTTTATGTATGGCTCCTCCGGTTGGATGGATTCGGCCTGCGGCCTCACCCTTCGGGCGTGCCGCCCACGTCCAACAGGCTGGCGCCTGTTGTCGAACGGTCATTCTGAAACGTCGTTGCTTCGAACCCAACCGGGGTTCCGGGCATGAAAAAGCCCGGTACTGTGACCGGGCTTTGGTGTTTGGCTCCCCCGGTTGGATGGATTCGGCCTGCGGCCTCACCCTTCGGGCGTGCTGCGCACGTCCAACAGGCTGGCGCCTGTTGTCGAACGGTCATTCTGCAACGTCGTTGCTTCGAACCCAACCGGGGTTCCGGGCATGAAAAAGCCCGGTAATGTGACCGGGCTTTGGTGTTTGGCTCCCCCGGTTGGATTCGAACCAACGACCAACGGATTAACAGTCCGCTGCGCTACCGCTGCGCCACAGGGGAGTGGCTAGAGGCCGCGAATATTACTGACCGATGACGCGGCGGTCAAGCGGTGCGGCGAGGATTTTCTGCCTGACCAGAACAAACCTCTCGCGCCGCTCAACAACGGATCGCACTGCCGTCTGTGAGGGTGTCCGATAGACGTGTGCGACCGGTGCCGTAGAGCACGATGCCCTTGTTGGTGCGATCACCGCTTTGGCCGCAGAAGCGCAGGGTGAGGTTGCTGCCCCAGGCGCTGCCGTCGGCATCGAAACGGATGCTGCGCCGGCCGCTGCTGCTGACGATCCGCACGCCCCGGCTGGCCCCTTGCAGACGGCGCAGCACGGTCTCCCCGGCATCGAGCTGACGGTCGCGATCGTCATCGAGAAACAGCATGTAGCCCTGGTGCCAGGCGGTGTAGTCGCCGGAACAGCTCTCGCCGTCGAGGGTGGGGCAGAGGGTCGTGGCTTGATTGTATTTCACGGCGGTCAGCCGGCCGAGCGCCAGAATGGCGGTCATCTGGCTGCGCGCGCTGCCGATGGCATTGCTTTCGACCATTGCCTGCCAACTGGGTATACCGACGCCAACCAGCACCAGGCTGACCGTGAGCGTGGTTAGAAGATCCAATAGCGTGAATCCGCGCGAGCGCGCGGGCAGACGAACGACTTGCATGTCGACTTCTCCCTGTCAAAGCCGGCCGCCATCCGTGGCGGCCGTCGGTTAGCGAACTGTCAGCTGATCGCCGCTTCGATACGGTCCAGTGCGGCGCTCAGGTTTTCCATGCTGGTGGCGATGGAGATACGGACATGCCCGGCCAGGCCGAAGGCGCTGCCCGGCACCAGGGCCACCCCGGCCTTTTCGATCAGGTGCTCGGCCAGTTCCAGGTCGTCGTGCACGCCGTCGATGGCCTCGATCAGGCCCTTGACCGACGGGAACACGTAGAAGGTGCCGTCGGTCGGCAGGCATTCCACGCCGGGTATCTTGTTCAGACGCTCGACCACATAGTCGTGGCGCTGCTTGAAGTGCACCAGCATCTCGCCGATGCACTCCTGCGGGCCGTTGAGCGCGGCCTCGGCCGCGGCCTGTGAGATCGAGGTCGGGTTGGAGGTGCTCTGCGACTGGATCTTCTTCATCGCCTTGATCACGTCCGCCGGGCCGCCGGCATAGCCGATGCGCCAGCCGGTCATGGAGTAGGCCTTGGAGACGCCGTTCAGCACCATGGTGCGCTCGTACAGGTCCGGGCAGGCGTTGAGGATGTTGACGAAGCTGCCTTGCTCCCAGACGATGTGTTCGTACATGTCGTCGGTGGCGATCACTACGCGCGGATGCTCGCGCAGCACCTCGCCCAGCGCTTCGAGTTCCTCTTTGGTGTAGGCCATGCCGGTCGGGTTGGACGGGCTGTTGATCACCACCAGGCGTGTCTGCTCGGTAAGCGCACCGCGCAGCTGGGCAGCGGTCATCTTGAAGTTCTGCTTGGCGTCCGCATGTACCAGCACCGGCTGGGCGCCGGCCAGCAGCACCATGTCCGGATAGGACACCCAGAAGGGGGCCGGGATGATCACCTCGTCGCCCGGGTCGAGGATCGCCTGCGCCAGGTTGTAGAAACTCTGCTTGCCGCCGCACGAGACCAGGATCTGATCGGCGGCATACTCCAGGCCGTTGTCGCGCTGGAACTTGTCGATGATCGCCTGTTTCAAACTGGCGGTGCCGTCCACCGGGGTGTACTTGGTCTGCCCGGCCTTGATGGCCTTGATGGCAGCCTTCTTGATGTGCTCCGGGGTATCGAAATCCGGCTCCCCGGCACCCAGGCCGATCACGTCCTGGCCGGCGGCGCGCAGTGCGTTGGCACGGGCGGTGATCGCGAGAGTGGGGGAGGGTTTGACCGCTTGCACGCGGGCGGACAGTTTGATGCTCATGGGGATCAGTCAGGCCTCAAATTTCGGGACGGCAACGTTGTTATCATAGCGGATTGACTGATCCCCTAGCACCTGATTTATGGCAAAGAAGTTTCAATTGGAAAGCCGATTCGAGCCGGCCGGCGATCAGCCGGGCGCGATCGCCGGCCTGGTCGAGGGCCTGAACGACGGAGAGGCGGGCATGACCCTGCTCGGGGTGACCGGCTCGGGCAAGACCTTCAGCATCGCCAATGTGATAGAACAGGTGCAGCGCCCGACCCTGATCCTGGCGCCGAACAAGACCCTGGCGGCGCAGCTGTACGGCGAGTTCAAGGAGTTCTTCCCGCACAACGCGGTGGAGTACTTCGTCTCCTACTACGATTATTACCAGCCCGAGGCCTATGTGCCCTCGACCGACACCTTCATCGAGAAGGACGCCTCGCTCAACGAGCATGTGCAGCAGATGCGTCTGTCCGCCACCAAGGCGCTGCTGGAGCGGCAGGATGTCATCATCGTCGCCACCGTTTCCTCGATCTACGGCCTGGGCGACCCGCGCCAGTACCTGAGCATGGTGCTGCACCTGAGCCGCGGCGAGTCCATCGATCAGCGCAAGTTGTTGCGGCGCCTGGCCGACCTGCAGTACACGCGCAACGACATCGCCCTGGAGCGCGGTACCTACCGGGTGCGCGGCGAGGTGATCGACATCTACCCGGCCGAATCCGACGACGAGGCGGTGCGCGTGGAGATGTTCGACGACGAGATCGAGGGTATCTCGCTGTTCGACCCGCTCACCGGCGAGATCATCAACCGGGTGCCGCGCTACACGGTGTATCCGAAGACCCACTATGTGACCCCGCGCGAGGTGATCCTCGAGGCGGTCGACAGGATCAAGGTCGAACTGAAGGAACGCCTGGCGCAGCTGCGCGACAACCAGAAGCTGCTGGAGGCGCAGCGCCTGGAACAGCGCACCCAGTTCGACCTGGAGATGATGCTGGAGCTGGGCTACTGCTCGGGCATCGAGAACTACTCGCGCTACCTGTCCGGGCGCGACCCGGGCGAGGGGCCGCCGACCCTGTTCGACTATCTGCCGCACAACGCGCTGCTGGTGGTGGACGAGTCGCACGTCACCATCCCGCAGCTCGGGGCCATGTACCGCGGCGACCGCTCGCGCAAGGAGACCCTGGTCGAATTCGGCTTCCGCCTGCCCTCGGCACTGGACAACCGCCCGCTCAAGTTCGAGGAGTTCGAGCAGCGCGCGCCGCAGACGATCTACGTGTCAGCGACGCCGCGCGACTACGAGGCAGAGCACTCGGGCGCGATCGTCGAGCAGGTGGTGCGCCCGACCGGCTTGGTCGACCCGGAAGTGGAGGTGCGCCCGGCCAGCAGCCAGGTCGACGATGTGATGTCGGAGATCAACCTGCGCGTGGAGATGGGCGACCGGGTGCTGGTGACCACGCTCACCAAGCGCATGGCCGAGGACCTGACCGATTACCTGATGGAGCACGACATCCGTGTGCGCTACCTGCACTCGGACATCGACACGGTGGAGCGGGTGGAGATCATCCGCGACCTGCGCCTGGGCGAATTCGACGTGCTGGTCGGCATCAACCTGCTGCGCGAGGGCCTGGACATGCCCGAGGTGTCGCTGGTGGCGATCCTGGATGCGGACAAGGAGGGCTTCCTGCGCTCGGAGGGCTCGTTGATCCAGACCATCGGCCGCGCCGCGCGTAATGCCCGCGGCAAGGCGATCCTGTACGCCGACCACGTCACCGGCTCGATGCGCCGCGCCATGGACGAGACCGAGCGCCGCCGCGCCAAGCAGATCGAATACAACACCGAGCACGGAATCACCCCGCGGACGGTGGAGAAGAGCGTCGCCGACATCATGGAAACGGCGGTGCCCGGCGGCAGCGCGATCGCGCGCAAGTACCGCAAGGTGGCCGAGGAGGGCGGCGAATACGAGGCCATGGACCCGCTCACCGCGGCGCGCGAGATCAAACGCCTGGAGAAGGAGATGTACGCCCTGGCGCGCGATCTCAAGTTCGAGGAGGCGGCCAGGCTGCGCGACAGGCTGCGGGTGATCCAGGGCAAGGGCTTCGAGATCTGATCGAAGTGGGGGCGAAGGGGTCGGAGTCGGGCTTGCCCACCCCGACACGGGAACTGCCAACAGGGGCTTGCGGATAGCGGGGCCTGCCAGTAATATTCGCCACCTGCTTACAGCAGGCGCGTAGCTCAGTTGGTTAGAGCACCACCTTGACATGGTGGGGGTCGGAAGTTCGAGTCTTCTCGCGCCTACCAAACATCTGAAAAAGGCCTGGGAGAAATCCCGGGCCTTTTTCGTGTGTGCGTTGTCTCTGGCGGCCCGCGCGCCGGGTTGCCGTTGCCGGTTGCCGGCAATTACCCCGTTAGAAACCGTTCTTTGCTGCGTGCCGGCCAAGGGATAGTTGGCGTCTGTGCATGGCAGTCCGCGTTGAGGATTGCCGGTTAAACGGCAGAACAGGCAGGACAACGGTGAATTTCGACAACAGTTACGCAAAGCTGCCCGAGCATTTCTACGCGCGGGTCAGCCCCGCGCCCGCACCTGAACCACAGTTGCTGGCCTGGAACCAGGAACTGGCAGAGGAACTCGGTCTCGGGCATCTGGGCGAGGACCAGGCGAAACTGGCACGTATCTTCAGCGGCAGCGAGCTGCCCGAGGGCGCCGAGCCGATCGCACTGGCCTACGCCGGCCACCAGTTCGGCTATTTCAATCCGCAGCTGGGCGACGGCCGGGCATTGCTGCTCGGTGAGGTGGTCGGTCGCGGCGGCCGGCGTGTGGACCTGCAGCTGAAAGGCTCGGGCAGGACGCCTTTTTCGCGCGGTGGCGACGGCAAGGCGGCGATCGGCCCGGTGATCCGCGAGTACCTGCTCAGCGAGTTCATGCACCGGGTCGGGGTGCCGAGCACGCGCGCCCTGGCGGCGGTGCAGACCGGCGAGTCAGTGGTGCGCGAGCAGATGCTGCCCGGCGCTGTGCTGACCCGTGTAGCCGCCAGCCACATCCGCGTCGGCACCTTCGAGTACTTCGCCGCGCGCCGCGACACGCAGGCGCTGCAGACCCTGGTCGAGTACGCCATCGAGCGCCATTACCCCGAGGTGCAGGAGGCAGAGAAGCCGGTGGTTGCCTTCTTCGCCAGGGTGGTCGAGGGGCAGGCGCGCCTGATCGCCCACTGGATGAGCCTGGGCTTCATCCACGGGGTGATGAACACCGACAACACCGCGATCTCCGGCGAGACCATCGACTACGGACCCTGCGCCTTCATGGACGAGTTCGAGTTCGACAAGGTGTTCAGTTCCATCGATCGCAATGGCCGTTACGCCTACGTGGAGCAGGCGCCGATCGGCCATTGGAACCTGACCCGCCTGGCCGGCTGCCTGATGCGCCTGGAACCGGAAAAGGCCCTGTTCGAGGCGCAGCTGGATCGTTTTCAGGGTCTGTTCGAAGAAAGCTATTTTGCGCACATGCGCGGCAAGCTCGGCTTGGCGGAGGAACAGCCGCAAGACCGCGAGCTGATCGTCGCCTGGCTGCAGCACCTGCAGAAGAACGAGCTCGACTACACCCTCAGCTTCCGGCGCCTGGGCGAGCGCATCCGGGCGGACGGCCCGAACGTGTTCGGTCGTTTCGAAGCGGCCTGGCGCCAGCGCGTCGAAACCCAGCAGCAGCCGGTTGAATCGGTGCGAGAACGCATGGATGCGCTCAACCCGCTGTTCATTCCGCGCAACCACCAGGTGGAGCGGGCGATCGAGGCGGCGATTGGCGGCGACAGGTCGGTGTTCGACGAACTGCAGCAGGTGCTGCAACAGCCTTTTGCCGAACAAGCCGGGTTGGCGCAGTACGCCGAGCCGCCTGGTCCGGACGAGCGGGTCACCCGGACCTTTTGCGGGACCTGACAGGCGCCCGCCGGGCGCTTACAGGTAGCGCGGGTGGCGGCGGCTTCTCCAGCCCCGGTTGAGCTGCTCCCTGAGTTCGGACAGCAGCGTTTCGAGCATGTCCAGCTCACGAAACCCGCGACGCGGATGTACGCGCCCCTGCTCGATGGCCTGTTTGATCGCGTCGCGTCGCACCAGGGTCTGCGCAAGCTGCTGGTGCAGGCGATAGTGCTGTTTGCTGTCAGTCATAAGGCCTCACGGGTGCGCTGCAGGGCAAGCTCGACGACCTTGCCGCCTTTCCGATCGAAGCGGGTTCGCTTGAGTCGCCCGACGTTTTACATGGAGTCGACTCCATCCTTTTAATGCGGGTTTGTGTCCCTGTGATGACAGGCGCCAGCGATTTGCCTGCTGCTGTGCACACAGCGCCAAGCGATTGATGTGGGTTGACCCTTGCCGGCTGCGAATGCCAGGGGTCGAATCACGTTCTGCCTGTCCGACAACAAGATTGAGCGCTTGCTTTTTGTCGCGGTGCGTCGATGATTAGTCGTCAGGGAAGCGTGCGGCGACAACTGCCTGGGCGCCCCTGCTGACACTTCAATCAATCGGCGCCGGGAATCACCGGGCGCAACACAACCGGGGAACAACTTATGTGGATTTCGCAACGAGCATTGGCAGGTGCTGTGCTGGGTATCGGCCTGCTGGCCGGGCAGGTGCAGGCCCAGGATGCGCCACCGCCTGGACCCATGTGGGGCAATATGTCCCCGGAACAACGCGAGGCGATGCGTGCGCAGCACCAGCAGCGCTGGCAGAGCATGACCCCGCAACAGCGTGAGGCGATGCGGGCGCAACGCCAGCAGCACTGGCAGCAGATGAACCCGGGGCAGCGCCAGGCCTTCGAGGCGCGCCGCCGGGCGCACCAGGCGAACCGGCCGCGGCCGATGGATGGCAGTGGTCCGCGCCGACTGCGCCAGGGGGATGCGCCGCATCCGGGGCGTGGGGTCGGGCCTCAGCACCGCGGCTGGGGGGCACCTCCGGGCCCGGGGCGCGGGCAGGGCCAAGGTCAAGGCCGTGGGCCCTGGGGCGCCGGCTATGGTCCAGGACCTGGCCCGTGGGGCGCAGGGCCGAGCGGGCCTTACCCGCCGGCATGGCGTGGAGGCCCGGGCCGCTGATCGCACTCAGCCGTGGCTGAAACAGAACCGCAGGTCGTCGCATGACGGCCTGCGGTTTTTTTTTTGCGCGGCAGCGAGCCCGGCGGCAGGGCTTCAGAAGCTGTGGCGCAGGCTTGCCTGTACGCTCGAGTCTGCCTGCAGCACACCGAAGTGCGTGCTCTGTGGGCCCCAGTACTTGTGCCAGGCAAGGCTGACACGGGTCTGCGGGGCGAGATTCGCCTGGGCGCCCAGGTAGTTCCACTTGCCGCCGCCGCTCTCGTACATGAACTGATCGGTCAGCTCGATACCGGCGAGCGTGTGGGACAGGGCGATGGAATAGTGGTTCTTGACCTGGCGTGCCTTGACCAGCGGGCTGCCGACCGAGACGGTGGTCCAGTCGATCGAGTAGCGCGAGGTATCGAAAGTGAATTCACTACCGCTTATGGGATCAATGTAAGTGGAGCTGCTCGGCTGGTCGACGTAGTCCAGGTTTCGATACTGCACCCACTGCAGATTCAGCTGGGTGCCGCCGGGCAGGGACAGGTCGGTGCCTACGGCGTGGCTGAACCAGTCGGCGTCTTCGAAGGTCAACGCGCCGGCCAGGTCGCCAATGGCGAGTTTGAACAGATCCACAACGGCGGACGGCAGGTCTTTCTGGTACAGGGCCTCGACATAGAGATTTGCGTTGATGTCACTCTCGACGAGAGGGAGAGGCATCGTAAAAGAGACGCCCAGGTCGGGTGAAGTCTCCAGTTCGGAAACGATCGTTGGCACAACCACTTGCAGGCGCTGGCTCGCCGGATGCCGCAGCGTGGCGCTGACAGCCAGCGAAGCATCACCGATCAACTGGCTATAGCGCATGCCGCCATCCAGGCGGTTGCCGTCCGGTCGATCGATATCCCAGCTGTTGACCACCCCGTCGGCCTGTTCGCTGAGCACCAGTTCCAGGCGTGCAGCGTCGCTGAGCGCATACCCGGCCGACAGCATCCACAGGCCGAGGCTGTCGTAGTTGAGCGTGTCCGGGTTGAAGTTTTTCCAGTCAGTGGGGTTGATGCGATCGAGCAGGCGTATGCCCTTGCTGTTGCCCCAGTCCAGGCGCTGCTTGCCTGCGGTCAACTGCCAGAGTCCCCGCGTATGCTGCACATAGAGCTCGCGCACCGGCTCGGTACTGCGGTGGTCGAGCAGCAGCGCGTGTGCGTCCTTGGCGTCGTGCTCCAGAGTCAGCCAGCCGTGCACCGACAGGTCCGGCTGCAGCTGGCCGTCGAATTTCACATCGACAGAAAACGCCGAGCGGTTCATCTTACCGGACTCGTGTATTGCGGTGCCAAACGGTCCGAACGGTGCGGCTTCGTCCGTGTACCAGGAGCCGGTGTAGCCGATCTCGCCCGTCCACTGCCAGTCGTCGGACTGGGCGTGCCCGTGCACGGCCATCAGCAGCGTGGCGCACAGGGCATGGGCTTTGCGGGTGTTCGTGCGGCGTGGTTTCGCGGAAGTGGGTGCCCGGTTCAGCCGGGGGTGCGAAGACATCTGTTGTTGTTGTCCTTTTGCATGGGAACGGGTTTCCGGCCGACGATTGTATCAACAAGGATTGGGCGGCTGGGCACTGAACGCTCTTATACCCGGATACAGTGATCCAAAGGGTGGTCCGGGGAAGGGGTGTGCGAAGGTTCGCTCGGCGCCGCACGATGCAACGGCGGGGCCGAGCGAGAATGGCTGCTATACGCCGCCGCTGTGCACGATCTCGTAATAGCGCTTTTCCAGCTCGTTCTTGTGCTGGGTTTCCTCGTCGGCGAGGTAGCGGAACAGGTCGTGGATCGGCCCGGGCTCGGTGGACTCCGCCAAGGATGTGTACTGCTCCATCGCCGCGTGTTCGCGACCGAGTGCGTACTGCAGCACCGCCTGGTCGTCCGGGTGCTCGCCCAGCTCCGGCAGGTGGATGCAGTCGGAGAAGCGGCGGTCGCTGGTCGGGGTGTCGACCATCTGCTTGACCTGCTCCTCGATATCCGCGCGCCTGCCCAGTTCGGTGAACAGGTCGAAGTGGCGCTGTTCCTCCTCGGCCAGTTCCTCCACCAGGTAACGGATCTGCTTGCTGACCTTGGGCACGAGCCCGGCGTAGAAGTCGCGCGCGGTGCGTTCGAACTCGGTGGCCACGGCGAGGATGTCCTTCAATGAGGTCTGCGCCTGGAGCTTTTTGTAGCCTCTGCCTTCGGTCATGCCTGTGCCTCCTGTTGTGCGAACATCGCTTCGATGCTGGCCGCCACCCTGTGCCCGTTGGCCACCGCGCTGACCACGTCCGGGCCCTTGACGCAGTCGCCGGCCGCCCACAGCCAGGCCTCGGAGGTGCGGCCGTCGTCGTCCACCTGGATGCGCCCGCGGTTCCATTCCAGCTGCTCGGTCAGTTCCTCGCCGAGCAGGCTGACATCCGACATCTGGCCGATCGCCTCGACCACCCATTCACCCTCGTGCAGTTGTTCGTCGCTGTCGTCGTAGGTCGGGGCGAAGCGGTGCTGCTCGTCGAATATGGATAGCACCTTCCAGGTGCGCAGTCCAAGCAGCTTGCCCTGGTCATCGGTGACACATGCCTGCGGGCCGCGCGAGTCGAGGATGTTGATCTGCTCCTCGATCGACTCCTTGATCTCCACCGGGTCGGCGAGAAAGTGTGCCTTGTCCTCCAGCGCGGTCAGGGTGATGTTGATATCCCCGTGCTGTTGCTTCTGCAGGCGCGCCACGCTGCGCGCGATGTCCATGGCCACGTTGCCGCCGCCGATCACCACCATGCTCTTCGGCGCTTCGAGTTGTTCCCCGTCGCGGATGCGCCGCAGCAGCTCGACCGCCTTGAACACCTGCGGGTGATCCGAGCCGGGGATGCGCGTACCACGGCCCAGCCACAGGCCGATCGCCAGCACCACTGCGTCGTTGTTTGCCTGCAGCTGCTGCATGCTGATATCCGAGCCGATGCGGGTGTTGTAGTGCACCTGCACGCCCATCGAGACGATCAGGTCGATGTCGCGCTGGATGGTCTCGAACGGCAGGCGATATTCGGGGATGCCGTAGCGGGTCATGCCACCGGCAGCCGATTGTGCCTCGTAGACGCTCACCTTGTGACCGGCGCGCGCCAGGTCGAAGGCCGCGGTCATGCCGGCCGGGCCCGCGCCGATGATGGCGATCTTCTTGCCGGTGGCAGGTGCCGGCCCGCCGATGATGTCGCGGTATTTTTCGAAGGGCACCTGCTCGGTGATGTGGCGCTTGAGCCAGCGGATGGCGATCGGATCGCCCTGGTGGCTGGCGGCGCAGGTGGTCTCACAGCGGCGGGTGCAGATCTTGCCGCAGATCTGCGAGAAGGGGTTGCTGTCGTACAGCAGCTTGAGGCCGCGCTCATAGTCGCCGTCGCGCACCGCGGTGATGTAGTCAGGGATCGGCATGTGCGTCGGGCAGGTGGCCACGCAGATGCCGCAGGTGACGCAGCGGTCCGCCTCCAGTTTCGCCTGTTCGACCGAGTAGCCGCCGACGATCTCGACGAAGGAATCGATGCGCTCGGCCGGTGCCAGTTCCGGCATGTCGATACGTACCGGCGCGTTCAGCCGGTGCCCGTCCGGGCGATGGTAGCCGTGCTTGAAATCGTCCCAGTGTTTCTTGTCCACGCCGGGGGTGTAGCGGAACTTGTCCGGGTCGGCCTCCACCCACTTGTACTCGTTGGACATGGTCAGCGAGCCGGTCATGCACACGTCCACGCACAGCGCGCACCAGCAGCAACGCCCGTAGTCGATGCGCGGGCGCAGCCCCGAGTCGCCGGGCTTGGTCTCGACCCCTTCGACGCCCTCGACCGGCAGCATGTCGATCGCGCCGTTCTGGCAGATTGCCTCGCAGGTGCCGCAGCCGATGCATTTCTCGATGTCGTTCTTGTGAAAGCCGCGATAGCGCTCGGTGGCCTCACGGTTCAGCGGGTCCTTGATGCTGACCGGGTCGCGAAACAGGTTCTTCCACGCGGTGAAGGGGGAGAGGACGTCGCGCACGCTCATTGTTTGATTCCTTTAAACCGCAAAGGACGCGAAGGATCGCTAAGAAAACCATTTCGTTGCTGGTCACCATCGATATTGCTACCAGGGGAGAGTCTCAAAGCAGCATGGGATTTCCTTTGCGGACCTTCGCGTCCTTTGCGGTTTAACCCATTCATCGTTCGATCTCCGGCGGATAGGTGTGCAGCGAGACCATCAGGGCGGCGACATCCGAGATGTTCACGTTGACGATCAGTTTTTCCAGCAGCGCCATGGCGTGGGTGTAGGAAGGGCCGCGCACGTTGACCCGGCGCGGGTAGCCGCTGCCGTCGGTCACCAGGTAGTAGCCGTACTCGCCGCGCGAGCACTCGCCGCGTACGTAGGTCTCGCCGCGCGGGATCTTCCAGTGCAGCACATTGGGCAGGGTGGCCATCACCGGGCCTTCCTTGGGCATCTTGCTGAGGATCTGGCGGATCAGGTCGACGGACAGCAGCAGGTCACGGCGGCGCACGTCGGCGCGTGCATACACATCGGATTCATGCGCGATTTCCGGTTCGAAGTCCAGCCGATCGTAGACCAGGTAGGGCTGGTCATAGCGCACGTCCTTCGCCACGCCGGCGGCTCGCGCGACCGGCCCGGTGACGCCGTATTCATCCACCAACCTGGGGTCGACATAACCCAGCCCGACGGCGCGTTTCTTGAACACCGCGTTGTGGAACATGGTGTCCTGCACGTCCTTGAGGGTGCTCTCGATCTCCTGCAGGGTTTCGGCCATGCGCTGCTCGAAACCTTCGGGCAGGTCGTCGCGCACCCCGCCGGGCAGGATGAACATGTGGTAGATGCGTGCGCCGGTCAGCTCCTCGAAGCGGTCGAGCATCAGGTCGCGGGCATAGGTGGTCCACTGGCCGATCACGCCCTGGCCGAAGGCGCCGGCCTGGCCGCCGAGATACATCAGGTAGCTGTTAATGCGCCCCATCTCCAGGATCAGGGCGCGGATCCACTTGGCCTTTTCCGGGATCTCCAGGCCTGCCAGTTCCTCGACCGCGGCGGCATAGCAGTACTCGTTGAAGTCCGGCTCGGGTACGCAGATGCGGCACACGATGGGGAAGCACTGGATGAAGGTGCGCCGCTCCATGAGCTTCTCGAAGCCGCGGTGCAGGTAGCCGACATGGGTCCTGCCCTCGACCACCTCGTCGCCGCACACGGTCAGTTCCACCGACATGTTGCCGGTGATGCCGGGGTGGTTCGGCCCCTGCCACAGCTTCAGGTACTTGCCCGAGGACAGGTCGATATCACAGCTCCCATCGGCAAGATGGTCAGGATACTGGGATCGGTCGGGGTAGTCGCTCATGTCATTTCCCGCCCGGCCCTTTGTCCGGATACAGTTTCCGCTTCATGTACTCGGCCGGGTCGTTGGTCTCTCGGCCCGGGCGCTCGGGGTAGGTCTCGCGTGCAAATTCGAGGGTGTCGAAGTCGCGCCGGTAGGGTGGGATGTCGTGCCAGCCCTCGAGGATGAACTCCTCGTTGACACGCGGGCTGTCGGGGAAGTCGATGCCGAACATCTCGCGCAGTTCGCGCTGATAGGTGGCGGCGGTCGGCCACAGCTCATGGATGCTGTCCATGCTGGCGGCATCGCGCGGCAGCATCAGGCGCACGCCGATGTCGCGCCCGCCGGTGCGGTCGCTGAGCAGATAGGTCAGCTGGAAGATGTCGTCTTCCATCCAGTCCACCGCGGTCAGCAACACCAGGTGGGTGAAGCCTTCCAGGTCGCGCAGGTGTTGCAGCAAGGGACGCAGCTGTTCGCGTTGTGCCGTCACGAACGCAAGGTCGTCACGTTGTTCGGTACATTCGCCAAGCTGGAATCGGCTCTGTAATTGGCTAATCAGTGCTTGCATGAAATTTCTTCAATTCACCACAAAGGACACAAAGCACACAAAGGGCCTTGCTGCGTTATGTGAAGAGAGGAATCGAATAGCGCCAAAACGCTTGCTCCGGTAATCATTTCTCTGAACAAAACCGATTCCATGCCTTTCAATTTCTTCGTGTCCTTTGTGACCTTCGTGTTGCATACCCGAATCACCAGCTGTAATCCGGCATGTCCCAGTCCTTGATGACACGCTTCTGGTTGGCCTTGTACCACTCGAAGTTCTCCGCGTAGTGGTTGGCGCCTTCCGCCTTGCCGGCACGGATCAGTTTCTTCAGGTCGGTGAAACCCTGCAGCAGCGCCTCCGGGCGTGGCATGCAGCCGGTGATGTACAGGTCGACCGGCAGGTAGTCGTCGAGGCGCTTGATGGTGTTGTACGAATCCCAGTACATGCCGCCGTTGATGGTGCACGAGCCGAGACCGACCACGTACTTGGGGTTCTGCATCTGCTCGTAGGAGCGGATGGCGCGCTTCAGGGTCTTCACCGACAGGTAGCCGGAGATCACGAACAGGTTGGCCTGGCGCGGGGTGGGACGCCACTGGATGCCGTAGCGGTAGGCATCGAAGCGCGGGGTCATCAGCGGGCGCATCTCGATCGCGCCGCAGCCGGTGCCGAAGCCGAGGATCCACAGCGACTCGGCGCGCGCCCAGTTGAACAGGTCCTCGATGATTTTCGTGTACGCAGGGGTTTGCACGGTCGGCCCGGCCTGGCAGTAGTAATCCTGCAGCGGATCGATGTGGATCTCCTGGCCGTCCGGCGCCTTTACCGTGCGCGGCAGCAGTTCCTCGCGCAGCGGAATTTCACGCAGCCGCTCCTCGCCGGAGGGCTTGCGCGGTTCCTTGTCGACGCGTTTTTCCAGTTCGTCTTTCATTTGATATCCAACCGCAAAGGACGCGAAGGTACGCAAAGTGATTGAGTTAAGTACGCAGCAGTAAACGGAACCATCGCTAAGTGTTCGGCAAGCCGGGGCATTTTTGACCGGTATTCCTTTGCGGCCCTTTGCGTCCTTGGCGGTTTAATCTTCATTTTCACACCACCAGGATCGCAGCGACGCCGAGCGGCAGGGCCCATACCAGGAACCAGCGCACCGACTGTTCGACGCGGAAGCGCGGAAACGCCACGCCGACGAACAGCGAGAAGAAGTAGATGCAGAAGATCTTGATGAAGAACTCGGGCCAGCTCGCCGCACCGCCGAAGAACAGGTTCATGTAGACCACCATCTTGGCGATCGGGAAGATCACCCGGTTGGTCTGCATCAGCGCTAGATAAGAGGAGTGGTACTCGGTCGGCGGGCCGATCGGGATCTCCTGCGGCGCCAGCACCACGTCGAACGGCGGGCGCATCATCGAGCCGAGGAAGGACAGCATGGCCGCGGCCACCGCCAGCGGGTTGGTGAATACGGTCCAGTTCATCACGCCGCCCTGTTGCGCCGCGACGATGTCGGTGACCGACAGGGTCTGGTACTGCAGGGCCACCGCGAACACCGCGAGCGCCAGCGGCAGCTCGGCGGTGGTGGTCTGCGACAGGCCGCGGCTGACGCCGATCGCCGCGTGCGGGTGGCCGCTCTCGCCGGCGCCCAGGGCCATGCCCAGCGAGCCGAAGAAGATGAAATACAGCGCCAGGATCAGGTCGCCGGCGAACGACAGGTTGGAGAACATGGTCGAGCCGAAGATGGTCGGCACGAACAGCAGCAGGCCGACACCGCCGGTCAGGCGGAACACCGGCCCGAGGTAGAACATCTTGCCGTGAGTGATGGAGCTGCGGATGCTGTAGTTCTTGATCAGGTCGAAGTAATTCTGCCAGATCGGGATGCCGTAACGCCGGCCCACGCGTGCGCCGATCTTCTGCATCAGCGCGGTCAGCAGCAGACCGTAGTTGATCACGATGAACAGGGTCAGCAGCGCGTAGGGGATCATCATCCAATCGAACTGCATGGCTCAGACCCCCATCCTGATCAGGTACACGACGACCACGAATGCCAGCAGGTGGATCGCGTACACCTGGCCGTTACCCGTGTAGAAGCGGCGCAGCAGCTCGGCCAGGGTGTGCAGCAGGTCGACCACGCCCCCCCAGAACCGCTCGAACAGCGGCCAGGCCAGGATGCCCAGCGCCTTCTTGTAGGGCGCGTAGAAATTCCAGGCGTAGTGCGTGGTCTCCGGCCGGTAGGGGCGTTCGGCGGCGAACACTATGTTGAATTGCTTGACCTTCTGCGCCTTGCGGTTGACCAGCAGCAGCCAGGCGAAGATCACCAGAAAGATCACGCCGATGATCACCATGATCGAGATCGGGCTCCAGTAGCCGAACTCGCTGGTGATGGTCAGGCCCTCCCAGTTCAAGCCACCGTTGCTCATGAACCGGCTGATGTAGGCGTCCACGTGGCGCAGCGCCAGGCCGGGCACCACCGCGAAGCCGAGCAGGCAGACCACGTAGATCATCTGCGGCAGCACCAGCCAGAAGGGTGCCTCCTTGATCTTACGGTGTTCGTCCTTCAGCTGGCCGAGGAAGATGGTGTGGATCAGGCGGAACAGGTACAGGAAGGCGATCGGGCCCGAGAGGAAGATCAGCACCATCGGCAGTCTGTAGTCGGCGGTCATGATCGCGTTGTAGAAGATCCAGCGCCCGCCGAAACCGGACAGCGGCGGCACGCCGGACATGGCGATGATGCCGATCAGCACCGCGATGAACGACAGCGGCATCAGGGTGATCAGGCCGCCCATCTGGTACATGGCGCGGGTGCCGGTGCGCTTGGCCACCCCGCCCACCGACAGGAACAGCATCGACTTGTAGATGTAGTGGTTGATGACGAACATCAGCGCCATCAGCCAGCCCAGGTGGTTCATCATCGCCAGGCCGAACAGCGCATAGCCCATCTGGCCGATCGAGGAATAGGCGAGCAGGCGTTTGGCGTCCTCCTGGAAGGCCGCCATCAGGTTGCCGAGCAGCGCCGACAGGGCGCCGATCCACAGCATCGCGTGGGTCAGGTCGATGCCGTAAAAGTTCTGCCGGCCCATGTGGATCAGCAGCATGAACAGGCCGAACAGGCCGGCCTTGAGCAGGATGCCCGAGACCATCGGCGAGACGTCGGTCTCCGCCTCGGCGTGTGCGCCGGGCAGCCAGATGTGCAGGCCGATCGCCGCGGTCTTGGTCATGAAGCCGATCGCCAGCAGCAGGAACACCCAGGGCGCCAGCGGCTCGGTCAGCGAGGCCAGGTGTTGCAGCAGCAGGCCCGAGTCGCCCTGTCCGGCCAGCGCGAAACCGGCCAGGATAAGGAAGGCGCCGCCGAGCGAGAACACCAGGTAGGACAGGGCGTGCGGTTCGGACTTGCGGCCGCGCAGGATCAGCAGGTAGGAGCCGATGGTCAGCGACTCCCAGGCGGCGAAGAAACTGAACGCATCCTCGGCCACGATCAGCATCGCCAGGCCGGCGTACATCAGCATGGCCGAGGGGTAGAAGCCGAGGCGTCTGCCCGGGTTCTGGAAACTCGCCAGCAGGATCACCGCGCCGCCGGCCAGCACCACGGCGGCGAAGATCAGCTGCAGCGGGTCGTAACTTGGGTAGCTGAGTGCGAACCAGGCGAGCAGGCCGGCCATGGCAAGCGCGTTCTTCAGACGCGCAGGCAGGAACTCCAGCGGCAGGAACAGCAGCGCGAACAGCATTGGCGTCGCCAGCATCAGGTTGGCGTGCGGCGACAGCTCGCCCCACAGGTAGCCGAGGCCCCAGCCCGCCGCCACCGCACAGAACACCGCGATACGCTTGACCAGGGAACGCGCCGGCAGGTCGGCGCAGATATCGCGCTTGATCACATAGCCGAACCAGCGGAACAGATAGCCGGCCTCGACCAGCGCGCCGAACAGCAGCAGCCCGAGCAGCAGCAGGCGGCCTTCGCCGGCCATGGCGTGCACCAGTTCCCACTTGGCGTAGAAGCCGGGGAAGGGCGGCAGGCCGGTCAGCAGGGCGATGAAGCTGATGAAGGCGAACAGCATCAGCGGGTAGCTGCGCAGCGCGCTCCAGGCGGTCAGGTCGCGGCTGACCACCAGTCCGGACAACCAGAACAGCCCGGCCTTGCCCACCGCATGCGCCAGCAGTACGCCGCCGGCGACGAACAGGTAGTCGTCGCCGAGGATGTCCTTCTGTCCGACCACGACCAGGATCAGCCCGATCTGTGCCACCGAGGAGTAACCGAGCAGGCGCCGGTCGACCTTCTGCGCCAGTGCGAACAGGTTGGCGCCGACGAAACTGACGATGCCGATGATCGAGGCGACCTCCATCCAGGCCGTGCCGCCGATCAGCAGCAGCTTGTCGATGGCGAACAGGGCCACCGAGCCCGAGCCCGCCGAGACCAGCGCGGAGAAGGCGGGATGTGCCGACTCGTAGATGTCCAGTGCCCAGCCGTTGGCCGGGAACACCTTGAGCTCGGCGATCACCGCGATGAAGATCAGGAAGAACGCCAGCGCGCCGCCCTGCAGAAGTTGCGCCGAGACCACCGCCATAGAATCGAGGTTCAGCGAGCCGCTGGCGTGGTAGGCGAAGATCACGCCCACCAGCATCAGGATCGAGATCACCTGCGAGGCGACCAGGTACTTGAAGCCGGCACCCAGCGCGCGCGGGTCACGCGACAGCAGGATCAGGCCGCCGGTGGAGATCACCGTCAGCTCGAAGAACACGAACAGGTTGAACAGGTCGCGGGTCATGGCGATGCCGCTCAGCGCCATGCTGAAGATCAGCAGCACCGCCATGGCACGCCGGCCCTGCTTCATCATGGTGTCCTTGAGATACAGCGCGGACAGCAGGCCGGTGAGATTGATCAGCAGGATCAGCCCGGCCTCGGCCATGCCCAGGCGCAGGTTGACCGCGAAAGGCGGCGGGGTGCCGGCGGTCAGGACCTCGACAGCAGGTACCGCGCCGGTGGCCAGGGCCCACACCCAGTGGCCGGCGATGGCAGTGACGAAGGCCAGTACCGCGAGCGTCAGCGTGTACGAGGTGGCGCGCCAGGAATCGCGCACCAGGCCGAGCAGGAAGGCGCCGCCGAGGGTCGCCGCGATGAAGGCGATCGGGCTTACCATTTCAGCTCCGTGTGCTTGCTGATGTCGAGGCTGCCCTTGGTCTGGTACAGCTTGTAGGCATAGGCGAGCATCAGCGCGGTCACGCCGACGCCAATGACGATCGCGGTCAGCACCAGCGCCTGCGGTACGGGGTCGATGATCAGGCTGGCCGCCTCGGCCGCCGGCACCGCCTCGTTGAGGATCGGCGCGCTGCGCCCGTGCATGTACCCGACTGCAACCAGCACCAGGTTGACCCCGGTATTGGCGACTGCGAAGGCGACGATCATGCGCAGGATGTTGCGGTTGCTCAGGGCGCCCCACAGCCCGATCAGGATCAGAATGAAGCCGGTGGCCATGGCGATGATTTCCATCACAGTTCCTCCGTCTCGGACAGGCTGACCAGCATCGACGAGAATTCCGCGCCGACCTTCAGGCCGACGAACGAATAGATGATGGGGATCGCGCCGGCGGAGAACAGTTCGCCGAAGCTGCCGATCGGCAGGATACGGTTGTCCAGGAAGCCGCCGGCGAGCAGGATTCCGAGCACGCCGATGACCACGAAGGCCAGGCCCGAGACCGATTCGATCACCGCGATCAGGCGGTGGCTGAAACGCCGCAGCGGATTGCTCAGCAGCAACAGCAGGATGCCCGAGGCGAGGATGGCGCCGCCCTGGAAGCCGCCACCGGGTGTCAGGTGGCCATGGATGAAGACGTAGGCGCCGAACAGCAGGATCAAGGGCAGCAGCAGTCGGGTGCCGGTGATCAGCAGCTCGCCGGCCGGTGGCAGTTCGCGCTGCGGCAGTTCCTGCCCCGACTTGCCCTGCGCCAGCACCAGGCCGACGATGGCGGCGGTGAGGAACAGCACGGTCACCTCGCCGAGGGTGTCCAGGCCGCGGTAGGTGACGATGATCGCGGTGACGATGTTGGCCGCGCCTATGTCCTTGGCGGTGTGTTCCGCGTAGTAGCTGGCGGTGAGGTTGAGTTGCTCGTCTCCCACATAATTGAGGATCAGGCCGGCGAAGATGCTGCCCAGCCCGACCAGCAACAGGATCAGGGTGAGGCGCTTAATCATGTTCGCCCCTGCGCACCCGGCCGAGTACGAAGAAGAACAGGAAGGTGGTCAGGCCGCTGCCGATCGCCGCCTCGGTCATCGCCACGTCGGGCGCACCCAGCAGCAGGAACATCACCGAGGCGAGCAGGCTGACCAGACCGGCGGAGAGGATCGAGATACCGAGACTGCGCCGCCCGCGGGTCGCCATCACCGCCAGTACCAGCATCGCCACGCCGAGCAATACACTCATTATCAGTGGGACGCTCATGAGGTCTCTCCGGTGTCGTCCTCGAGCCGGTCGAGCTTGGTTGCGGCCGCCTTGGGTGCGCCGCCACGATGCGCGGCACGTGCCAGCACCTGCGAGGAAAGCGGGTTGGTGAACAGCAGGAATACCCCGATCAGCAGCAGTTTCAGGCTCCAGTCCGGGCGCATGCAGGCCACCCCGACCAGGCTCAGCAGGGTACCCAGGGTGGTTGCCTTGGTGCCGGCCTGGATGCGGTTGTACACGTCCGGCATGCGCACCAGGCCGAGCCCGCCGAGCAGCAGGAACACGGTGCCGGCAAGCAGCAGCAGGGCGCCGATCAGTTCGAGGATCCCGGCCATCAGAAACCCCGCTCCAGGAAGCGCGCCACCACAATCACCCCGAGGAAGGACAGCAGGGCATAGACCAGCGCCACATCCAGGTAGATGCCCCGGTCCTCGGCCAGCGCCGCGAACAGGATGCCGGTGATGGAGACGATGGTCAGGCCGTCGAAAGCGATGACGCGGTCGGTCGGGCCCGGACCCTTGATGAAGCGCCACAACACCAGCAGGAAGGCTATCCCGGCGAGGATTCCCGCCAGATAGACGATCGCCTCAACCATACATCACCTCCAGGTAGCGCTCGAAGCCGGCGGCAATCTCGGCGGTCGCGCCTTCCACGTCCTCGGCGCCCACGGTGACACAATGGATGTATAGCCATTCACCGTCGACCTCGACCGTGAGCGTCCCCGGCGTCAGGGTGATGGAGTTGGCGAGCATCAGCCGTCCCATGCGGCTGTGCAGGCCGGTGCGTATCTTGACGAAGCCTGGCTGGATCGGCAGGTCCGGCGACAGCACGATCGCCGCCAGGCGCAGGTTCGCCTTCACCAGCTGCCGGAAAAAGTAAGCGAAGTAGAGAAAGCCGGCGACGAACGCCCTGGGCGTGGCGCGAAATTCGGTGAAGAAGGACAGGCCGTCGCGGTACAGCAGCGCGACTGCGAGCGACACCAGGGCGCCGATCAGCAATGTGTCGGTGGCCAGCGTGTTCACCAGCATCACCCAGAACAACATCAGGGTGAGGAACAACACACTGACGTTTCTCAAAGTTTCCGACAGGTTCATCGGTTTTTGCATTAAATCACCCTGGCGATTGGCGGATGCCGCTGTTGCGCACACCGCAACGTTCGCGTGCAGAACAGTCGCCTGGGCAGAGGCCGTTTGCCGGGTGTCGAATTGCCGAGGTGACAGACTGCGTCATCCTTGCTGCGTGTGAATGGGCCGTGGACGATACATGGGAGACGCTAGCACACTTTTTGTCGCTTATTTGTGTCAAACCGGCTCTCCTCGATGGCAACTTCTGACCCAGATCACTGCTTTGTTCCTTCACCGGCTTTTTGATGAGCCAACATTGTGCGTCATGCCGGTGCCATGCACCTTGTTGAGCGGAAAGCTGCGCAGATTACCCCGGTGCAGGCGAGGAAATCGGGTCGGTCAACTGTGTGCAGCACAAATCACGCCAGATTTGCGGAATGCGAGATTGCAGGCTGGGGCGGCAGCCAGCACATGGATTGTGCCTGCCGACCGGTCGTAATGGCCGGCTACTGGCCGGGGCGGTATGATCGCGCACCGGTCGACGGTGTGGCTGCCCGCGGCGCTTCGGCTGCGGCTCAACAGCGACCTGCGCGCCCCGCGCCAGTTGCGCCGAGGCCTTCCATTTAAAAGAACAGCGCTGACATGGATACATCCGAACTCGATGCCGCTTACGTCTGGCATCCCTACAGCAGCATGGGCAGCGACACGCCGGTCTTTCCGGTGCGCGCGGCGCATGGGGTGCGCCTGCAACTCGAGGACGGACGCGAGCTGATCGACGGCATGGCGTCCTGGTGGTGTGCCATCCACGGCTACAACCACCCGGTACTGAATGCGGCGATCGAGGCTCAGGTCAAGGACATGGCGCATGTCATGTTCGGCGGGCTGACCCACCGGCCGGCGGCGCGCCTGGCGCAAAGGCTGGTCGAGATCAGCCCCGGTCCATTGCAGAGCGTGTTCTTTGCCGATTCCGGCTCGGTGTCGGTGGAGGCGGCGATGAAGATGGCGATCCAGTACCACATTGCCGTTGGCCGGCCGCAGCGGCGGCGTTTCCTGTCGCCGCGCAACGGTTACCACGGCGATACCCTGCATGCGATGTCGGTGTGCGACCCGGTGACCGGCATGCACGGCCTGTTTGCGCAGGTGCTGCCGCAGCAGGTATTCGTGGATGCGCCGCAACCGGCGTTCGGTCAGGCCTGCGAGCCGCGGCATCTGCGGGATCTGCAGCAGGCTTTCGAGGAGCATGCGGACGAGTTGGCCGCGGTCATCCTCGAGCCGATCGTGCAGGGCGCCGGCGGCATGCGCTTCTACTCGGCCGATTACCTCAAGGCGGTGCGCGAGCTGTGCGACCGCCACCAGGTATTGTTGATCGCCGACGAGATCGCCACCGGGTTCGGCCGTAGCGGCCGGCTGTTCGCCTGCGAGCACGCGGGCATCGCGCCGGACATCATGACCATCGGCAAGGCGCTGACCGGCGGCTACATGACCATGGCGGCAGTGCTCACCACCGAACAGGTCAGCCGCAGCATTTCCGCGGGCGAGCCGGGCGTGTTCATGCACGGGCCGACCTTCATGGCCAATCCGCTGGCCTGCGCGGTGTCGCTGGCGAGCATCGAGTTGCTGCTGGACTCGCCCTGGCAGGCACGTATCGCCGGGATCGAACAGGGCCTGCGTGAAGGTCTCGCGGCGGCAGAAGGTCTGGCGAACGTGGCCGAGGTGCGGGTGCTGGGCGCGATCGGGGTGATCGAACTGACCGAAGCGGTCGATATGCGCACGGTCCAGCCTATGTTTGTCGAACAGGGGGTCTGGGTCAGGCCGTTCGGCAAGCTGGTCTACCTGATGCCGCCGTTCGTGATCGACATGTCCGACCTGCGGCGTCTGTGCGAGGCGACGGTGGCGGTGGTGAAAGCCATCGCGCCGGGCCGCTGAACTTAAGGAGAACACCATGAAAAGATCGTATGCAGCGGCGTTACTGCTGGCCTTGCTGTTGGCCGGATGCGTTGCCGGCAATGAAGTCACCCCGGAGCAGTTGGCGCGGATGGACGCTGCGGACCAGGCGGTTGCCACTGCCTTGTTCGAGGCCGAGGTCGATGCGGCCACCTCTTACAACATCCGCAAGGATGGCTTCGTGGTGATCCGTTTTGCGCCGACGGTGCCGGGTGATGTGTACACCAGGGTGGTCGCCGAACTGCGCGCCGACCAGCGCATCAGCGGGGTACGTGCGGAGCAGGGCGGGCGCGAGGTGTGCATCCTCAAACAGGGGCGTGGCGACGAATAGCCGGGCGCACAAGTTCCCTCCGACGGTCGATGCCGTTATAATCGGCGGATCAACCGCGCCGGGCATCGCTCGGCGTTTTTGCGTTTCACGTGGCCTCTCGTAACGGTCACCACTGAGGAGATACACGCGCCATGCCTGTAGTTACCCTTCCTGACGGTTCCCAACGTTCCTTCGACCATGCGGTCAGCATCGCCGATGTGGCTGCGGATATCGGCCCCGGCCTGGCCAAGGCCGCGCTCGCCGGCAAGATCGACGGCGCACTGGTCGATACCTCTTACCTGATCGACAAAGACGTCGAGCTGGCGATCATCACCAACAAGAGCGACGAGGCACTCGAGCTGATCCGCCACGATGCGGCGCACGTGATGGCGCAGGCGGTGCAGGAGCTGTACCCGGGTACCCAGGTGACCATCGGTCCGGCGATCGAGGACGGTTTCTACTACGACTTCGCGCGCGAGGAGCCGTTCACCCCGGCCGACCTGCAGAAGATCGAGGACCGCATGCGCGAGATCGTCGGCCGCGACCTGCCGATCCAGCGCGAGGTGTGGGACCGCGACCAGGCGAAGAAGACCTTCGGCGAGATCGGCGAAGACTACAAGGTGCAGATCATCGAGGACATCATTCCCGAGGGTGAGGAAGTCTCCGTCTACCGCCAGGGCGAGTGGTTCGACGTGTGCCGCGGCCCGCACCTGCCGAGTACCGGCAAGCTGCCCAAGGCATTTAAATTGATGAAGCTGGCCGGGGCCTACTGGCGCGGCAACTCCGACAACGAGATGCTGCAGCGCATCTACGGTACCGCCTGGCGCGACAAGAAGGAACTCAAGGCCTACCTGCACCGCCTGGAAGAGGCGGAGAAGCGCGATCACCGCAAGATCGGCAAGGCGCTCGACCTGTTCCATTCCCAGGAAGAGGCGCCGGGCATGGTGTTCTGGCACGACAAGGGCTGGAGCGTGTACCTGACCGTGCAGCAGTACATCCGCGACAAGCTGCGCGACCACGGCTACCAGGAGGTGCACACGCCGCAGGTGATCGACCGCAGCCTGTGGGAGAAGTCCGGCCACTGGGACAAGTTCGGTGACATGATCTTCACCACCCACTCGGAGAATCGTGACTACGCGATCAAGCCGATGAACTGCCCGGCGCACATCCAGATCTACAACCACGGGCTGAAGTCCTACCGCGACCTGCCGCTGCGCCTGGCCGAGTTCGGCTCCTGCCACCGCAACGAGCCGTCCGGCACCCTGCACGGCCTGATGCGCGTGCGCAATTTCGTGCAGGACGATGCGCACATCTTCTGCACCGAGGATCAGATCCTGTCCGAGGTGATCGCCTTCAACGACCTGCTGTTCGAGGTGTACAAGGACTTCGGTTTCGACGACGTGCTGATCAAGCTGTCGACCCGCCCGGAGAAGCGCGTCGGTTCCGACGAGACCTGGGACAAGGCGGAGAAGGCGCTCGAGGACGCTCTGAACTCGCAGGGGCTGGAGTGGGAACTGCAGCCGGGCGAAGGTGCCTTCTACGGCCCCAAGATCGAGTACTCGCTGCGCGACTGCCTGAACCGGGTGTGGCAGCTCGGCACCATCCAGCTGGATTTCTCCATGCCGGGGCGCCTGGATGCGACCTACATCGCCGAGGACAACAGCAAGCAGACCCCGGTCATGCTGCACCGCGCCATCCTCGGCTCGCTGGAGCGTTTCATCGGCATCCTCATCGAACACTATGCCGGCGCGCTGCCGCTGTGGCTCAGCCCGCAGCAGGCGGTGGTGATGAATATCACCGACAAGCAGGCCGAATTTGCCGCTGAGGTGGTTAAATTCCTGCAAGGTAAAGGGTTTAGAGTCGATTCGGACTTGAGAAACGAGAAAATCGGTTTTAAAATCCGCGAACACACGCTTCAGAAGGTCCCGTACCTGTTGGTGATCGGCGACCGCGAAGTGGAAGACCGGGCCGTTGCCGTGCGTACGCGCGACGGCAAGGATCTGGGGGCGATGTCCCTGGATGACCTGGCTGCAATGTTGCAGGAACAGGTTAACAACCGGTCGTAAGTGACTGCCTGACTTGAAAAAGCACCGGCTCACGAGGCGGTGCTTTTCTCGTTGTCAGGTGCTTTTGTTTTTTTGCTGGAGGATCTGGCTATCGCCAAACAAGATAAGCGCAACCGTTTGAATAAAGACATCACGGCCACCGAGGTGCGCCTGATCGGAGCAGACGGTGAACAGGTAGGTATCGTTGCAATCGAAGAGGCGCTGAGTACGGCTGCCGCTGCCGACCTGGATCTGGTGGAGATCGTACCGAATGCGGAGCCGCCGGTATGTCGCATCATGGACTACGGCAAGTTCGTGTTCGAGGCGAAGAAACAAAAGCAGGAAGCGCGCAAGAAGCAGAAGCAGGTACAGGTCAAGGAAATCAAGTTCCGCCCCGGTACCGATATCGGCGACTACAACATCAAGCTGCGCAACCTGCGCAAGTTTCTTGAGGTTGGCGACAAGTGCAAGGTGACCATGCGTTTCCGTGGTCGCGAGCATGCGCACCGTGAACTCGGTCTGGCGCTGCTGGAAAGGGTGGAGAAAGACCTGGAGGATATCTCCGCGGTCGAACAACGCCCGATGATGGAAGGGCGCCAGATGGTGATGGTGCTCGGTCCGATCAAAAAGAAGTGACAATTTTTCCTCCCCCACTCGTGGGGGAGGGGATCAATGAATCCGGCGGCAACTGCCGCCACGAGTGGCCGGGCCCAAGGCATTGCCTTGGTCACTCATGAAGCAACCCTGACTTATAGGAGAAGCAAAATGCCCAAGATCAAGACTCTTCGCGGTGCCGCGAAGCGCTTCCGCATCACCAAGGGTGGTGTCAAGCGCAACCAGTCTCACCGTCGTCACATCCTGACGAAGAAATCCACCAAGCGTAAGCGTCAGCTGCGTTCGCCGGCCATGCTGCACAAGTCCGATGTGGCAGCAGCCCGTCGCATGATCCCCTACGCCTGATCGATAAGGAGACTGAACAATGCCTCGCGTAAAACGTGGTGTGCAGGCGCACGCCAAGCACAAAAAAGTCCTGAAGGCGGCCAAGGGTTACTACGGTGCCCGTCGCAAGATCTATCGTGTCGCCAAGCAGGCGGTCATCAAGGCCGGCCAGTACGCGTACCGTGACCGTCGCGTCAAGAAGCGTCAGTTCCGTTCGTTGTGGATCCAGCGTATCAACGCTGCCGCGCGCATGAACGGCCTGTCCTACAGCCGCATGATCAACGGCCTGAACAAGGCCGGTGTGGCGATCGACCGCAAGATGTTGGCTGACATCGCCGTGCACGACATGCCGGCGTTTAGCCAGCTCGCAGAGAAGGCCAAGGCTGCCCTCGCGAGCTGACAGTAAACGGCCTTGCGGTCGTCACTGTCGACGTTACGTGTGAAAGGGGGAAAGTCTGGCAAGGCTTTCCCCTTTTTTCTTTTGGATAAACCGCCAAGGACGCGAAGGCGCGCAAAGCTCTTTGTTGAAGAGACAAGCCGGTAACAAATGAAATCTTCGCGTACCTTAGCGTCCTTGGCGGTTTAAGAATTTGTCTGGAAAGAAATGGCGACTGAACTAGAGCAATTGTTGAGCGACGCCCAAGCGGCCGTCGATGGTGCGGCCGATCTGCGCGCGCTGGACGAGGTGCGGGTGCAGTACCTGGGCAAGAGCGGTGTCTTCACCGAGCAGCTCAAGGGGCTGGGCAAGCTGCCCAAAGATGAGCGCCCGGCTGCGGGCCAGGCGATCAACAAGGCCAAGCAGGCCCTGCAGAAGGCGATCGAGGCGCGCAAGGGCGAGCTGGAATCGGCCGCCCTGGCCGAGCGCCTGGCGGCGGAGCGCATCGACGTGTCCCTGCCGGGGCGCGGCAACGGCAACGGCGGCCTGCACCCGGTGACCCGCACCATGCAGCGCATCGGGCAGATCTTCGGCGGTGCCGGCTTCGAGGTGGCGACCGGCCCCGAGATCGAGGACGACTTCCACAACTTCGAGGCGCTGAACATCCCGGCGCATCACCCGGCGCGCGCCATGCACGACACCTTCTATTTCGACGAAGGCACCTTGCTGCGCACCCATACCTCGCCGGTGCAGATCCGCGTGATGAAGGATGCGCAGCCGCCGGTCAAGGTGATCGCTCCGGGGCGCGTGTACCGCTGCGACTCCGACCTGACCCACACGCCGATGTTCCACCAGGTGGAAGGCTTCATGGTCGATGAGCATGTCACCTTCGCCGACCTCAAGGGCATCCTCAACGCCTTCCTGCATACCTTCTTCGAGCGCGACGATCTGGACGTGCGCTTCCGCCCGTCCTATTTCCCGTTCACCGAGCCCTCCGCCGAGGTGGATATCCAGTGCGTGATGTGCGGTGGCGACGGCTGTCGTGTGTGCTCGCACACCGGCTGGCTGGAGGTGCTGGGCTGCGGCATGATCCATCCCGAGGTGATGCGCCACGTCGGCATCGACAGCGAAAAGTACAGTGGCTACGCCTTCGGCATGGGCGTCGAGCGCCTCGCCATGCTGCGCTACGGGGTCAACGACCTGCGCCTGTTCTTCGAGAACGATCTGCGTTTCTTGAAGCAGTTTGCATAGAAGATTAACCGCCAAGGACGCGAAGGACGCAAAGAGATTGTGTAGGAAGTGTTCGTTGGTGTTGCGGGTTGCATCGCCGTAAGTGGCCGATGTGGTTCAACAAATCAAAGCCTTGGCGTCCTTTGCGTCCTTGGCGGTGAAAACAGGATTAGGAAACAACAATGCGATTCAGCGAAGCCTGGTTGCGTGAGTGGGTGAACCCGGAAGTGGGCACTCAGGAACTGGCCGATCAACTGAGCATGGCCGGCCTGGAAGTGGATTCGGTCGAGCCGGCGGCTCCCGAGTTCAGCGGGGTGGTGGTTGGCGAGGTGTTGAGCCGCGAGCAACACCCGGATGCGGACAAGCTCAGCGTGTGCAGCGTCAACATCGGTACCGATGAGCCTTCACAGATCGTGTGTGGCGCGAAGAATGTCGCTGCCGGGATGAAGGTGCCGGTCGCGACCCTGGGTGCGCGCCTGTCGCCCGAGTTCAAGATCAAGAAGACCAAGCTGCGTGGCGTGCAGTCGCTGGGCATGATCTGCTCCGCCTCCGAGCTGGGGCTGGCCGAGTCGTCCGACGGCATTCTGCCGCTGCCGGCGGATGCGCCGGTCGGCACGGACTTCCGCGAGTACCTGAACCTGGACGACCAGTGCATCGAGGTCGACCTGACCCCGGACCGCGGTGACTGCCTGAGCCTGGCCGGAATCGCGCGCGAGGTGGCGGTGATCAACCGTGCGCCGCTGCATGTGCCGCAGATCGATGCGGTGGCGCATGGCATCAGTGAAGGTTTCGAGGCGGACGTGGTCGCCGGCGAGGCCTGTCCGCGTTACCTGTGCCGCGTGATCAAGGGTATCGACGCCAAGGCGCAGACCCCGGACTGGATGGTCGAGCGCCTGCGCCGCAGCGGTATCCGCGCGATCTCGCCGGTGGTCGACATCACCAACTATGTGCTGATTGAACTCGGCCAGCCGATGCATGGCTTCGACCTGGCCAAGCTGGACGAGGCGATCGTGGTACGCATGGCCGAGCCGGGCGAGAAACTGACCCTGCTCGACGGCAGCGAGGTGGAACTGCGTGACGATACCCTGGTGATCGCCGATCGCGCGGGTCCGCAGGCATTAGCCGGCATCATGGGCGGCGAGGCCTCCGGGGTGAGCGACACGACCACCGACGTGGTCCTCGAAGCGGCCTTTTTTGCGCCGCTGGCGATTGCCGGCAAGGCGCGCAGCTACGGCCTGCACACCGATTCCTCGCACCGCTTCGAGCGTGGCGTCGATTACCAGTTGCAACGTACCGCCATGGAACGCGCCACTGCGCTGATGCTGGAGATCGTCGGTGGCCAGGCCGGTCCGGTCACCGAGGTGGTCACCGAGGAGCATCTGCCGCAGCGTGCGCCGATCGGGCTGCGTCGCGAGCGCATCGGCCGGGTGCTGGGGATCGAGGTCGACGATCAGACGGTGGTCGACATCCTCGAGCGCCTGGGCATGCAGCTGACCGGGAATGACGAGGGCTGGGACGTGGTCGCGCCGAGCGCGCGCTTCGACATGGCCATCGAGGTCGACCTGATCGAGGAGATCGGCCGCATCTACGGCTACGCCAATATCCCGGCCAGCCTGCGCTCCGCGCCGGTGAGCATCGTGCTCGATCCCGAGGCGCGGTTCAGCCTGGACCGCGCCAAGCAAACACTGGTCGACCGCGATTACCAGGAGGCGATCACCTACAGCTTCATCAGCCCGGAAATGGCCGGGCTGGTGACCCCGGATGCCGAGCGTATCGAGCTGGCCAACCCGATCTCGGCGGACATGTCGATCATGCGCGCCAGCCTGTGGCCGGGCCTGCTCAGCACCCTGCAATACAACCTGGCGCGTCAGCAGGAGCGGGTGCGGGTGTTCGAAAGCGGCCAGACCTTCGAGCGCATTGCCGGAGAACTGCAGCAGAAAGATCATCTTGCGGCCGCCGTGTGCGGTCCGGTCTCGCTGGCGCAGTGGGGGCAGGCCAGTCGCAAGGTCGATTTCTACGACCTCAAAGGCGACCTGGAGGCCCTGTTGGCCCAAGTGGCGGACCTGGACGAATTCACTTTCGTGGCGGGCGAACACCATGCCCTGCACCCGGGGCAGTGCGCGCAGATCCTGCGCCAGGGGCAGCTGGTGGGCTGGATCGGCATGCTGCACCCGCAGCTGCAGGCAAAGCTGGATCTGCCGGGCGTGTTTCTGTTCGAGATCGTCCTGGAGGCGGTGCTGCAGGGCGATATCCCCGCGTTCGAGCCGCTGTCCAAGTATCCGTCGATTCGCCGCGACCTGGCGATCGTGCTGGATAGGGATATTGCCTACGGGCGGGTGCTGGAGGTGGCGCGTGCGGCCGCGCCGGCGCTGGTGCGCGACATCCAGCTGTTCGATGTCTACACCGGCGAAAACATAGATTCCAGTCTAAAAAGTCTCGCTTTGAGCTTGATTTTACAGGAATCTTCCCACACTCTTACGGATCAGGAAGTGGACCAGGCCAGTGCCGCGATACTTGCCGCGCTGGAGCAGGAACTGTCTGCAAAGTTGAGAGACTAGGGGCTGTCGAGACATGGCACTGACCAAGGCCAACATGGCCGAGCACCTGTTCGAGGAGCTCGGTTTGAACAAGCGCGAAGCCAAGGACATGGTGGAAATGTTCTTCGAGGAGATCCGCCAGTCGCTGGAGGACGGACGCCAGGTCAAGCTGTCCGGTTTCGGCAATTTCGACCTGCGCGAGAAAAAGCAGCGCCCGGGACGCAATCCCAAGACCGGCGAGGAAATCCCCATTTCCGCGCGCCGCGTGGTGACCTTCCGCCCCGGTCAGAAGCTCAAGGCCCGCGTGGAGGCCTATACTGAAGAGCAGGCCCAGGCAAACGCCCAGCAAGAGGCAGGTTGAGGTAATCACGCATGCTGGATCCCAACAGCAGCAATCTGGAACTGCCGCCGATTCCCGGCAAACGCTATTTCACCATCGGTGAGGTCAGCGAGCTGTGCCAGGTGAAGCCGCACGTGCTGCGTTACTGGGAGCAGGAATTCCCGCAGCTCAAGCCGGTCAAGCGTCGTGGCAATCGCCGCTACTACCAGCGCCACGATGTCGAGCTGATCCGCGATATCCGCAGCCTGCTGTACGAGCAGGGCTTCACCATCGGCGGTGCGCGCCAGCAGCTGTCCGACGAGGGCCATCACAAGGCGGAGGCCGCGGCCCAGGTTTCCGGCGATCTGGTGAAGGAAATGCGCGAGGAGCTCGAGGCCATCCTGGCGCTGCTAAAGGGCACCCCTAATAACCCGTGAACGCGCACCTTGAGCGACCTAATTCACGCTCTCTGCGTTAAAGCCCTTCGCAATAGCCAGCTATTACGTGCGGGCTTCGCCTTGATGGCGCAAATTAGGTCGCCCAATCTGCACATCCAGGATTATTAGAGGTGCCCTAAAGTCCTGAACAGCCGCGTCAGGCCAAATTGACAAGCACGCCATGTGTCACTAGCATGCGTGCCTCGCTTACGGAGCGTAGCGCAGCCTGGTAGCGCACCTCAATGGGGTTGAGGGGGTCGAAGGTTCGAATCCTTTCGCTCCGACCAACAGTGAAGAAACCGCCGCAACCGGCGGTTTTTTCGTGTCCGAGGCCTGGATCTATCATGCAAGGAGCCCCGCGAGCGCTGCTGCTCGATATGGACGGCGTGTTGTATCACGGCTCGCGCGTGTTGCCGCATGCGCTCGAGTTTGTCGCTGCACTGTCACACGTCCCGCTCGTCTTTCTCACCAATAACCCGATTGCCACGCCGCGGCAGGTGGCCGAGCGCCTGCAACATATGGGGTTCGAACGGCCGCACGAGAGCAGGGTGCTCACCAGCGCGGTGGCTGCCGCGCGCCTGCTGGCACAGCGCAAGCCGGGTTTCCGCTATTTCGCCGTGGGTGCCGACGGGCTGGATGCCGCACTGCGCCAGGTGGGGTTTGCAGATGCAAGCAATGCCGACTTCGTCGTGGTCGGCGAGGGTGCGGGCCTGGATTATGCGTCGCTGACCACCGGCATCAACCTGATTCTCAAGCAGGGCGCACAGTTGGTGTCGACCAACCCGGACGCGACAGTGGACGCCTTTATCGATGGCGAGCACCGGGTGTTGCCCGGTGGCGGGGCGCTGGTGGCCCCGTTCGAGCAGGCGACTGGCCGCAAGGCGTTGACCATCGGCAAGCCCGAACCCCTGTTGTATGAAATGGCCCTGCAACAACTGGGCATGCGGCCGGCCGAATGCATCATGGTCGGGGACCGGCCGGATACCGATATCCTCGGTGCGCAGCGACTGGGCATGCCCGCGGCGCTGGTGCGCACCGGTCGTTTCGGCCCGGGCCAGGCCTGGCCGGAGGGAATGGCCGCGGCAGACTGGGATGTGGTGGACCTGCGCCAATTGCTCGTAGCCTGGCGTGGCGCATGGCCGGGTTGGCTGTCGGATCAGGATTGATCGGGGCCGCAACGCTGCCAGTTCCCGGGTGAGCGGCCAACAAAAAAGCCGACATCTGTCGGCTTTGTGGAAGTCTCCCAAGCGGGAGCACACTTGTTACTTGTTTGATTGTTATTTTTTACAGCCCCCAGTGCTGTGCTCTGGTTAATGCAGGTTTTGGGCCAGATGTGGAAAACATAATCAAAACAGAGGGATGGGTGAATCGGGAATGGAATTCCCAGCTGTCGTGTTAAAAAAACTGACACAGGTTAAGACGCAGAAAATGCACTGGGAATTTTGACGCAGGCGCCGGTCAACACTGATAATATCGGGATATTCTTAAAATATGATTTTTCAATGATCCGGGCCGATTTTGCTGCCTTGACTGTCGCTTTTCCGATGCTGAATCGGGGCGGCGAGGCGCCGAGGGCCCTTTTCCCGCCTGAAACGAAAAACTATGAAATTCGGGGTTCCCAAAGAGACAGTTGCTGGTGAAATGCGTGTCGCCACCACGCCGGAAGTCGTCAAATCGCTGGTAGGCAAGGGCCTGCAGGT
>Ga0272444_10000765_pt1 | contig 32660 bp, 20 predicted proteins | sample SSMForm13_FD_201033 | JGI IMG/M metagenome (GOLD analysis project Ga0272444, IMG submission 201033) | Marine sediment archaeal communities from Little Sippewissett salt marsh, Falmouth, MA, United States - SSM-Form-13 | ecosystem: Environmental > Aquatic > Marine > Wetlands > Sediment ...
TCGTTCGAGGCGAGTTCGAATTTCGCCATGGCCGTCAGGCCGGCGGGGATGGTGGCCTTGCCGATCTCCCCGTCCACCTCGGCGTCGGCCGGGACGGTGATGCAGCAATCGGTACGCAGCTTGTCCGGATCGGTGATCTTGGGATCGTCATGATAGATGGCCAGCACCTTGGTCTCTGGGAATCGCAACAGCCCCCGGGGCCCGGCCCAGCGCATCAGCTTCTCGAACAGACCCCGGAAAAGCTCGGCGTCGCCTGCGTAGGGGCCGATGTGGCGAACGTAGGCGATGTGCATCTCGGGCACATCCTTAACCTCGACCTGGACCTTCGATCGATCCTGCATGGTGACCTCCCATCTGGGGTGATTGGTGACGGGATCAATATGCATGAAGGGGAGGTCGAAGTCTTTCCTCATCTTGCCGAATGTTTGACCGTGGTTGTCTTTCGTTTCACCGTTTTTGCTATAATCCTTATAGCTACCCGATCTCCATTGCGTTGCGCTCATCCCGAAGGCGTCTTTAAAGGCCCGGGCGAAGGCCGCCGAACTGGAAAAACCGCAATCAAAGGCCACCTCGGTGACCGATTTCTTCGAATTGTAGATCAACTGGAGGGAAGCTTTCTCGACGCGCAGGCGGCCGATGAACCGGTTGATGGTCTCACCCACCATGGCCCGGAAGATGCGGTGGAAGTGATACGGTGAGAAATTGGCTACCCGGGCCAAAACCTCCAGAGAGAGGTCGGCGTCGAGGTGGTTGGCGATGTGGTCCACCACCTGGTTGATGCGGGAGAGATATTCCTCGCGGAGGTGTTTCTGGCGGTTATTGTTCATATCGGTGAATGGTTCTCGTTGGTCGATGGTCGCCTTGACCAGGCCCGGAGATTTGAGATCCGGAGACCCGTTCGGGAAGGGGGTGTCGTACTGTCCCGGATGATCGCTTACTGCCACTGGAGTGGAGCCGCGGGGGTTCTAATCCTCCAAGTAATACCCTACCGTCGAGACCACCCGGACGGTCTTTTCCATCTGTCCCTCCTCGCCGACGCCGGGGATCCGGTCGCGGGCCAGGATCTGGAACACGCCTTGATTGGCCCGGCGGATCTTGCCCAGCTCGCTGCCCGAATCCTGGGCGAACTGCTCTGCCGCCCGGCGGGCGTTAGCCGTGGCCTCGGCGATCATCTCCGGCTTCAGCTCGCTGAGCCGGTTGAACAGATAGGTTGGTCCGGCGGGATAGCCCCGGGAGGAGAGGACCACGCCGGCATCGACCAGTTCACCCACCGCCTGGCTGGTTCGGGCGATCTTGTCGGGATCATCCGAGCGCACCATGACGGTCTGCTCGATGATGTAACGATACTCGGCCGAGCCGCTGCGGTAAGCGTTGGCCATCACGTCGGTGACCTCCAGGCGCTGGACCTCGGTCTCGTCGGCGGCGATATCGTGGTCCGACAGAAAGGCCATCAACTGTCGGTACCCGGTCTTGATCTTGGCCTGCGCTCTGCGCAGGTCGTCGTCTGTGGCCACGAAGCTGATCGGCCACAGGGCCAGGTCGGCGATGACGTCCCGCTCGGAGATGCCCTTGACGGTGACGTACCGGTCGGCTGCCCGGCCCTTGAAGAAGCCCTGGCCGATGAAATACCCGCCGATTGCGATACAGATCCCCAGAATCAGAACGGTTAATAACAGCTGACCGCTTTTCATAGCTGTCTCCTTCTTCAGCCGGCATCTTTATATAGAGCACCGTCCACTGCTTACCGCCTGCTGGCCTTGGTTGTTCCTTTTCCCCGGGTACGGCATGCCGGGCCTCTACAGATGTTTGCTGTTCACTGCTGATTGCCCTTGGGGGATGAAGAATTGAGTGGTGGCGGCTACTCTAAACTCCCCACCACCTTCTCTACCTCCTCCAGGATCTCGCATGACCGGACCAGCTCCTTCATCCGGGTGTGGTCGGGATAGAGCGGGCGGTCGATGTCCAAAAACTCCACGTGCCGGCGGACGACTTCCTTGGCCCTGGTCACGCCCCTGCCGAAGGTGAAGTCCCGGAAATCCAGGGCCTGGGCGGCGGCCATGAACTCGATGCCCAGCACGCCCCAGGCGTTGTCCATGATCTGCCAGTTCTTGATCGCCGTGTTCATGCCCATGGAGACAAAGTCCTCTTGATCGGCGGCTGCCGGGATGGACTGGATGGAGGCCGGCATCGACAGGATGCGCTGCTCGACGATCTGCATGTCGGCCGTGTACTGGCTGAGCATCAGGCCCGACATCATGCCCGCGCCTTTCGACAGAAAGGCCGGCAGACCGACGTTGAGGGCCGGATGGTTGAGGCGGTTCATGCGCCGTTCGGACATGACGCTGACCATGGTGATGGCCGCCCCGATCATGTCCATGGGCAGGCACACCGGAGAGCCCTGGAAGTTGGCCCCGGAAAGTTGTAGCTTTTTCTCCGGGATGAAAACCGGATTGTCGCCCACCCCGTTCAGCTCGATCTCGACCTGGGAGCGGGCCCAGGCCACGGCGTCATGGGCCGCGCCGATCACCTGCGGGGTGGAGCGCATCGAATAGGCATCCTGAACCTTGCACTTCAGCTTACCCTCGGCCAGATCGCCGCCGGCGACACATTTCTGAATGGCCTTGGCCGTCCGTATGGCCCCCTTGAAGCCGCGAATTTCATGAAGCAGCGGGGTGTAGGGCCGCATGTTGGCCATCAGGGCCTCCAGGGACATGGATGCGGCGATCTCGGCCTGTTTCAGCCACCGGTTGGTGTCATACAGCAGCAGCGCGCTCATGGCCGTGAGCAGGTTGGACCCGTTGATGGTAGCCAGACCGTCACGGGCCTCCAGGCCGGGGACGGGAATGCCGGCCCGCTCGAGAGCTTCCCGGCCTTCCAGCAAATCCCCTTTGTAGTAAGCCTGGCCCTCGCCCAGCATCAGCAGGGCGATCTGCGACATGGGGGCCAGGTCGCCCGAGGCGCCCACCGAGCCTTTCTGGCAAACGTAGGGGGTGACGCCCTTGTTGAGCATCTCGGCCAGGGTCTGGGCAATGATCGGCCGGTTTCCGGAATTACCGTTGGACAACACGTTGATCCGGCCGGCCATGGCCCCGCGAACAAACTCGATGGGGGCCGGATCGCCGATGCCGGCGGCGTGGTTGTAGATCAGGTACTTCTGAAAATCCTTCATCTGATCATCGTTCAGGACCACCTCGGAGAATTCTCCGATACCGGTGTTGACTCCATACATGATCTCGTGGGCCACGATCTTCTCCTCCAGCATGGCCCGGCACTTCTTCATCCGCTCGATGGCCTGCGGATGGATTTCCACCTTCTCATTGTGTCGCGCGATGCGAACCAGTTTCTCGATGGTCAGTTTCTTGCCGGTGATAGTGATGGCCATAGGGTTCTCCCGTGTTCAGGTGTGATCATTGAAGCCGTTTGAAATCGCTGATTGATCATTCGTGGTTCGGGGATGTCGATTCAGTGAGAATAAAGGTTTTCCTCGATATGTACACGCAGTTCCGGGCGCCCGGGGGCGGCGAGATCAACCCTGCAATTTCTTCATCAACCAGGCCATGTTCCGGCCCAGGACCTTCATCGTCTCGATGCCCTCGGTATCATTCTCCACGTCGCCCTTTTTCAGCCCGATGCCCATGTTCCAGTAGCTGGAGCCGGGAACGATCATCTGGCTGATGAAGAACAGGTGATTGATGGAGTTAAAAACGTGAATGCTGCCGGCCCGGCGCACGGCCACCACGGCGGCGCCCACCTTGCGAGCGAACATGTCGCCATTGGCCTTGGCCACGAAGCCGGCCCGGTCGATGAGAGCCTTCATCTCTGTGGTGACGTTAGAAAAATAGGTGGGCGAGCCCAGGATGATCGCGTCGGCCGCCAGCATCTTTTCGATGCACTCATTCAGCACGTCGTTGGTCACCGCGCAGCGCCGGTCCTTGTTCTGAAAGCATTTCAGGCAGACCGTGCAGCCGCGGATCTTCTTGCCGGCCAGCTGGATCAGCTCGGTCTCGATGCCCTCTTTGTGCAGCTCCTCGAACACGTGGTGGATCAGCGCGGCCGTGTTGCCGTCCTTCTGGGCGCTGCCATTGATGGCCAGAACCTTCATGAGCGATTTCCTCCGATGGAGATTTCTCCGAGATGATGGCTTTCTGTGATAGAGAAGCCTCCTGCCGCTGAAGTCGTTGAAATGGACGAAATTTCTGTTTTTGCATAATAGTATGTGCGGGAGAGATAGTCAAGATGAAATTCCGGGAGTTGTGAACGTCGCGAGATCGGATTGTCCGAAGGGTATGGTTTGTCCGTTTGGGGAAAAGAATTGAGGACGTGAGATTGAAGATTGATGATTGAAGATGGGTTCACCGGGCCCGCAGGTTATTTTGAGGTGATCGTGGAGGATTCATTCTGACATCTCAAATTTTCTATCCTTCATTTTCAGTTCTTTCTTGGTACGAACGGCACCCACATGGGCACCTCCTGTATATATCGGTGGTACTCATCACCGAAGCGAGCCAGCAGGAGGCGCTCCTCGTAGCGGGACAGGTAATGCAGAAAACCGATGGCCAGCAGCCAGACGATGACCGCCGCCAGAGAGATGTTGAGGGCCAGAAAGCCGAGGTACAGCAGAATCTCGCCCAGATAAATGGGATGCCTGACCCGGCCGAAGACGCCTTTGCGGATGACGGCAGGTTGCTCACGGACCTCGCCGAAGACGATCGACAGACCGCGAAAGGACAAATACGCAGACAGGATAAAAAAGACCGCGGCCAGCGGAACCCTGACGGCCGGCGGGATGATATCGTTCAGGAAGGTGGTGTATTTCAGGATGAATGTGTCGATGATCCAGACCAGGATGAACAGAACAGCGAAGATCATCTGACCTATGTCTCCCCAGCGGTACTCCCCGGCCAGGTCGCCTCTGTTCTCGTTCTCGTGTCTTCGTGATCGTCTCATGCGAGACACCTCCTCGCTTGTCCGCTCGGCGCCCATCATTCGGTTTGCGCTGACAGCAGGGGTCTTAAAAATTCCTCGAAGACCAGCGCCTGGCGCATCATGCCCAGATCGTTGGGATGACAGCCGTCCACCGTTCCCTCGGTGTCCGAGCCCAGCATGCCGGTGTTGGACAGAAAATGAAGCCGCTCGTCGCCCTGCGCCTTCAACCTCTCGAAGATGTCCCGCAGGATAGCGCCGTCCTGAGTGGGGCGGTCCATGAAATAAGAATCTTCCACCAGGACGATGGGCGTGTTGGGACGAGCCGCCCTCAGGATCTTGACGAACGGTTCGACTCGCTCGGAGACCATCTCGGGGGTCATGTTCCACAGGCAGTCGAGCACATAAACGGCCGGATCGAGCTCGCCCAGCAATCGGGCCATCTCCGGCTCCATGCGCCCGTTTCCGGAAAAGCCCAGGTTGATGACGGGCACGTCCAGACGACGGCCGGCGATGGCCGTGCCGGCCAATCCCGGGCGCGAGGCGCAGGCGCCCTGGGTGATCGAGGTGCCGTAGAAAACGATAAGTTTTTGCTCTTCCTCGGGCGAAGGATCGGACCGCTGAAAGGTCCTGGTCTTGTAGGCCCCTAGCTCTACCTGCGTAACGCCGTTGTAGAGCGGCAGGTAGAGGGCGTGCTCTGCGTTGGGGAGCAGTTTGAACTCGGCCTCGTTGGACAATCCCGTGGGCCGCCCGTTGGCCACGAAGACCCAGCGGCCATCCGCGTCCCGGGCATACAGATCGATGCCGCTGACACCCGTGGCCGGCATGTGCGGCAGAGCCAGATCCTCCTTGATCAGGGTCCACCGCGCCGTGATGAATTTGGCGTCCGATGTAAACCGTAGGCGCAGCCCGGCGGAGTGATGGCTCAAGTTCCATACCGCTTCTCTGACGATGTCCTTGGCCCTGGCCGGCAGGCGATCATAGTCGGATGCGGTATCGGTCCATCCTTTTCCCTCGATGGTCAGCGTCCGGGCATCGTGCCACAGGACGTCCTCATTCTCCTGGGCGATGGCTTTTCCATAAAGCGCATTTCCCCCGCCGATCAGCAGGGAGAGGACCAGGATCAGAAACAGGGCCGGTTTCTTTTTCATGTCAGGGTTCACTTTCTCTCTGAGTGGTTATTTCAAATAGATGAGTTTTCCTGTGCGGCGGGAAACACATTGCCGATCGGCATAGATCACCGCATACGGATACACGCCGGTGGCCAGATGATCAGGCAATTCCACCCGGATGGAAAAGCGTCCGGCCGGAATACGATCGATCGACCGGCGACAGACCTGCTGCCCCAGGATGTTAAAGATGCGCAGCTCCAGACGCCCGTTCCCCGGCGCCGTTCCGCTGAGGGTGGTGGCGCCATTGAAGGGGTTGGGGTGAGCTGAGACGATCTCGAATGTGATCGGCCGGCCCTCTTTATCGGCCGGCCAGACGAAGGTGGGGTGGATATTCTCGAAGTGGTTGAAGGTGCCATCGTAATTGCCGATGGCCAGGTCGAGATCGCCGTCTCCGTCGATATCGCCCAGGGCGGGTGCGGCGTTCTGTCCGGCCGAAATGCCGGCGACGGCAGAGACGTCTTCCACCCAGGCGCCGTCGATGTTCTCGAAGTATTGAACCTCATGGAACAGATCGCCGGTGAACAGGTCGATGTCCTCGTCGCCGTCGAAATCCCCCGGACTGGGAGAACAGTGGCTGCCCACATCGATGTCCTCGAAGAATCCGGGGATCTCGGCCCAGGCGGCCGAGTCGGCGGTGCCTGAATTATCAAAATAGAACAGATGACCGTCCTCATTGCCGGCCACCAGGTCCAGATCTCCGTCGGCATCCATGTCCACCAGCCGGGGCACAGAGGTATAACCCAGGTCGATGCCGGCAAAGACCGAGGGGTCGTACAGAAAACCTGTGCCGGTATGGCCGTGGAAAAAGAGCTGACCGCTGAGGTCGCCGACCACCGCGTCGGGCAGCGAATCCCCGTCCACATCGCCTATCGTGATAGAGGAATAAATGGAATGATCGATGGAGTTGAATCGGGCATGATCGGGTTCCCAGGCCGGGGCCGATGCCGTGCCGACATTTTCATAATACTTGATGTCGCCCAGCTGGCTGCCGCTGACCAGGTCCAGATCGCCGTCGCCGTCGAAATCGAACAGAAACGGGGAGCTGGCCCCGCCGACGTCGAGCACCCCTCCGAACAGGCTGAACTGCTCCATCCAGACCGGAGAGGAAGGACTGCCGGTGTTGACATAGTAGTTCAACGGTCCGGCGGCCGTGCCGTAGATCAGATCCTTCAAACCGTCCCCGGAGAGATCCGCCAGGCAGGGTGAATTCCAGTAGGTCGTCTGGGCCAGGCCAGCGAAAGCGGAATTGTCCGACTGCCAGAGCCAGCTGGTGGAGTCCCCGATATTGCGGTAATAGTAGAATCGGGTGGCATCACGGCCGGCCAGCAGGTCGAAGTCGGCGTCGTTGTCCAGATCGGCGAGCCAGGGATAGGCATAGAGACCGACGTCGTACCAGAACTGTGATTGAGACTGGAGAAAGACGGCCGAATCGGGCCGGCCCAGGTTGGGGTAGAAGTTCATCTGGCCGCTTTCGCTCAGGCCGACCAGCAGGTCCACGTCGCCGTCGGCGTCCAGGTCGGCAAAGGTGGGCACCGGGTTGGAAGAAACGCTCAGACCCTGGAAATAATTTTCGATTTCCATGAACTGAGCCAGCGAGGAATCGCCCGTGTTCTCGAAAAAGTGCAGCCCGGTGTAGCCGCCGGTGATCAGATCCAGGTCGCCGTCGGAGTCCAGATCGACGCAGACGCCCATCTCAGCGTCCAGGGCGGAGACGGGGGCGAAAAGATCCGGACCGGCCTGAAAGGCGGGCGCCGTGGGTGTGCCGGTATTCTCGAAATAGAGCGGCGCCTGATCGATGCTGCTCAGGATCAGGTCTAGATCGCCGTCGGCGTCCAGGTCGGCCAGGCGGGGCTGAGAGAAGGATACCGAGGGGATGCCGCTGGGGTTGAAGATCAAGTCGTTCTGCTGCCAGGGCTGGGCGCGGCTCCACGAAGCGGGGAGAAGAAGAATGCACAGAAGGCCCGCCAGGGACAGGCCGAATCGGGGGACTCTGGTGCTCACCACATCTCTCCTGATCCAGAGATTTTCACTGTCGCCGAATGAGGTTTCCGGATACTATTTTAGCGCGTTCTTCAATTGACGATTCAACGGCAACAGCTCCCGATCGAATTCTCCCACCCTGGACGATTCCGCCGATCTGTTGCCGGCGGCATCCACCGCCCTGATCAGATAAAAATAATTGATCGCCGGGCCGAAGGAAACGCTGTCGGCGAAGCTGATGCCGGAGGTGAACCCGAGGGATTCTGCCGCCGACGGCACGAAATCCGCCGTCTCGCCCCTATAGACGACATAGCGCTGGACCGTTTCCGGCCCTCCCGCCGTGTCCACGGTCACCGCCGACCACTGCAGCAGGAGCGCGTCCCCGGCCAGTGAGGCCTTCAGGTCCGTGACCGCCTCGGGTGGTGCGGAATCTCGGACGGACAGGTTTTGATAATAGTTGAAGGTACCATCATAATTGCCGATGGTCAGATCGAGGTCGCCGTCATCGTCCAGATCGCCGAAGGCCGGCGCGGCATTCTGACCGGCGGTCAGGCCGGCCACCACGGAATCATCTTCCACCCAGACGCCGCCGACGTTCTCGAAGAACTGGATCTCGTGAAAAAGATCTCCCGTGATGATATCCATATCCCCGTCACCGTCGATATCGCCGACCGTGGGAGAACAATAGCTGCCGACGTCGATCCCGCCGAAGGTTCCCGGCACCTCGATCCAGGCGGGCGCGGTCGCGGTACCTTTGTTCACGAAATAGAACAGATTGCCGTCCTCATTGCCGGCCACGATGTCCAGATCTGCGTCACCATCCATGTCGGCCAGTCGGGGTACCGAGGAATAGCCCAGATCGACGCCGGTGAAGACCGAGCTGTCCTCGATGAAACTGGTTCCCGTATTGTGATGATAGAACAGCTGACCGCCGGTATCACCGACCACCGCATCAGGCAGGGAATCCCCATCGGCGTCTCCCAGGGTGATGGCGGAATAGATGGAATGATCGATGGCGGCGAACCGCTCGTGATGGGCTTCCCAGGCCGGGGCTGAGGCCAGGCCGACGTTCTCATAGTACTTGATATCGCCGAGCTGACTGCCGCTGACCAGGTCCAGATCGCCGTCGCCATCGAAGTCGAACAGGAACGGCGAGCTGGCCGCGCCCACATCCAGCACCCCGCCGAAAAGGTCGGTGTTGGCTGTCCAGACGGGAGAGGAGAGACTGCCGGTGTTGATATAGTAGTTCAAAGGTCCGGAGGCGGTACCGTAAATCAGGTCTTTTTTCCCGTCTCCGGACAGATCGACCAGGCAGGGCGAATTCCAGTAGGTGTCCTGGGCCAGACCGGTGAAGACGGAGTTGGCCGGCTGCCACAGCCAGCTGGCGGAATCCCCGTCGTTGCGATAATAATAAAATCCTGTTCCGTCGCGGCCGGACAGCAGGTCGATATCGCCGTCGCTGTCCAGATCGGCGAACCAGGGATAGGCGTACAGTCCGACGTCGTACCAATCCTGGGCCTGTGCTTCCAGGAAAACGGCCGAGTCGGGCGTTCCGCTGTTGGGGTAGTAGATCAGCGAGCCGTCCTCGCTGAGCCCCACCAGCAGATCCGGGTCGTTGTCGGCATCGAGATCGGCCAGGGTGGGTACCGGATTGGAGCCGACCGACAGGCCGTCGAAGAAATCCTCGATCTCAACGAACTCGGCCAGGGTCGAATCGCCGGTGTTCTCGAACAGATGCAGGCCGGTGTATCCGCCGGTGATCAGGTCCAGGTCGCCGTCATCATCCACATCGGCGCAGACGCCCATCTCGGCGTCCAGCCCGGCGACGGAAACGAACAGGTCCGGTCCGGCTTGAAAATCGGGCGCGGCGGGCGTGCCGGTGTTCTCGAAATACAGCGGCGGCCGGTCGATGCTGCCCAGGATCAGGTCCAGATCGCCGTCGCCGTCCAGATCGGCGAACCGGGGTTGGGAGAAGGGCAGCGATGGGATCCCGCTGGGATTGAAGGTCTGGTCGTTCTGCTGCCATGGCTGGGCAGGGCTTGGAGAGGGGCAGACGATCAGAGACAGCAGGATCGCGAACAATGAGATCTGAGAGAGGAACTTGCTTTTCATCATGGTATCACTGCCTCGCGTGTCGAAGATCTTCGCCGGGGGGGAAGAGATGATCAATCCGAGAGCTCATCACTCTCCAGCGATCGAATCCTCCGGCGGCGGTACTGCTCGTAGTCCGGGATGATGCGGTCGTAGTCCTCGTCCATCAGGGGAGAGGAGATCATGAAATCGGCCGAGGAGCGGTTGCAGGCGATGGGGATGTTCCAGACCATGGCCATCCGCAGCAGCGCCTTGACATCCGGATCGTGGGGATGGGGCTCCAGGGGGTCCCAGAAGAAGACCAGCAGATCGATCTCCCCGTCGGCGATCCGGGCCCCCAGCTGCTGGTCCCCGCCCAGAGGACCGCTCTGCAGCTTGGTGATCTCCATGCCCAGCTCGATCTCCAGCAGCCGTCCGGTGGTCCCGGTGGCGCAGATCTTATGGCCCTTGAGCAAGGAGCGGTTGTACTGCACCCACTCGATCAGCTCCGGCTTCTTGTGATCGTGGGCCACCAGGGCGATCTTCTTCTTCTTTCCCATGGGAAGTTTCTTATAGGCCATGAAGAATCCTCATTTCTTCGTCACCCACACCGGCCGGGTGAACTGGCGGTCGTTCTCCTTGGAGATGACCAGGCATTCCAGGTGCGGAATGGTCAGGTCGGAGCCGGTCTTCAGCACGATGGTCTGCAGGTCGATGATCCGGCCGGCGGCATAAATGGCGTCCCCCCGGGAGACCGTCTGGATCAGATCCCCGATGGTCGATTCCCGGGGCAGGGGGTGGTCCAGGAGGAGGACGTAATGATTCCAGGATTCCTCCTGGCCCTCGGTGGCGATGAGCAGTTTGTCATCCCAGGTGCGGATGATGTCACCGTGCCATTTGACCACCTGGCCACGGACCGCATCGATGCTGTCCATGGCATCCTCGCAGGTGATCAGCGGGTCGACTTCAGCCTTGACCGAAGCCAGGTACTGTTCGAGATCATACGATAGCGTATCCTCCGGACGGGTTTGTTCGGGGACCGTGCCAGCGCAGGCGAGGCACAGAAGAACGGACCCGATCACAGATCCGGCTACCGTATGGATTGATATTGCGATTCTCATGATCACCTCGAAAAGGGGGCGAATGTGCCATCCGCCCCCTTGCCAACAACTGCGGTGAGAGGCGAGTGTCCCAGAACGCGCCCCCCTGCGCCGCTCATACCTGGTGTTCTGACCGCCGGACCGGTCTCAGTACTCCACCTTCCGGGGGAGCTCCTTGGCCTGACCGATCCAATCCTGAAGCTGATCGAGCCGCGGCAGGGCGCGGACCAGGTTCTTCTCCTCATTAACCTCGGTCACCTTCTGAAGCAGGTTCTCCGCGTTTCGCTGAGCCAGCTCGGGGACCGTGTCCACACCGGCGGCCTCCAGCAGATCGGCATACTCCTCACCGACACCCTTGATCCGGAACAGATCGGCATGATTGACCCAGCGGAGGATCATGCCGGTCACGCCCGGCTCTCGATTGGTATGATCGGTTGATTTTTGTTCTCAGCCTTTGCTCCGTCGGGAGTCCTTGCCGTGGCTGTCCTGGCTCTGGATGCTTCCGTCCTTTCCGTGGATAAACAGCTCCGACTTCTGGTTCTGGCTGATCACGGCCGCCATGAAGAATGCCGTGATGGCGCCCTGCCTGCCGCCCAGCAGTCCGCCTACCCAGACGAAGAGAACCGTCAGCAGGACCATCAGAAAGAATGTCCGCAGCGTGCTTTTCATGAAGGCTCTTCGCGCCCGTTGTGGTGGAAAGAGACTCGGCGCCGGTCAAGGTTTCAGGCAGCCCGGGATCGTCATATGGGGCTGGAAACATGTTCCACTAGACAATCCTTCTTTATACTAGATAAAGAATTCGATGTCAAGTGGATTTTATTCCCGGCTCCGGTGTCCCCCGGAGCGGTTCATTCCTTCTCGGCAAAATCGCCCACCTTGGGCTCCACCAGCTTCTCGAAATCGGCATAATGCAGTTTCATCAGCTCGGCATGGGAGCCGGCGTTGAAGGCGATCTCCTCGTCCTCGGCCAGCGGTTGCGCCACATAGACGGGCATGTCGTAGAGGTTCCCGAAGGGCGGCATGGCGCCGATCTCGCATTGGGGGAAGAGCCGCTGGAACTCGTTCTCTGAGGCCAGCTCGATCTTCTTGGCCCCGGTTACTTTCTTCAGCCCGTTGAAGTCGACCCGGTACGAGGCCGGCAGGACAGCCATGGCCATCTCGCCGTCGAGCTTGACCATGACGGTCTTGGCCAGTTCCCTGCCGGGGATATGCGCCGAGGCGGCGATCTCCTGAGCGGTGAAGGCCGGAGAATGCTTGATCAGGACGTACTTGACCTTCTGGCTGTCGAGAAATTGGGCCACTTTTTTCGCGGGCATGGTGACCTCCTTTTTAAATGAGAGGAAAAGGTTCAAGGGATCAAGGATTCATCCCGATTCTTGAATTTCCCTAATTTCAACACCGTTTTTGTTGAATTGGAACTAGAGAGCGGTCTTTAATTGGCTTCCCAGCCATTTCCAAAATGGCGTTCGTCGTGGAAGAAACTCTTCGAGTTGTTGTATGTCTTCTATCCATGTGGTCTGCCCCATCAAGGAGACGAAGTCGAGGTAGGCGATCATAGCCCAGGTATGCCCTATGACCAGCAGAGTTTCTCCATCCATTATCATGCTCCGATAATCCTGGTTTTGCGACCCGACGGTCAGGTAAAGGAAGGCCTTATCCCGTTCCCTCTGGGTCAGTCCCTCTCCCCAGGATGCGCTGAGCGCGGCAGTGTCCTTTTCCAATTCCGCCCGCAGATCTTTCGCATCAACAAGGATCTTATTGCCTGCAACCTGCTCGGTCCTGCAGAGTATATACTTTCGTATAACAGGCTCCCAACCTTCCAGAGGGGTGGCGGTTTTTATGGTTTGTCCGGTAGCGAAAAACTGGGATTTCAAGTGAAGTTGTGGCTTTCGTTTTATTTCCTCTTCAAACAAGTAACTTGGCTTGATCCCAGCGGAAGTGAGAAACTCTGGCATCTCGGCGATCATTTTCACAACGGAGGGGCAAAAGGGGAAAAGTTTCTGGAACACCTCGCTCTTTGCTATTCCGTCGTTGATGGCCTGGATTTTGCCGATGATGTCCCCAACATCCAAGTTCATGCTGTAAATCCCGACCTTGAAAAGGCCGCCTGCGGATTCGATCTCTTCACACATGTGGTTCTGAATGATCACGAATCGAGTGAAGAGCTCATTGACCCGGCTCATTGTATAAGGGGCATGGCTGGGCGTATGTTCAACAGCTGGACAGACCACCAGGACAGTGCAACCGCGGAGGGCGGCACCGACCAGCATTCCACCCCAGAAAGGACCGTTCCACAGGCAGTCGGGAACATACAGGTGCGAACCCTTAGGCATCAGGTTATAGAGAATCGCCTTGACGATATTTGCGGACTTGGGGCCAAATCCTGTGGTATTGTGGACCTCCAGCGCCGTTGCCGTCCATCCCTTGGCCCGGAGCCTTTCCAACATCTCATCGTAATTCTGCGGCTTGGGCAATGCCCGCAACGGTACCGGTATCTCACTTTGGTCAAATCCTTGAGAGAGGAGGAGCTCCCGTGCCGCGTGCTTGAGAGAAAGCAGGACGGGCCCTCGGGCCAGAACAGCACGGTCGTCCCAGGTCGGCCCAGCGTAGTGCTCTCCGACCCCCATTCCGGTGTAGATGGCCTCGCCTTTTGAAGGATCGAGTTCGGTAACGTCATAAAAGGTGATTTTTCGATGGTCGCGCATGATGTTATCGGGAGTAAAGGAAAGGTATTTTATCAGACTGGGGCTCCTGAACGATAGATCGAATGGATTTGTGATATTGACATGCACCTTTATTTGGTTGGTGAGCCACTTCTTGCCAAAGCGCCGGGCATCGGCCTGAAGAGCGGGGGATTGTATCACGGCAGCTTGGAGATCGTTCTGCACCGTGCGGATCCTTTCTTCCCAGTCGCGCAATTCCACCGGAAGATGGATCTCGTGCTCCAGCGGGTTTTCCAGGAGGGACATCCACAGCCGGCCATGATTGAGCTCGAAATAATGCTGGTCAAAGAAGATCATGTAGACCGGGATTTTCCCAGTTGTATCGTATGCTTTAACCTTGTCGATGAGGGCCTGGAGGTATCCCTCCACAGTTTGTTGGTACGATATTTCATCCGGCTCGCCAAGATCGTTCAATCCTCTGTAATCATGAATCCAAAGAACGTGGTAATCTTCAGCCCGCTTGATCGTCCTTTCGAGTTCAGGCTGGAATAATTCATTGAGCACATAGTGGACGTCGTTTGCATCGGTGAATTGCTGTTGAACCGCCTTTTCGATGATGGCGTCGAGCTCTCTCTCGGTGTCGTGATCCTGGAAACGAAGAGCGTAGTGCATGGGGATCCAAACGAGCCGCGAGTCTTCCCATGTTTTCAGAGAGCGAGCCCGGTTCTGGTCGATATACTCGATGAGAGTCTGGAAGACATACATCACGGCTGTATGATTGTCAACAGGGATATCTGAAGACGCTTGAAGCCAGGCTTCGAACTCGCTTGAAGCCAGGGATCCGAATCCCAAGACCGAATCGTTCTTCTTTTGTTGGCCCAGGAGCCGATTATAAGGAAGAATAACCTCCTCGAGAAGAACTTCCCGCGCTTTGTGTGTCACCCGCGTGCAACTCGTGTCACCGAGAACAGCTCTCTTCTCCCGGGCCGCCAGCGAAAAGGCGCTATCCAACATCTGGTGATAGACGTCCACCTCCGCCTCGAATGTATGGCCTTGGGGATAGAGGTGATCCTGCAGGTGGATGTGAGTTTGGAATTCTCTGATCATCTTGACCAGGACCGCAATATGGGACTCATCGGTCTTTGTGGTTTGGTCGAGAAAGGGGATCGTGAAGCGGTTGATCCAATCGGCTGCGTGTCGCAGATGAGCGAGGGTTTCCCGGAGCTCAGGACCGGGAGCATAGAGCGATCTGCTGGGTCGGTATTCTTCTGGAAGTGGCACGTGAGTTGAAGTTGGGCGGGTTTTGCCCATGTGGGGTTGCCCCAGGGGTATCATCAGCCCAAGGCTTAAGGAGTGATTCTGGCCAGGAAACCAGTCGAGACGTAAGCTGCCTCCTTTCCCCAAAGGACCACCCCGACGTATCGGGATCATACAAGACATGACGAAGTTTAAATCCTCATAACGCAGCGAATAATCGATGCCTGCTTGAATATAAAAGAGCTTGCTTGTTCCCAGCAGGCGCCCCCCACCGTTAATTTTCTCTCCGCTTCTGACATATCCCTCACCCGTCATGCTGAAAAGACCTATAATTGAGTACACGAGATCTTTACAGACGCCTAGATTTAATTCGCCGACACCCGCATCCTGCTCTCCCCGTCTATCCCAAACGACCATGGGGCTGAAGTGGGGTTTCCAGATCTGTGGTTGGCCCATTGACTTGACCAGGTTACCATGCTCAGGTCTGGGAATGTGTTGAGCCAAGACTGCCGAATGGAGAATGAAGAACAGCAGAAAGAAAAAAACAGAAAAGGTCGTCGATAATTGCAGAGGTGTATGGCGATTTGCCGGACGGACGAAGGAGCGCGAAATGATTTTCTGAGAGGCACTTAGCATATCTCAAATCTCCACAAAAGTCCCGAGTCCTGGCCTTTTCGAATCCCGGTCCCCAGGTCCCCAAGTCTAATCTGATGGCAAGTAGTCAAGAGATATCGGTGTCCCCGGTGGCTCGGTGTGGAAGATGATGCCCACGATCTGTCAGCGTTTACCATGGCACAGCACCTGCACGCTCTTGATGCCCCGGGCGACCGGATCGCTCTCGGTATCGCCCACCCGGGATTCGTAGGTGCTGAAGATATGGGCGATGTTGCTGTACTGTTCCATCCGGCAAATGACCTCCCGTTCCCAGAAACCCTCTTGGCAGTGGTGCTGAGCTGCCTCCAGGACGAACTCCTCCACGGTTGAGTCCACCCGGAGCAGGACCCCGTCCCCTTCAACCAATTCCATGCGAATGAGGGCCCCGAGTAGAAAAAGGGCCTGGACCCGGTCCCAGTTGCGCTCCTGATCCGCAGGACCGGAGATAAGTTGGGAGAGTTCCAGAAGGTTCTATTCGGGTGAGTCGAACTGTGGTGACGTCATCGGGAACCTCGCTGTGCGGGGCTGATAGAATGGGGCACCTGTAATGAGTAAGAAAAAACGGAGATTGTCAAGGTATTTTTTCGTCGTCCAGCAGCGAGGCGTCGATGAACGCGGCGGCGATGCGGAACAGGGTCTTCCAGATGGGTTCATAGGTCTCCATGGCCTTATCGGTGGCCGACATCTTGTCGTTCAGATCGATCTCGATCAAGTCATCACCGAAATAGGGGGCGATGCCGTTGCCCGAGGCCCACTCGTCGATCCGGCTGTACTCCAGGGTCAGGGTGACGGCCAGACAGTACCCCCCTCCGCCGGCGTCCTCCACACCGTATTCATCATAATCGATCGTGTAGTCATCCGGCCGGTCGCTGTCCGGATGATGTCCCAGGCAGATGACCTCGATCTGATCCAGAAATGCCCGGCACAGGGCCGGGTCGTTGCTATCGACAGCCGAGATGAAATTTTCCATTGTGGATTTCAGTGTCTCGAATATCGCCAGGGTCTGCAGGAAATTGACGTCCTCCTCGGCGATGCCCTCCAGCAGGCTGTTGGCATAGACCGCGCTCGTGCCCGTCTCGATGACCTGGGGCATCTGCTGGCCCCAGTCGATGGCTCCTTTGATCGATCCCAGGATGCCGTAGATCTCACCGAAGATGCCTGTGGCCACGGTTCCGACCAGGCTTTCCAGGACCTTCTCGACCAGCTTTTCGGCGAAGGACTCGGCCCGGTTGGAGATGAAGCCCTCCAGGGTGCCGTCCGGCACCTCGCCGAAGATGCCCAGAGATTCGACGCCGTAGTTGATGATCGGACTCAGGCCGGAGGCGATCAGGTTGGAGAGGTTGGACCGTGTTTTGAGAAACTCTCTGGCGCTCTCGCCGTAGTCGAGCATACCCAGGTTGCCTTTCAGGCCGTAGAGCAGGGCCACTTGCCTGGCCTCGGCCGTGTAGGTTTCCCAATTGCCGGGAAAGACCCAGACCACCACGTCGTAGTCCTTGTCCAGGGCCTCGACCTCGATCTCGAAGCGGGTCGGCCGGGTGATGTTGGAAGCGGGATAGGAGAGGCCCAGCTGGTCGGCATTCTGAAAGAAGTCCTCCTCCTTTCGTTCCTCGTAGCCGTCCGATTTGCTGAATGTTTCCTCGCCGATGAACAGACTCATCGTCCCGGAGTCGGACATCCGGGTGACCTCGTAATCGATCGAGTAGTCGCTCTCCTCGAACAGGTCCGTCAAAAGGCCTTCCGGACAGCCCACCTTGTAGAGCATGTTGAAGTAAAACTCCTCCGCCCACGGGGGCAGGATGAAGATATGATCGCTGGCCTCGGTCATGTTCACCGAGCCATGCACCTCGACGCCGATCACGTCGGTGAGAGCGCTCTCGTAATAGGCCTTGCCTTTCAGCAGCACGGCCACGTAGCGCTCCATCTCGACCGTCTTGGTCCGGTGAATGGCCTGGTCCAGACGGACGCCCAGCTCCTGGGGGATGTAGCCCTCGGCGAACAGCCTGAGGGTGTATACGCCAATATCCAGGTCGCTGAAGGTGTGTGAGCCGTCGGCGCCGGTGGCGGCCTTCTGATAGAACTCCTCATCGTCATCCCGGACCAGCTCGGCCGTGATGCCGCTCTGGGGCTGGCCGGCGACCAGTGTCTGCACCGTCAGCAGCGGTTCGGACAGCAGCTCCAGGATGACCGTCGGGGGGGAGAAGCGGCCCACCGACCGGATGTCTTTAAAGGCCAGCTCGACAAAGGCTTGGGCGTCCAGATAGGTGATATTCAGCCGGACCGGATGGTCGGGGAATCCCGGAGCCAGGCCGCCGACCGTGACCCTGTTGCCGCTTTTTGTGATGACCAGGTTCGGGGTGATATCGGTACCGTCCTGATCATAGATCTTGAGCAGTTCCAGGTCGATGTCCTGCAGGTTGAAAGACCGGCCCGTCTCCCGGTACTTGAAGCGAATGGAGAAGGTTCGGGTCGGTTCGATCTCCAGCCGGGTCTGAAAGGTCTTCTCGAACTCCTGGGCGCCGGCCCGCAGCCGGACCGTGGCGCTGCCGGAGAGCTGGTAGCCGTCCCAGCGGGGCACCAGGTCGCCCGGAACTCCCAGCTCGGTGCGCACGGCGACGCTGCGGCCGCGATTGGCCTGAACCGCTTCGGGAAGCGAGGAGCTGGTCACGGTCAGATTCTCGGTGGCGACCTCCCAGGCCAGGCTGTCGATGTTCCGGTTGGTCGTGTTGGCCACCTCGCCGGAGATGATCAGGCGATGCGGGTCCGGAGCCCGGCCGGTGAGCTCCAGGGTCAGGGCTTCCGAGACCTCGGTGACGGCGATATCGAAGGTTCTCGAGAGAGGCCCCAGCGAGGCGGTGATGCGCACGATCCGCTCCTCGCCCGGGGTCTGCCAGTCGAAGCGCAGGCCGGATCCGCTGCGCCGGACCGCCTGGCCGGCCTCGAACTCGACCATGATCCTTTTCTCCAGGGACCGGTCGGCCTCGAATTCCAGCAGCACGTCGCTGCCGGCGTAGACCTGGTCCATCGAGCCGGTGTTGGGCTCCACCTTGACCAGCTCGATCTCAAACCAGCCGGGCTCATCGGCCGAAAAGGACAGCAGCCGGGTACCCTGTTCCCTGGTGGGCGAGGTCTCGAACCGGGCTGTGGCGAACAGGAAGGCAGTGTTCCCGTATATTCCGGCCAGCTCGACGCGGTCATCCGAGGGGTAGGCATACAGGCCGGTGGCCTGGCCGGTCTGGGCCGAGCACTTGAGAAACAGGTTCTGGTCGGCCTCGGCCAGGATCTGGCCGCCGTCCAGGATGCGGAACTCCGCAGGGCGGGTGATCCAGGGCGACAAGGGCGCCTGGGAGATCAGCCCGCCATCGGTGTCGTAGCCGGAAATGAAACATTGATCCTGGCCGGGCGGCTCCTTCGAGATAAGGACGGCCTGGCCCTGCGGGTCGATCCCGGCGGTGAATTTTCCGGTGAAGGTCAACACCGTGTCGATCTCGCCGGAGGCGTCGGTCAGCAGGCCATAGCGCACCGGATCGTTGCCGCCCTGATCGGTGAACAGACGGAAGGACAGGATCTGACGGCCGGCGCGATCGTCCATGACCTTGAAATTATGCAGCCAGTTCTTCTCCCGGCCCTCTTCCTGGAGGACGTGAATGTCCAGGTCGGTGAGGAGATGGGATTGCATCATCCGGCCGGACCGGTCCAGGAATTCCAGATGCCATCGGCCGTCCAGGTCGTAGCGGAATACGGGAAGGGGGAAGGAGCGAATGGTGGAGTGCTGATCGGAAGGCAGGTGAACCTGGGTCGGGGAGGCCACAGCCAGCGTCCACATGACCTGGCCGCCGCTGGACAGGGCCTGGTATCCGGCCGGATTGTGTGTTTCGATATCCTTGACCGAGAAGATGATCAGGTTGTCGAGCACCAGCTGCGGGGTATAGAGCTTCGGGTCATATTCGGCCGTGACCGCCCAGGTGGCGATGTCCACCAGGCCGTCCTCGGTGACGATGGTTCCATCGTCGGTGACCTCGCGGATGCCGCCGGGCATCGTCTGTTCCTGACCGGTCGAGAGATCGACCCGGACGATCTCATCCCGGGTCATGTAGACGAGGAAATTCTCCCGGATGACTGGCTGGATCAGGTTGCTCTGCGGATAGGGCTGCTGGCTCTGATAGACGATGCTCTCGGTCTCCAGATTGACCACCCGGATGTTGACCGCCGAGAAGCCCTGGCTTTTATAGATCATGGCCAGATACTTTCCCTCCTGAGCGGAATCCAGGAGGGACTCTCCCGGCTGTGGATCGAGCTGCAGAGCCTGGGTGACGGTGGCGAAACAAAGAATCGATAGAATCCAAAATGGAAGAATTTTCTTCATGGTCGGCTTCCTTTCGCGGTCGATGATCGGTCGCCTATGATCGGTTTCCAAGAACATATCTGTGATCCGGTAAAGATCCATCACCGGCATCCTGCCGCACAGCGCTTCATCTTGATTCGGCACCCGCTGTTCAGCATCCGACTTCCGATTTTTCCGTTGCCTCTTTCCGGCATTCAGATCCCCACAAACAGGCTGACCTTTGCCAGCACCCTCTGCGAGGTCTGACGCCGGCTTACGGGTTCGTTCCAGCCCTCATCGTAGTTGAAGGCCAGATAGAGAATGTTTCTCCGGGTCAGCTCCCAGGCCAGCAGCAGGTTGATGTCCCTGAGCAGATCCCGGCCATAGGTATCGTTGGTCTGCAGGAAGGCCCTCAGGTAAAGGTCTTCGGCCAGGTCGAGTCGTGTCATCAGAATGGTGACCCATTGATCCGGCCAGCCGATGTTATTCTCATGGCCGGCGAAGGCCACCCGGTTCGTATACAGGTCAAGGGAAAGACATTCGAAGAACCTCCACCGCACCCAGGCCTCCAGGATATCGGCCGTGGCTCCGAAGGAGCGGCCTCTTTTGATCCGCACCCCGGCATTCTCGAAGCTCTCGTAATTATAGATCAGCGAAACATAGGCCTGATAGTTGTCATAGGTCCGGCCGTTCACCCGCTCCCGCGACCATTGGCCGTCGAAGCCGTTGGCGAACCAGCTTCCTAACAATTGATAGAAGATGCTGATATTCTCGCGGAAATATTGATAATTGAGACCGCCGCTGCCCTTCTCCTGATAGTGGCCGAAGAAGGAGTTGTAATGGACATCGTGAAGACCGAGGGAAGGCGCAGGCCGCATGTGGGTGACCACCCCGTCGAGGCCCCGGATGTTCGTTCGGCCGCCATAATAACCTGTGTTTAAAAAGAAATCCGGATCACGATCGATATAGCTGAGAGAGCCCTCGAAATGCTGGCTGTAGTGGCTGATGTTCGCCCTCCTCTCCCAGCCCCGGGTCTCCTCCAGATCCAGGATCTCGTCCTTCTCGGCCGACAGGCTGACCTGAGGATTCAGGATGAAGCCCAGCGGCAGGGTCAGCCCGGCGTCCAGTCCGGCGGCCCTGCTGTAACCGCTGCCGTTGGCCCAATTTACCCCCGTAACGCCGAGAGAGGAGGTGCCCAGGATGTCGCCCTTCACCCGGGCGGCCAGGAAATTGGCCTCCTCATCCTGGAACGATTCGGGATCGCCGTCCTCACCGGATGTCTGCACGTCCACGATGGCCACGCTAAACCGGTCGACCTTGCCGGTCAGCTTCCCGCCGGCCATGATCTCACCGATCCGTCGGGAGTAGAACAGGGTCGTCGGCGTGCTGAACAGCTCGCAACCCTCCAGGAAGAAGGGCCGTTTTTCGGGCAGCCAGAGCTCCTCGGTGGACAGGTTGATCTGGTCCGGATCGGACTCGATCTGGGCGAAATCCGGATTGACGGTCAGATTGGCGGAGAAGGTTGAGGTCAGGTGATATTTGACATCCAGCCCGGCGTCGCCGGCGAGCTTCTCGTCGGGATGATGGCTTTTCCGCAGGCTGGTGAAGGGCATGATCTCCCATGCCCGTCCCTTTTTCAGATCCCGCAGCCCCAGCAGGTGGCCGTAATCGGACACCCGGAAGAAGTGCTCGGTCAACTGCCAGAGGTGATTCTGCTTGGTCCGTCTGTGCATGCGCATGAAATTGATGCCCCAGGTCTGTTCTTTCCGGGCATCGAACGGCAGGTTGAAAAAGGGAATGGCCAGCTCTGCGCACCAGCCCCACGGCGTGATCCTCGATGTCACATGCCAGTCGCCGTCCCAGATGATCTCCGAGGTGGCGCCGTTGCCTGTGCAGCGGCCGTCGGTCTGAGTGCCCAGGGGGTTGGTCAAGAAGTAGGTGCAGGACTGGCGGTCGTGGTGGGAGTCGATGAAGATCTCGATGGCATCGTCATTCCACAGCTCATCGTCCCGCTGGGTCATGTTGGCCTCGATCCGCTCCGGCTGGCTGTCGTAGCAGCGGATGCCGAGGTACAGGTTCTCAGCGTCGTACAGGACGGTCACGGCCGTCGATTCCGAGGGCGTCATCCCGTAATTGGGCTTGCTCTGCGAAAAGGCGGCACTCCGCTGGCCCTGCTGCCAGGCGGGCTCATCCAGGACGCCGTCGATCTCGATGGCGGAGGCGATACGCACAGCCTGGATCTGCCTGATGCCTTGATCCTCCGCCTGTGCTGGCGGATCGTGTTCGCCGGCTGAAAGACCGACTCCGGCCCACAGGGTGAGGGTCAGCAGACAGATGATGGCGGCCGTCTGCCTTACATACGGTATTTTAGGGGATTCCCCTGATACGATAGCGTTCTCTATGATCGGTTTCATGTCATATGAAAAAGAATGACCAGAGCCGTGGCCGCGAAAATGGCCGCGATCCAGTACCACGTTGTGCAGATCCTGGAATCTTTATGCTTTTCCAATAGAGCTTCGTAAATAACCGCCAGAAATGGCGGCATGGCCAACGGCAGATACCCGATCGGTTCCGGCAGCACCCATTTGGAGACACAGGCCAGGACGATGATGCTGATCCCCGTGGCCAATGAAATATGCACATGAGGCGATGTGATCATTTCCTTGAGTGATTTGATGAAGGCGTCTTTTTTTGACATCCTGAGATCCTCTGGAAACAGGGGGATATCATTTGCCATCGGGCTGCGGGCGCAGGATCCGTTCATCGTCGCCACGAGGGGGCCTGCCGCCGGGATTATCTCCGACCATGCAGATAGGCCAGTCGGTCGCCCTCGGGAAGCCGCTCGATGGCATAGCGCAACATGGTGCGCGGCATTTTATTGTAATGCTGAACCAGGAATGTTTCCTCCGCCTTTCGATCCCGGTTGCCCACCTCGCGCAGCATCCACCCGACGGCCTTGTGGATCAGGTCCTCCGGGTCGTCGAGCAGAAGCTCGGCGACGGCCAGGGTGTCATCATACTGCTCCCGCTTGATGAAGTGAAAGGTGGACAGCACGGCGATGCGGCGCTCCCAGAGGTCTCCGGAGTGCACCAGCCGGTAGATCGGTCTTCTGTCTCTGGAGAACAGGTAAGCGCCGACGATGTGCTCGGCCGAGCTGTCGACCAGGTCCCAGTTGTTGATGAATGCGGTGTGATCGAGATAGGATCGATAGATGGCTTTTTGCTCGGCCGGCGATCCGGCTGCGGCATACTTGGCCACCAGGATCAGCAGGGCCAGGAGGCGGGCCTCGTGAAGGGGAGATCTGAGAAGTTCCAGGGTGTCTTTCAGGGGTATCTGGCGGTACTCCCGGACGCATTTCCTGATGACCGGCACGCGGATCCCCAGAAACTTGTCGCCTTCGCCATATTGTCCCGGGCCGGTTTTGAAGAACCGCTGCGACTGAGCCGCGATGCCGGCGTCGCTCAACTCGCGCAGCCTGTTCATGATCTGCTTGGTCGTAGCGCTCATGGTTACTTTTCTCCGCGGTGTCGAACGGTCGCCTGGCCTGCCGCGGGGGAGACTCGATTCCCCATGACCGGTGGATCGGTCGCCGATCGCGTCCCCATGATAGCAAACCTCCGAAATGTTGTCAAGGGAAAAGGGTGAGGTAATAGTTTGGGGCGTTCGTTTTTAAGTGAAAAATCTGCATCTAAAAAACTTTCCTAACCTCTTGACAAACCTCCTGATTTATGCTAAAATATTAAAAAGGACTACTGAAAACCTGGGCGAGTCCTCAATGGAGAGTTCTGTGTATTTTTCGATAAAGAGAGTTTCCGTCTACCGGACTATCTTGTTTCCTTTCTCCTGCCTCCTGCCTCTCCCTTCCCGCCGCCTGTTTGTAGTTATCGGCATCCGGAGATGCCTCCTGCGGCATACTGTTATGGCCGTTTTGTTCTCCTGCTTACTGCCGGCGGCCCTCTGCCTGCTGCCTCCTGTCTCCGCCACCGCCGAGCCGATCTACATCTCCTTCCTGTGGCACATGCACCAGCCGATCTACTGGCCCTACGAGAGCATCGTCACCACCGAGGCTCGAGGCGTATACGACTTCAGCCTCTACGCCGTCCACGACGACCGGGCCGGGCCCTATACCGGCTGGCCCATCGACGCCGTGGAGGCCGGTATGGCAGCGTCGGGCAGCGTGCCCGACCATTTCGGCGCCCAGGTGAGCTTCTCCGGATCGCTGATGGAGAATCTTGACCATTTGAAGGCCGACGGCGACGCCAACTTCGCCACCTGGGAGAACCGCTGGATCACGGGACGGGGCTACACCACCACCCTGGGAAACCCGCGGGTGGAGATGGTCGCCTTCGGGCACCACCATCCGATCATGCCGCTGATCGACCCCGAGGTCGTCGCCCGGCAGATTGCCTCTCACCGGGCCATCTTCTGCGACAACCTCGGCTGCGCGGTGCCCTACTCCCGGGGCCTGTTCCCGCCCGAGAACGGCTTCGCTTTGGAGGCCATCTCCGGCGCCCTGGCCGAGGGCGTTGAGTGGGTCCTGGTGGACAACATCCATCTGCAGCGGGCCTGCGCCGGCTACCCCTGGAACTCCGGGGGCAGCGTGGTGGAGCCCAATCCGGCCGACCAGATCAACCCCGACCCCGGAGGATGGGTCAGCATTTCGGGCCTGTGGGCGCCCACCCAGGTGAGCGCGCCGTGGAGCTACCAGCCCCACCTGGCCGAACACATCGATCCGGCCACGGGGGAATCGGAAAAGATCATCATCGTCCCCACGGCCCGGTACATGGGCAACGAGGACAGCCGCGGGGGCTTCGGAGCGCTGCAGTACGAGACGGTAATGAGCCAGCTGGAGGCCTACAACACCGATCCCAACCACCCCATCCTGATCGTCCTGCACCACGACGGCGACAACCACGGGGGAGGCACCGACAGCTACTACCACTCCAACTTCGATAACTTCGTCGACTGGCTGGAGAACAATCCCACCAGGTTCGCCTGCACCACCATCGAGGACTACCTGGAGATGTTCCCCCCGGACTCCTCGGACCTGATCCATTTCGAGGACGGCAGCTGGGTGGGGGCAGATGCCGGGGATCCGGAGTTTCACAAGTGGAACGCCGATCCTTACGGCAGCTATAGCTCCGACCGCAACTCCTGGGCCTCACTGGTGGCCGCGGCCAACCGGGTGGCCACGGCCCATGCCATCGACTCCTCGGACACTCACACCCAACAGGCCTGGCGCTATCTGCTCAACGGCCAGAGCAGCGATTACTTCTACTGGGATGGGGTGGATCCCTGGGACAGCCATGGCACCCGGGCTGCGAATCTGGCCACCGATGAGGCCGACCTGGTCATCGGCACCGGCTCCGATATGGTCGGGCCGTCGGTCTTTCCGCCCCAGCGGGAGCCCTATAATCCCGGAGGGAACGAATGGTCCATCGCCCAGCCGTCCGACTTCGATGTCTGGACCCTGGTCTACGACGTCTCCGGCGTGGCCGCCTGCACATTGAAATATCGGGCCGACAGCGATGGGGTCAACGATCCGGCCTCCGACGACAATGAGACCTATGCTGGCGGGAGCGACGTAGCCGCCTGGCAGTCGGTGGCCATGACCGGAGCGGATCTGCCGGCCTCTCAGACCGATCCGCTGCCCGATCACCGGGCCCGGTACTGGGAGGGCGAGATCGCCGGGCAGCAGGAGGTTCTCCTGGACTATTTCGTGACCGCCTGGGACAGCCTGGGCAATCAAACGCGGTCGATCATCAACCACGTCTACGTCGGCCTGGCCGGGGGATCGCCGGGCGACACGGTGGCCTACTGGATCCCGGAGACGCCCGAGGCCGGCGATAGCATCGCCATCTTCTACGATCCGTTGGCCGGGGCCCTTCCGGACGGCACCGATCCGGTCTCCATCCACATCGGCCACAGCGGCTGGCAGGACGTCATCGCTCCCGACCCGGTCATGACCTATGTCGCCGCCATCGAATACTGGAAATACGTCTACAATATTCCCGTGGGCGCCACGGCCGTGGACTTCGTTTTCACCGACGGCCTGGGAAACTGGGACAACAACAACGGAGCCGACTGGCATGTGACCGTGACCGGCGGGGGCGGTGGTTTCGTCATGGACGGAAATCTAGATCCCGGTTCGGCGCAGATCGCCACCGGCAGCGGCCTGGACCTGTGGGCCGCTTTCGACGGGACGGAGCTGTACCTGGCCACCCAGGCGGCCTCCTCGTCCGACGACCGCTTCCTGTTCGTGGCCCAGACGCCCGGTGGCCTGCAGGGGGCGCCCTGGGCCAAGAGCGGTCAGGTGGCCGGCTGGGATGCCTACCTGGCCAATGAGGGCAGCAACGGATACCATGCCTGGTTCGACAAATCGGGCGTGGCCCACAGCGCCGCCGGAACCTATCTGGAGGGCTCCTTGAACCTGCAGGGGGAATTCGGGGCCATCCCGTCCTCGGTCTGGCTGGCGGCGGCCTCGTATGGGACCGCCGACGGAGGCGCGTTGCTGGATCAGGCCCCCCCGGGGGACGGGGACGGCCACCTGGAGGCCGGCGAGTATCTCGAATTTCCCCTCGATGCCGTCCCGCCTAAGGCGGTGGCCAACCTAACAGTCTCATTGGCAGGAGATTTGCTGTTCCTGTCCTGGGCGGCGGTGACCGTCGATACCGCCGGCGGGCCGGAGACGATCGCGTCGTATATCGTTTACCGGGGCCAGGCGCCCGATTTCACGCCCACCACGGTCGAGTCGCTGGCATCGACGGCCGGCACCAGCTTCCCCGACAGCAGCGTTTACTTCAGCCCGATGGCGAGCTTCTATTACTTGGTACGGGCGATCGATGTGACCGGCAACAAGTCGGCCGAGTCGGGTCGGGTGGGGGAGTTCGATCGGGAATTGGAGCCGTTTTAGGTGCTGCCAGGATAAAATATTCTTTCAGACGAATTTTTTCAGACGATCGACGATTGCCGAAAAAGGAGTCTGTATGAACGACAAACATCTGCCGGCCGCGATCCTGATGGCCCTGATCTTGTTCTCGGCCGCCGCCACAGTTGGTGTCTCGGCCGCCGGGACCATCGATCTGACGGTCGAGTTCTCGCAGAATGATCTCTCCTTCGCCGTCCGGGACGGCTACGACCAGGTGTACATGGAAGGTTTGGACCTGTTATCACGGGCCGGGCAGCCGCAGCTGCCGGTGCTGGTGACCCGGGCCGTCATCCCGCCGGGACAGGCCGTCCAATCGGTGGAGGTCCTGGACATGGACCTGATCGATCTGCCGGGACGATATCACATCTATCCGGCCCAGGCCCCGCAGATTCTGTCGCTGGCCGGCCGGGACCCCGACAGGATCGCTTTCACCGATCCCGAGGATCTCGTCTATCGTTCGCGGCAAGCCTACCCGGCCGAGGTCGTCAAGGTTACCGGCCACGGTTACCTGGCCGGCTATCATCTGGCCGATCTGGAGATCTGCCCGCTGGTCTATCTGCCGGCCGAGGAGAATATTCGCTTCATCCGCCGGATCCATTTCCGGATCCTGACGGCTCCGGGAGGACGCCAGGCCCGGCCGGTGGGGCGGCGTTCGCTTCAGGATGAGGAGTTCTACCGGGGAATGATCGAGCCGCTGGTCCTCAATCCTGCCGGCGCGGGCCGCATGGCCCCGAGCGCCGTGGCCAGACCCTCCAAGGCCCTCAGTCCGGGTGATTATCAGTACGTCATCATCACCGGGAGCAGTTATGCGGACGAGTTCCAGCCCTTGGCCGACTGGAAAGGCCACAAGGGGGTCCCGGACACCATCGTCACCCGGGAATGGATCGAGAGCAACTACTCCGGATACGATGTCCGCGAGGAGATCCGCAACTTCATCATCGACGCCTACACCGCCTGGGGCACCCGCTGGGTGCTGCTGGGCGGCGACACCAACGTGATCCCGTCTCGCACGGCCTACGCCATGACCTGCGAGGCCAACATCAACGCCTACGAGGACAGCATCCGGGCCGACCTGTACTTCTCCGATCTGGACGGGGACTGGGACGCTGACGGCGACCACATCTACGGCGAGATAGCTGACAGCGTGGATCTGTACCCCGATGTCTTCGTGGGGCGGGCTTCGGTCAGCAGTCAGTTGGAGGGCACCGCCTGGGTCAGCAAGGTCCTGCTGTATGAACAGACCCCCCAGCCCGATCAGGCCCTGAAGATGCTGTTCGCCGCCGAGGAGCTATGGGGCTGGCCGAACTATACCGACGGAGGGGTCCACAAGGACATGATCGATGACCAGTCGGTGCCGGACCGCTTCGATCCCATCAAGAAGCTGTACGAGTCGCTGGGCAACGAGTCCGCCGACTCGGTCCGGTATTACATCAACCAGGGCCTGAACCTGTTCAACCACGATGGACACTGCTGGTACAGCACGATGTCCATGGGCTCGGGATCTTTCGGCCTGAGCGATATGGACAATCTCACCAATGCCGACGAACCGGCCATTCTCTACTCCATTGGCTGCTGGCCGGCGGCCTTCGATTATAACTGTATGGCCGAACACTGGAACAACAATCCCAACGGGGGCGGTGTGGCCTTCATCGGCAACAGCCGATACGGCTGGGGGTCTCCGGGAAATCCCGGCTACGGTTACTCCGATCTCTTCGACACCCGTTTTTTCCATGAGCTGTTCGTCGGGGGACAGATCCACATCGGGGCCGCCCTGGCGGCCGCCAAGGTTCACTATGTGCCCAAATCGCGGCAGGAAAACGTCTATCGTATCCATCAATATCAGGTCAATCTGCTGGGCGATCCGGAGATGCCCGTCTGGACCGACTCCCCCGGAACCCTGACGGTGACCTGTCCCGACGAGGTCCCCGAGGGGTCGGTCCCCCTCGAGGTGACCGTCACCGCCGGCGGCCATCCGGTGGCCGGCGCGCTGGTCTGCCTGCAGGCCGACAATGGTCTGTACTGGCGGGGAACGACCGGGCTGAGCGGCCAGGTCAACCCGTTGCTGGCCGTGCCGGCGGCCGATTCGGTTCTCATCACGGTCACGGCCCGGGATTATTATCCTCATCGGGGGGCCATGGATGTGCTCGTCAGCGGTCCCTTCGTGTCCCGGTCAGACCAGACCTTCGACGATGCCGGCGGCAACGGCGAGCTCAATCCCGGCGAACAGGTCGATGTGCTAGTCGCCCTGAAGAATTCCGGGACCCAGGCGGCCACCGGGGTGGGGGCCGTTCTGCGCTCCTCCGACACACTGGCGATGGTGCTGGACTCCCTGGGATCTTACGGCGATCTGAGCCCCGGCGACACCGCCTGGAGCAGCTACCAGGTATTGTTCTCGGAAGGCTGCCAGGATGGCCAGGTCTTTCAACCCGTCCTGGACATACAGGACGGCTCATCCAACGCCTGGTCCAGCATCCTGGGCCTGGTTACCGTTGAGCCGGCCCTCGTGTTCCAGGATGCCATGGTGGACGATGGCGGCGACGGGATACCGCAGCCGGGGGAGACCATTGACCTGGAGATCATTCTGGTCAATGCCGGCCTGGGCGAGGCGACCGGCGTCACGGCGCGCTTGACGGCCCTGGACGAATATGCCGCTGTCGTGACCGATACGGCCGCCTACGGGGACATCCCGGCCGACAGCACGGCCGGCCCGGCCATGCCGTTTCAGGTGGCCGTGGACGACTCCTGCCCGGCCCAGCACGATCTGCCCCTGAAGCTCACCATGACCACATCCGATGGCTACGATTTCACCGAGGGTTTGATCCTGGCCATCGGTCACCGGGGATTTTCGGACGACATGGAATCGGGTGTGGGGGACTGGACCCATGGAGGCAGCAAGGACCACTGGCACCTGAGCACCCACCGCAGCCATTCAGGATCGACCAGCTGGACCTGCGGTCTGGCCGACAGCCTGAGGTACGAGAAGAACACCGACGACTATCTGCTGTCTCCCTCCATCGTGCTGGGGCCCAACTCCACCCTGACCTTCTGGAGCTGGTACGATGTGCCCATCTACGGCTCCGACGGCCTCTATGTGGTGGTTGGATCCGGGGCCCAGTGGGATACCCTGGACTACTTCGGTTCCGGCGGCGCTCTGGACCAGCTTTACATGGGCAGCGACTGGCTGCCGGATGAGCACGATCTCTCCGGCCGTGATACGATCCAGGTGAAGTTCATCTTCCACAGCGATTTCGACGACGATGTGGCCGAGGGTATGTACATCGACGACATCACCATCACCGGGGCCCACCTGGCCGGCGGGGAAGTTTTACCGCCCGGCGCGGTGACGAATCTGACCCTGACCCTGGCGGCCGACGCGGTGGTTCTGGCCTGGTCACCGGTGGATGACGACGAACTCGATTATTATATTGTCTACCGGGACACCCTGTTCGATTTTCAGCCGGACGCGGCCAGCTCGCTGGCGGCCACGACCGATACGATCTATCTGGACGATGACACCGGCGTCGTGGCCGATACGGTCCGGTCCTATTATTACCGGATCAGGGCCGCGGACGGCTCCGGCCGAAAGTCCGAACCGTCGCAGGCGGTGGGCGAGTTCGACCGCTATCTCGAGACCCGGCCTTAATGACACCCTGCCTGAATAAGGTTCACATGATAAAGTTCTCGACAGGAGCCATGATGAAGGATTTTAAACGCCTGGGGGCCGTCGCCGGCCTGATTCTATTGGTCTGTTACCTGTGGGTGCCGCGGACGGCCGCCGCGCCCTTTCGTTTTGCCATCACCTGCGACCAGCGCAATTTCTCCGGACCAGGGGGCTACGACACCGCGAACTATTTTCGGGGCGTCTGCCAGGCCATCGACTCTCTTGGCCCGGGCGCCTTCATGGTCAGCCCGGGAGATATCGACCCGGTGGAGGATGTTCATTGGACCATTGAGCGGTACATCGACAGCACCTATCTGTGGTACCCGGTGGTGGGCAATCACGAGCTTCCGGGCGGCGGGAATGAGCCCTATTATGGCGCTAACATGGACACCCTGCGGAGCTTGAATGCCGGGGGTAACTCGCTGCCTTACATCGTGAACATCGGCCCGACCAATTGCCGGGAGACCACTTTTTCCTTCGAATACGAGAACGTCCACTTCGTCGTCATCAACGAGTACTACGATGGCTCCAGCGACATCGGCACCGATGGCGATGTGCTCGACTCCCTCTACTACTGGCTGGCCGGTGACCTGGCCGCCAATACCAAGCCGCACATCTTCGTCTTTGGCCACGAGCCGGCTTATCCCCAGCCGGACGCCTACAACGGCCGGTTACGGCATAGTGGCGACAGCCTGGACAAGTATGCCGCCCGCCGGGACCGCTTCTGGGCCCTGCTGTCTGACTATGGCGTCCTGGCCTATGTCTGCGGGCATACTCACAACTACAGCGCCGTCCGTCACTTCGGCGTCTGGCACCTGGACGCCGGCCATGCCCGCGGCCAGGGGGACACCGGGGCGCCGAGCACGTTTTTTCTGGCCGATGTGGCCGGGGACGAGCAATCGGATGTCACTATCACCGTCTACCGGGACATCCATGACGGCATTTATGATTACGACGACCTGGTGCACATTCTCGACCTTTCCGAGTATCCCCATGCCATCGACGGGATGATGGATTTCGACGCTCAGAACGAGTTGCTGGACTCCGTGGCCACCGAAACGGCTCACGGCGGAGATGGTCTTTACGACCGGTTGTACGTCAGCTGGGATAACGACACGCTGTACCTGGCCTACGAGCTGAGCGATTTCGGCTCCGAGGGCGATCTTTTCGTCTATTTCGACTCCGACACCGGCGGGACCGACCTCTCCACCGACTGGTACACGGTCCACCAGTTTCCCCCTGGTTTTCTGGTCGACTACGCCGTCTGCGTGGAGGACGGCGGCTGGCAGGACAAGCGCGTCTGGAACGCCGGCCTGGGGCAGTGGGAGACGACCGGTCTGGGGGATACCGGCTGCCGGGCCTATGTGGGCTGGAGCGGCAACCCGGTCACCGAGATCAGCGTGCCCTTTGCGGAGATCTCCTACCAGAGCGGCGATACCCTCGAGCTGATGGTCTATTGTCAGCAGGAGACCGGAGGAGAGCTGTGGGCCGTCTTCCCTCCGGGCAATCCCACCGGATCCTGTCCCCTGAACCGGTACTACCGTTATGAGAGCCTCACCCCGGGAGCCATCCCCAACCAGACGGTGGAGATCGTGGTGCGGGATCTGGTGCCTCCGGTTCCGGCGGCCGGGCTCCAGATGACCAAGGCCGGGCCGGCCGTGGCCCTGTTGTGGTCTCCTGTGGTTCAGGACACAGCCGGCTGTCCGGAGATCCTGGATCACTACTCGATCCACCGGGACACCGCGGTGGATTTCTCTGCCGGCCCGGGCAACCTGATCGACCTTGTTGCAGATACGAGTTATACGGACACGACGGCGGCCGTGGGCCAGGCGTCGATCCAGCATTATTACACCATCCGGGCCGTCGACCAGAGCGACAATCCGTCGGCGGTATCGGCTCCGGTGGGGGAGTTCGATAAAGATTTGGGCAAC
>Ga0272444_10000766_pt1 | contig 32658 bp, 31 predicted proteins | sample SSMForm13_FD_201033 | JGI IMG/M metagenome (GOLD analysis project Ga0272444, IMG submission 201033) | Marine sediment archaeal communities from Little Sippewissett salt marsh, Falmouth, MA, United States - SSM-Form-13 | ecosystem: Environmental > Aquatic > Marine > Wetlands > Sediment ...
TGGTTCTAGTCCTTGGCGATGGTCAGGGTGTATTCGTTGCCGTCCTCGGCGATATCCTTGACCTCCCAGCCCTTGCCCCGGGCGGCCCGGGCCACGTTTTCCTTGGAGGCCTCGGTGTCCACCAGGACCTCGATCACGCCGGAGCCGACCTGGGATATCTTGGTCAGGGTGTCCAGCACAGGCTGGGGGCAAGAAAGCCCGCGCGCGTCAACTGTCTCGGCCATGGTATCCTCCTACTATGCTTTCTTTCTCATGGTAAAGCCGATGAACAGGCAGAATGCCATGCCCACCACCCAGGCTGCGATGCCGTGGGGGCCCAGGCCCTTGGGCGAGCTGGCCAGGCCGAAGTTGTGTGCGAAGGCCGCGCCAACGATCATGCCGAGCACGAATATGGACGCGTCGCCGTCGCCTTCGCCGGCCATGAACAGTTGCCGGCCTGGGCAGCCGCCGGCCAGGGCGAAGGCCAGTCCGGCCAGGACCATGCCCAGGAAGTTCCACAGGTGCAGGGTGTGGGCCACGGGCTGCCCGTCGAAGCCCAGCTTGAACTGGCCCAGGGCCAGGCTGGTGATGAGGGCCGCGACGAACAGGGCCACCAGGCCCGAGAGCAGGTGGGTCTGGCCGAACAGGATCAGGTCGCGGAAGGAACCCATGGTGCAGAAGCGCGAACGCTGGGCCAGGGCGCCGATGGCCAGGCCCGCAAGCAGGGACACGCCCAAAGCCGCGTGCATGGCCCCGGGGCCCTTGAGGCTGTAGAACAGCACGCCGCCCTTGGCTTCGCCCGCCACCTGGGGATTGAGGAACAGCAGCAGCAGGAACCCGGCCATGACGATGGGCATCAGCAGGCCCAGTCCGACCGGGGCCTTCTGGGCGCGGCCCAGGTTGAAGCCCTGCTTCAGGAACACGATGCCGATCCAGATGCCCGCCACCAGGCCGAGCACGCCCAGCACGGCGTTCAGGTCGCCGGCGGCCAGACGCAGCAGGGCGCGCCAGGGACAGCCCAGGAAGATGAGCGCGCCGATCATGGCGAAGACGCCCAGGATGAAGCGCGTGATGGGCGAGGAACCGACCCGGGGGCGGAAGTCGCGGGCAGCCAGGGCCGCCAGCAGCGCGCCGAGCACGAAGCCCATGATCTCCGGGCGCAGGTATTGCACCACGCCGGCCCTGTGCAGGCCCAGGGCGCCGGCGATGTCCCGCTCGAAGCAGGCCACGCAGATGCCCATGTTGCCCGGGTTGCCCCAGTATTGCAGCAACGGCGCCAGGACCCCGATGAACAGGCCCACCACGACGATGCCTCCACGAGTGGCGAAGAAATTTTTCATACGTCCTACCCCGGATGTCAGTGTTGGTTGCACAATGGATTGGTCACAACATCCCCTTGAAAATGTTCCATGATGTTGGGGATACTAGTGATTTTGTTCGAGGGCCAATATTTATTATCGATGGAGTTTCATGTTTTTGATCGGATGCATCTATAGACTGGGAGTAGTGCAAGGCCGACACTTGAGCCGGCGGTGTTCCTGTACTATCCATGTGCCTCGGCTTTTGGGCCGCTTACCACGACACGGAGGGAACACATGGACAAGCCCAAGGTATACGTCACCCGCCGCATCCCCGATGCCGGGCTGGACATGCTCGCGGCGCATTGCGACGTGGCCGTCAACCCCGAGGACCGGGCCCTGGCCCGCGACGAACTGCTGGCCGCCGTGGCCGGTGTCCACGGCGTCGTCGGCCTGCTCACGGACCGCATCGACGGGGAATTCTTCGACGCCGCGCCCAATCTCAAGGGCTACGCCAATTACGCCGTGGGGTACGACAATATCGACGTGGCCGAGGCCACCCGCCGGGGCCTGCCCGTGTCCAACACCCCGGACGTGCTGACCGAGGCCACGGCCGAACTGGCCTGGGCCCTGCTGTTTGCGGCTGTTCGCCGGGTGGTGGAGTCCGACGCGGTCATGCGCTCGGGCAAGTGGCCGGGCTGGGGGCCCTTGCAGTTCATCGGCGGCGACGTGACCAGCAAGACCCTGGGCATCGTGGGCGCGGGCCGCATCGGCACGGCCATGGCCCTGATGTCGCGCGGTTTCAACATGCGCGTGCTCTACACGCGCGCCTCGGGGCCCAACGAGGTCCTGGACCGCGAACTCACGGCGCGCCACGTGGGCCTGGACGAGCTGCTGGCCGAATCGGATTTCATCAGCATCCATGTGCCGCTGACGGACCGCACCCGGCACATGTTCGACGCCCGTGCCTTCAGCCGCATGAAGCAGCGGGCCGTGCTCATCAATACCTCGCGCGGGCCCGTGGTCGACGAGGCCGCGCTGGTGGCGGCCCTGCAAAGCGGCGACATCGCGGCCGCGGGCCTGGATGTCTACGAGAACGAGCCGGCCATGGCCCCTGGCTTGGCCGAATGTCCCAACGCCGTGATCCTGCCGCATATAGGCTCGGCCACGCGCTCGTCCCGCGACGGCATGGCCGTGCTGGCCGCCGAGAACCTGCTGGCCATGCTCAAGGGCTCGACCCCGCCGACCTGCCTCAATCCCGAGGTGCTTTCGGGCTGACCCCGCGCTTCGCCGTTGACCTTTGTCCCCGGCGGGCGCATGATCGTGAAGTGGAAATCCCCTGACTGCCGGGGGGCCGGATCATGCAGTCGCTGGAGCTTATCGCCCTCGGGCGCGACGGCGCGCGGCCTTCTGCCGTGGCCGCTGTCCTGCGTTCGGCGCGCGGGCGGGACGGCGACCGGCTCCTGAGCGCCGGGCCCGTGGGCCTGCTGCGCATCCTGCCCGACGCGGCCGTGGCTTCCGTCCTTAGCTGCAAGCCTTTCACCCTGGCCGTGCGTCGCGGCCTGGCCTGTTTCGACCGCTATCTGCGTCTGCCGCCGGGCCTGCGCGGCCTGGGGCTGGGCACCTGGCTCATGGCCGCCCTGGTGCGCCAGGCCGTGGATTTGGGCCTGGGCGCGTCGCGGGTACGCTCCCTGCATCTGGTGGCCCGCGACGCGTCGGATCTTCGGGACAATTTCTACCGGGCCATGGGCTTTACGGTCACGGTCTGGCGCGACGGTTCGGGCTGGGCCCGCGCGGCCCGGCTGGACACGTTGCGCGCCAGCGCCAACCCGGCCAAGACGCGGTTGCTGCACCGGGCGCGGCTCACGGAGATCCCGGGTCCGGACGAGTTGATGTCGGCCCTTGCCGCCGGGGCCCGAAGGCGGTAAGCAGCCCGTCCATGGAACTGGTCCTGTTCGAGCCCGAAATCCCGCCCAACACGGGCAACGTGGCCCGGCTCTGCGCCGCGGCAGGAGTGCCGCTGCATCTCGTGGAGCCCCTGGGCTTCTCCATCGACGACAAGCATCTCAAGCGCGCCGGGCTGGACTACTGGCCGCACGTTGACGTGCGCGTCTGGCCGGATATGGCCGCCCTGGAGGCGTCAATGGCCGGGAAACGCCTGGTCTGCTCGTCGTCGCGCAAGGGCCACGGGGGCGGACGGTTCGACCGTTTTGCCTGGCGGCCCGGCGACGTCATCGTGCTCGGCCCCGAGACGCGCGGCCTGCCCGCCGACCTCATCGCCCGCCATCCGCACTGCGTGCGCATCCCCATCCGCGACACCGTGCGCTCCCTGAACATGTCCACGGCCGCGGGCATCCTGCTCTACACGGCTCTGAGCGCCACGCATTTGCTTCCCGAATAGCATCGGTTGCCGGGCTATTTTGGATCTCCGTGTCATCGAAATCGTCTTGATCTTGTGCTTCTGGCGGTGCGTTTTTGAAGCTCCGGCCTTCGATTTTCGTCTGCTTTTGATCGTGGATTGGACGAAAAATCGGCCCGGTTCGTTTCGAAAACGGACGTTTTTCGAATCATCGGGCTGTGATTTTCGGAGGACGAATGGGAAATTATTGGACTATGTTTTTGTCCAAAGAAAACAAAATCAGTCTGAACCATTGGCCATAAAAAAGCGGCGGGCCGTTGCCGGTCCGCCGCTTGTTTTTCTTCGAGTTCGCCGCCTAGGCCGGTGCGGCTATCCTGGCCGCGTCACGCTTGTTCTTGGCCTTCTGCATGGAATAGACGATCACGAACAGGATCACGCCCATGCCGCTCAAGGTGTACTGCGGCAGGATGGACATGATGGACTGCACGGTCGGGGCCGCGTCGAAGATGGCCTTGAACAGGCCGTCCGGGTTGTCCACCATGTCGGAGATCATGTAGCTGGGCTGGAAGCAGAGCAGAGTGCCGAAGGCGAAGATGATCCACTCCAGCACGGTGGTGCGCCGGATGAGATAGCCCATGGTCAGGGCCGAGAAGGCCAGGGTGCCGACGATGGCCGTGCCGAAGCCCATCATGATGTGGAAGTAGTCTCCCATGGTCAGCAGGGAGAAGCCCATCTTGTCGTTGTAGAAGAGCAGGATGGACGGATCGTAGGCGAACAGGAAGGGCACCACGTACAGGAGCTTGGCGAATTTGAACGAGGTCCAGCCCGTCTTCCACGGGTCCGATCCGGCGATGGCCGCGCCCGCGTAGGCCGCCACGCATACCGGCGGCGTGATGTTCGAGTCCTGGGAGAACCAGTACACGATCATGTGCGCCGCAATGGCCATGGAACCGGCCGTGTGCCCCGGGATGCCCATCTGCCCCATCATGTCGATGAGCGCCGGCACGGCCAGCACGGCCGTGATCAGGTAGCTGGCCGTGACCGGCACGCCCATGCCCAGCACCAGCGAGGCGATGCCGATGAGCAGGATGGCCAGCGGCAGGTAGCCGTTGGACAGGTGGATGATGATGTCCGAGAACTTGAGCCCGATGCCCGTCAGGGCGATGGTGCCCACGATGATGCCGATGACGCCCACCGTGGCGCCGATGACCAGGGTGGACCGGGCGCCGCCCACCAGGGCCCCCCAGAAGGCCGTGAACCAGCGCCGGTCGTCCGGGTGCAGATACATGACTCCGAAGAAGACCACCACCGCGCCGATGACCGAGAACATGGTCCACAGGCCCAGCGCCAGGCTGCACAGGGCCCAGAAGGCGAATGCGGCTCCAAGGCCCGCCAGAACCAGCCAGAGCCGGTCGGGCAGCATGCGGTATTCCTTGTCGAACCAGGAGATGAAGACGCAGGAAATGGTGGCCCAGAACGCGCTCATGCCCGGCGAGAAGCCCCAGAGCATCATGAACACGATGATCACCAGGGGCAGCGATTTGTACCAGTATTTCTTGAAGATGACCCGGGCCGGCTCGAATTCGTCGTCCACCAGCCCCTGGATGTTGCGCTTCTTGGCCTCGAAGTGGATCATGGACATGACCGAGAAGAAGTAGAGCACGGCCGGGAAGATGGCCATGATCATGATGTCCTTGTAGGGCGTGTTGGTCAGCTCGGCCATGAGGAAGCCGCCCGCGCCCATGATGGGGGGCATGAACATGCCGCCGATGGAGGCCGAGGGCTCGATGGCCCCGGCCACGTGCGGCTTGAACCCGGCCCGCTTCATGAGCGGGATGGTGAAGGCCCCTGTGGACACCGTGTTGGCAATGGCCGATCCCGACACCGAGCCGAAAAAGGCCGAGGCGATGACCGATACCTTGGCCGGGCCGCCCACGGTCTTGCCCGCCAGTGCCAGGGGCCAGTCGATGAAGAACCGGCCCACGCCCGATTTCTGCAGGAACGACCCGAAGAAGATGAACAGCACCACGTAAGTCACCAGTACGTTGGCCATGACTCCGAACACACCGGACTGCTCCATGAACAGCGACACGGCCAGGCGGTCGAAGCTGAAGCCCCGGTGGGTGAAGGGTTCGGGGAAGACCCGTCCGTACAGTCCGTAGAGGACGAAGAAAATGCCCACCAGCAGCAGCGACCAGCCCAGCACGCGGCGGCAGACCTCCAGGGAGATGAGGATGCCCACGATGCTCATCCAGAAGTCGATGGGCGTTTCGGCCCCGGAGCGGTAGTTGAAATTCTCGAATTCAAGGATGAAATATCCCACCGCGGCCAGGGCCACCAGGGCCATGAAGATGTCCCAGATGGTGGGCCGCTTGGGGTTGGAGCGGGAACTGAAGGGGAAACAGAGCAGGATCATGACGTAGGTCAACAGGACATAGATGCCCCTGTTGAACTGCGTGTCCGCGGGCTCCACTCCTACGGAGTAGAAGTAGTAGACCACCATGACCACGCCCAGGAGGTTGATGAACAGGTTCCAGAATCCGGTCAGCTTGCGGCCGGACTTGGCCTCCTTGGACATGACTTTTTTCAGTTGCGCCTTTTTTTCCTCGTCGAGTACGGCGGATTTTTCGAGGTCGACTTCTTCGGTCATGGCGTCTCCATGTCACGGGAATAATGGATGTGGAAGCGGTTTTGGGCGGCATGTCGTCGCCGCCAGGCCCGCTGGCCGGTGCACCATACTGATAGGGCCGTATTTGCGCAAGAGTGATAAGGCCGATAAAAAACAGGACCGGGATGCATGCATCCCGGTCCTGCGGTTGCGTTCGAACTCTAGCGTCTAGTCCTTGATGTCCGGAACGGTCAGGCCCTGTTCCTTCCAGAATTTGGCCGCGCCGGGATGCACCGGGATGGCCACGCCGGTCAGGGCGGTCTTGATCTTCATTTCCTTGGCCTTCTTGTGGGCGGCCACCATGTGCTTGAGGCCCTCGGGCGAGTACACGGCCTTGAGCGCCTTGTACACGGCGTCGGCGTCAACGTCCTTGCTGGCGATCCACCAGGCCGCATCCTGGAAGCTCAGGGTGGGCTCGGTCTGCTTGGGGTACGTGCCGGCGGGAATATTGGCCGGGGCGTAGAAGGGGTATTCCTTGTAGAAGCCCGCGGCCTCGGCGTCCTTGTGCACGTCGATGAGATAGATGTCGTCGCGGGCGGCGGCCTCGATGATGGAGGCGTTGGGGAAGCCCACGAAGACCCAGAATGCGTCCAGCTTGCCGTCGTTCAGGGCGGCGGCGGCGGCCGAGTAGCCCAGGAACTGCTTGTCCATCTTGTCCCACAGGCCCAGGGTGGTGAAGAAACGCTCGGCGCAGGCCGCGGCGCCGGAACCGGCGTTGCCCACGGCCACGCGCTTGCCGGCCAGCTGGGTGGCCGAGGTGATGCCGTCGGCGCGCCTGGTCACCAGGTGCGCGTGGGCCGGGTACAGGGCGGCCACGGCAGTGACGTTGTCATATTTGTTGGTGTCCTTGGGCAGCTTGCCGTGTCGGCCGAGCCAACAGTCGCCCATGTAGGAGATGCCGAAATCGATGTCGTGCTTGTGGGCCCGCTTGAGGTTGGCGGTGGAGCCGCCGGAACCCTCGGAGGAAACCTCCATGTCGCCCGGGTAGGTGTTGTTCAGCAGGCTGGCCATGGCGTTTGAGAAATAGATGTAGGTGCCGCCGACCGGGCCGCCGCCGAAGGCCAGATAGGTTTTGGCCTGGGCGGGGGCGGACCAGGCGCCCATGCCCAGAGTTAGGGCCGCCAATAAAAGAAGCGCAATTCTCAATTGTTTCATCATCCTGCTCCTGTTTTTGATGAATAAAATTATCGTGTAGTGACTAAGACAGATAAAGGCAATGAAGTCAAGGTTGGCAACTCCTTGTGATTTAATGCGCAAGGATTGCGCTCTTTCCCACTGTCTCGTATATACGCCGAACATCAGAAAAAGGACTCGCGATTCCGACTCCTTCTTTTGAGCCTTTTTGGAGCGCCGTTTTCCGGTGGTGGAGATGGCGGGAAAGTTGTTCGCGGCTGTCGGCGCGAGCGTCACATGGCCGCATGAGAGGTGCGCATGCCTTCCTACACGGTGTATTTGGAGCAGCTTCCCGGAATGCTTGAGGCATGGGCCAAGGACCATGCCGTATACGTTCCGGTTCAGACGGAGCCCGGTTTCTACGACTACGCCCCATGGCGCGAGGACGTGGAGATCGCCTGGGAATTCGACGTGGCCTACAACTCCCCAAAGCGGTTTCTGATGCCGCCCAAGGAAGAGCTTATCGCCTTCGACGCCGAGAAGTATACGGCCAAGGCCACGTTCGAGGCCCCGGCCCAGATGGTCTTCGGGGTTCATCCCTATGACGTGCGGGCCATCGCCCAGCTGGACCAGATCATGGAGTCCGGCGCGCCCGACCAGTATTACCTGCGCCGCCGCGAGAACACGGTCATCATGGCCCTGGACCCACTGCGCGTGTCCGAGACGGCCTTTTGGTCCACCATGGGCGCGGGCGAGTGCGACCTGGGCTTTGATCTCTACTGGACCAAGATCGGCCCGGCCGCGTTCCTTGTCCGGGTGGGATCGGCCAGGGGCGAGGAGCTTCTCATGGCCGCGGGCAAGCCGGTCAAGGCCAGCACCTCCGAGCGCGACGCCGCCTGCAGGGCCCAGGAGGCCGTGCGCCGGGTGGCGGACAGGCGCGGCCTGCGTTTCCCGTGGCAGGAGGTACCCGCCGTCCTGGACCGCTCCTGGAACTCTGGGCTGTGGCGCGAGCGTTCCGAGATGTGCCTGGGCTGCGGCTCGTGCAACGTGGTCTGCCCCACCTGCTATTGCTTCGACGTGCGCGAGGAGATGGACCTGTCCATGAAGAGCGGCACCCGCTACCGCACCTGGGACGCCTGCATGCTGTCCAGTTTCGCCCTGATCGCCGGGGGCCACAACTTCCGGGAAAAGGCCCTGGAACGCTACCGGCACCGCTATTTCCGCAAGGGCAAGTATATCCACGACATGGTGGGCGAGTTGGGCTGCGTGGGCTGCGGCCGTTGCGTGCGTGCCTGCACCGCGCGCATCGCCAATCCCATGGAAGTCTACAACGCCTTGTGGGAGGAAACCAGATGAGCCGCAAGAATTTCTCCCCCTACGTGCCGCGTCCGGCCACCCTGGTGCGCAAGGAACGCCTTTCCGACCTGGTCACCTTGTTCGAGTTCGCCCCGGACAACGGCCGTCCCCTGGCCCACAAGCCCGGCCAGTTCATCCAGGTGTCCGTGTTCGGCGTGGGCGAGGCCCCGTTTTCCATCAGTTCATTCCCCGATCCGGGCAACCACCACTTCGAGATCGCCGTGCGCAAGACCGGCACCGTGACCAATGCCCTGCATGCCCTGAAGGAGGGCGACAAGGCCGCCATCAGGGGGCCCTACGGCTCGTTCTTCCCGATCCAGGAGTTCGTGGGCAAGGACACCATCTTCATCGCCGGCGGCCTGGGCTACATCCCGTTGCGCAGCCTGCTGCGCTACCAGCTCAGGCACCGTGACGAGTTCGGTCGCATCATCCTCCTGGTGGGCACCCGCAACCCCTCCGAGCGCATCTTCGTGGACCGCCTGGAGGAACTGGCCAAACGGCCCGACGTGGAGGTCCACGAGACCGTGGACGTGCCCGACAAGGACTGGAAGGGCAATGTGGGCGTGGTCACCACGCTGCTGCCCAAGCTGACGTTCGACCCGGACAACACCTACGTGGCCATGGTCGGACCGCCGGTCATGTACCGCTTCGTCATCGGCGGCTGCCAGGAACTGGGCATCAGCCCCAGGCGCATCTACGTGTCCCTGGAGCGCAAGATGAAGTGCGGCCTGGGCAAGTGCGGTCATTGCCAGATCAACGGCATCAACGCCTGCATCGACGGGCCGGTGTTCCGCTACACGGACATCGAGTCCCTGCAGGAGGCCCTCTAATCGGGGTCCCAGACGGAGGAGATCATGGCCAATAAACCCAAGATAGCCTTCTTCGACTTCGCGGGCTGCGAGGGCGACCAGCTCCAGGTGGCAAACCTGGAGGAGAAGCTTATCGAACTGTTGCAGCACGTTGACGTGGTCAACTTCCGCGAGGTCATGACCGAGCGGAGCGACGACTACGACATCGCCTTTGTTGAGGGCTCCATCACCACCCCGGCCGACGTGGAGCGCGTGCGTGCCATCAGGGAAAAGGCCAAGCTCGTGGTTGCCCTGGGCGCCTGCGCCACCATCGGCGGCATCAACTGCATGAAGAACTTCATGGACGAGTCGGTCTACCGCTCCCATGTCTACGGCGATATGGCCCGTGCCTACCCGACCATCGACGCCCGGCCGGTCAAGGCCGTGGTCAAGGTGGACGCCGAGATCCACGGCTGTCCCATCGACAAGAATGAATTCCTGCGCGTGACCAAGGAACTGCTGTTGGGCAAGACGCCCTGGCTGCCGGACTATCCCGTGTGCATGGAATGCAAGGCCGCGGGCAATATCTGCCGCTATGAACTGGGGCGCCCGTGCCTGGGCATGATCACCCGCGCCGGATGCGGCGCGGTCTGCGTCACCGAGGGCGCGCACTGCTGGGGCTGCCGGGGCATGGCGCCCAATGCCAACCTGGATGCCGCCAAGTACGTCATGATCGACCGGGCCGGCTTCTCCCGCCGCCAGGTGCAGGACCTCATGCGCCTGTACAACGGCTACACCAGCGCGCCCCTGTGAGCGCGCGCAGAACACATGGATACGCCATGAGCGCCAAAGCCAAAGCCAAAAAGACCAAGGCCGCCGGCCCCAAGAAGGTCAATGTGCATCACCTGACCCGCGTGGAGGGTCACGGCAATATCATCGCCGAGCTGGACGCCAAGGGCAAGGTCGAGGCCTGCCGCTGGGAGGTGCCCGAAGCCCCGCGCTTCTTCGAGGCCATGCTCCTGGGCAAGCATTTCTCCGACGTGCACCAGATCACATCGCGCATCTGCGGCATCTGCTCCATCGGCCACCAACTGACCTCGCTCCAGACCACGGAAGACGCCATGGGCGTGCGACCGTCGAGCCAGACCCTGGCCCTGCGCAAGCTGGCCCTGCACGCCGAGAACATGCAGAGCCATTTCCTGCACGTGGCCTATCTGGTCCTGCCCGACCTCATGGGCGTGGGCTCGGTCATCCCCCTGGCCTCCACGCACAAGCAGGAGCTGCTCAACCTCATCGCCCTGCACCGCCTGGCCAACGAGTTCAGCGCCGTCATCTGCGGCCGGACCACGCATCCGCAGCGCATGGTGCCCGGCGGCTTCGTCAAGCTGCCCACCAGGGAGGACCTGGCGGTCCTGCGCAAGAAGTTGGCCGACGCCATTCCGCGCCTGACCAAGGCCGTGGAATTGCTGGCCAACGTCCCGCATCCCATCCCCGACTTCAAACGGCCCACGGAATACGTGGGCCTGGTGGCGCCCGGCGAATACGCCATGCTCCACGGGCACATCGGCACCAACCTGGACCAGCCGCGTCCGGCCAGCCACTACAAGGACGTGACCAACGAGTACATGGTCCGCCAGTCCACGGCCAAATGGTCCAGGAACAAGATGTCCTCGCTCATGGTCGGGGCCCTGGCCCGGTTCAACCTGAACCACAAGCATCTCACGCCAGTGGCCAAGGAGTCGGCCAAGGCCCTGGGCCTCAAGGCCCCGTGCGACAATCCGTACATGGTGTCCATCGCCCAGGTGGTGGAATGCGTGCATTCCGTGGAGGATTCCATGGCCGTCATCGACGGCCTGCTGGACAAGGGCATCAAGCCCGAGCGCCCGGTGGAGATCACGCCGCGCGCGGGCAAGGGCGTGGGGGCCGTGGAGGTGCCACGGGGCCTGCTCATCCATGCCTACGAATACGACGCCCAGGGCCGCATCGTGGACGCCGACTGCGTCATCCCCACCAACCAGAACCACGGCAACATCCAGCAGGATTTCGAGGCGTTGCTGCCCACCCTGCGGGAGATGACCGAGGACGAGATCGAACTCAGGCTGTCCATGCTCGTGCGGGCCTACGACCCGTGCATTTCCTGCTCTACGCATTACATCGACATGCGCTCGGGCGAGAAGCCGCGCATGGTGCGTTTCGTGCGCAAGGGCTAGCCTCCCCTGTAAAAAACGCCATGCCGCCCCGGTCGTCGCTGACGGCCGGGGCGGCTTGCTTTTGGGGGCCGGGCCGGGCATGACTGGGAGCCATGGACATTGCAGCCGACCTATGGACCTACCTGTTGTTGGGCATGCCGCTTCTGGCCATGGCCCTGGACCTGGCAGTGGGCGACCCGCCCGGCCTGCCGCATCCCGTGCGTTTCATCGGCTGGGCCGCGGACCGGCTTGAAACCAGGGCGCGGGCCTTGACCGCCTCGCCCTTGGGCCTGCGCCTGGCCGGGTTCGCGGCCACGGTGCTTCTGGCCCTGGCCGCCGGGGGTGGAGCCCTGGGCCTGTCGCTCGTGCCCGTGGTCGGTCCGGCCCTGGCCCTGTACCTGGGCTTTGCGGGCCTGGCCCTGGGCCAACTCCTGCGCGAGGGAGGCCGCGTCTCCCGGCGCATCGAGTCCGGCGACCTCGCGGGGGCGCGCGCCGCCCTGGCCATGCTCGTGTCCCGCGACACCGAGGGTCTCGACGCTAATCAACTGCGCCGGGGCCTTGCCGAGACCCTGAGCGAGAACCTGTGCGACGCCTTTGCCGCACCCCTGTTCTGGCTTCTGGTGGGCGGGCCCGGAGCCATGTGGGCCTACAAGGCCGTGAGCACCCTGGACTCCATGTGGGGGTACAGGACCGAGCGATGGAATGACCTGGGCCGGGCCGCCGCCCGCCTGGACGATCTGCTGGCCTTCATCCCCGCCAGGCTGACCTGGCTGTTTCTGCTCCTGGCGGGCGGCCTGCTGGGCCTGGACGCCAAGACGGCCTGGCGGCGCAGCCCGGCCGACGCGCGAAGGATGGACAGCCCCAACGCGGGTTGGCCCATGGCCGCCGCGGCTTGGCTGGTTGGCGCGGCCATGGGTGGCCCCACCAGTTATTTCGGGACCGTCAAGGACAAGCCCGTGCTCGGTCCGGTCGGCAAGCACTGGGACCGCGACAACCTGCGCCTGATGCAGGGCCTGGCCCTGGTGGCCGGGCTTTTTGGCGGGCTGACCGTCTGGGCCGTGGCCGCCACCTTGCGGGGGATTTGGTCGTGACACGCAAGGCCGCACCCGCGGGCCTGGCTGCCTGGGAAAAGGCCGCGCCCGTCCTGGCCGAGGCCGGACCGGATTTGCTGGATAGGGCCGTGGCCGACGCCGGCGACGCCCTGTGCCCGCATCGTGGGAACGTCTTCCGGGCTCTGGAACTCACCCCACCCGACGCCGTGCGGGTGGTCATTCTTGGCCAGGACCCGTATCACGGTCCGGGCCAGGCGCACGGGCTGGCCTTTTCAGTGCCCCTGGGCGTGCCCGCGCCGCCGTCTCTGCGCAATATCTTCAAGGAGATCGATCGGGATATAGGGCGCGATACGGGCGCGAACGGTTCCGAACCGCCCGCCACGGACCTGACCCGCTGGGCTTGTCAGGGCGTGCTGCTTTTGAACGCCGTGTTGACCACGGAACTGGGCTTGGCCGGGGCGCATCGCGGTCTGGGCTGGCATGACCTGACGGACGACGTGATCCGGTCCGTGTCCGCCGGGCCGGAGCCCGTGGCGTTCATGCTCTGGGGTGGCGACGCCCGCGCCAAGAAGGCTCTCATAGACGCCTCCCGCCATCTGGTCCTGGAAGCGGCCCATCCCTCGCCCCTGTCGGCCTGGCGGGGCTTCCTTGGCTGCGGCCATTTTTCGGCCGCCAACGCCTGGCTCACGGACCGGGGCCTGCGCCCCGTGGACTGGTAGCCCCTTTCCTAGCGGGACAGCATGCGGTCCATGGCCTGGGCCACGCGCGGGGCCATGGCGGCGTGGATCTGGTCCGGGGTCTCGCCGGGCGACGCGGTCCGGCGCAGCGTATCCGTGGCCAGTGTCTCCCTGGTCGTTACGTCCACCAGCCGCAGGTCGGCCACGGCGTCCGTCCGCCCGTCCTTTTCCTGTACATCAAGGGCCACCGTAAGGGCCCGGCGCATGCCGCGCTGTTCCAGTTGCGAGAATCGGAAGGCGTCGGGGTCATCCAGGCTCCAGCCCGGAGCCTCGGCCAGGGCCAGCCCGCGCACTTCCAGTTCCGCGCCGATGGCCCGTGCCAGGTCGGGCAGGGGCAGGTCCTGGGCCGGGCCACGGGTCAGGGTCAGCAGGACCAGGGTGTCCGGGGAGCCCTGGGGCGTGGCCGCGTGGGCCCGGGCGGCCCGGGTGCGCGGTTTTTCCCCCTCCACGGTGAAGGCCGGGGCGGCCAGCGCGGCAAGTTCATAGGCCATGACCGCGCCCACGGCCACCACGGCCACGGGGTGCACCGGGCCGTCATAACGCATGCCCGGCCCTTGGTAGCTGACGTCGCCGTGGCAGGCGGCCAGGGCCAGGCAGCAGCAGACCAGCAGGGTCCTCACGGTTTGTTCCTGTCAGGCTTGCCGCTTGCGTCTGCGGCGTAGGACTCGGGATCGTGGTCGCGGGCCAGGTATCGGCAGACGTGGGCGAAACGGCGGCGGCAGAGCACGGACAGCACGGCCACGCCCAGACTCATGGTGGCGAAGATGGGCTGCACCAGGGCCAGGAGCAGGGGCGCGCCGGCCAGGGCCGTGACCGTCACGGCCCGGTGCAGGTGTTGCCCGGCCGCTTCGCAATCGCTCCGGCCCCGGGCCCGGACATAGCGCCTCCAGGATACGGCCGAGGGTAGGGCCAGGGCCCCGGCGGCCGCGAGCAGCAACGTCATCTCCAGCGACATGGCCCCAGCCTAGCCCATCATCATGCAAAGCAAAAGGTGTTGCCCAGGGCTTGGACCGGCCGCGCTGCTCGGCCCTCGCCAGGGAAAGACCCGGCTTGGGCCTGTGATGTGTTGTCCGGCCCTCGCCTTGAGGGACGTATGCGATATATGTTGAGGGTTGGCCGATCCATTCTTGCAAAAAAAGCCCGCCCCGGCGAACCGGAGCGGGCCTTGATGTCAAAGGCAGCGGGGCTAGCCCAGTTCCTTGCTCCGCTGGCAGCAGGCCCTGACGCCCTCCACGATGGCCCCGCGAACGCTCAGCTGGTCGAAGACGTTGGTGGCCTCGATGGTCGTGCCCGCCGGCGAGGTGACCATTTCCCTGAGTTGCGAGAGGTGGAAATCGCTTTCGGCGGCCAGCTTGGCCGAGCCCGAGAACAGCTTCTGAACGATGCGCGTGGCCTGGGGCCGGGTCAGGCCCAGGGTCACGGCGCCCTCGATGACCGCCTCCATGAAGTAGAACACGTAGGCCGGGCCGGAACCGGCCACGGCCGTGAAGGCGTCGAAGAGCTTTTCGGGCAGGATGTGCACGTCGCCCACGTCGGTGAACAGTTCGGCGGCGAAGGCCCGCTGCTCCTCGCTGAGCTTGTCGTCCTCCAGGCAGACCGCGAACACGCCCGCGCCCACCATGGCCGGGGTGTTGGGCATGACGCGCACCACCGGGCAGATGCCGTCGATCCATTTGGACAGCTTATCCTGGCGGATGCCCGCGCAGATGGACACCAGGCACTTGCCCTCCAGGGCCATGGCGATGTCCTTGCAGATGGTCTTGGCGTCCTGGGGCTTGATGGCCAGGACCACGTAGTCGGCGCGCTGGGCCACGTCCATGGCCGAGTCCAGGGCCTCCAGCCGGTAGGGGGCCAGGGCGTCGAGGTTGTCGCGCGACAGGTCCGTGCCCACCAGAGCCACGTCGTCCCGGGTGGACAGGCCCTTGATCATGGCCGATCCCATGTTGCCCGTGCCGATGAAGCCCACCGTGGCGATGGAGTTCATGATGTTACCCCGTGATTTCCAGTTGGTTGAAGAAATAGGCCATTTCCATGGCCGCGGTCTCGGGGGCGTCAGAGCCGTGCACCGAGTTCTTTTCCACGTCCAGGGCATGGAGCTTGCGGATGGTGCCGTCCTCCGCATTTTCAGGGTTGGTGGCTCCCATGAGCTCACGGTATGTGGCGATGGCGTTGTCGCCTTCGAGGATCTGCACCACGCACGGGCCCGAGGACATGAAGTCGGTCAGGGAGTCGAAGAAGGGGCGCTGGCTGTGTACGGCGTAGAACCCTTCGGCCTGGGCCTTGGTCATGTGGATTTTTTTCATGGCCACGATGCGCAGGCCCGCGCCCTCGATCATGGCCTCGATGGCCCCGATGAGGTTGCGCTCGCAGGCGTCGGGTTTGATGATGGAAAAGGTGCGCTCGGTCATTGGAATCCTCCCTTGGTCACGGGCGCCGAGGCCCGGAGTGGTTGTCGTGAAAGGTGGTTGTCGATAATTGCGGGCCGTCCGTCAAGGGCGGACCGTTTGCCCGGGGCATGGGCCCCCTAGGTCAACAGCATCTTGTCGGACCCGAATTCCTCGCCCTTGACCGCGTAGAACCTGGCCAGCAAGTCGTTGACGGTCAGGTCCTGCTTGGCCTCGCCCTCCACGTCCAGGATGATTTCGGACTGGTGGAGCATGATCAGCCGGTTCCCCATGGCCAGGGCTTGGTGCATGTTGTGGGTGACCATGAGGGTGGTCAGGTCGTGCTCGCGTATGAGCATTTCGGTCAGCAGCACGGTCTGGTGGGCGGTCTTGGGGTCCAGGGCGGCGGTGTGTTCGTCCAGCAGGAGTACGTCGGGCCGGACCATGGTGGCCATGAGCAGGGTCAGGGCCTGGCGCTGGCCGCCCGAGAGCAGGCCGATGCGGTCGCTCAGGCGGTCCTCCAGGCCCAGGCCGATTTCCTTGAGCGACGTCCGGAAGAGGTTGCGGTCCTTGCCGGTCACGCCCCTGCTCAGGCCGCGGGTCTTGCCGCGCCGCCGGGCCAGGGCCATGTTCTGTTCGATGGACAGCGAGGCGCAGGTGCCCAGCAGCGGGTCCTGGAAGACCCGGCCGATGCGCTTGGCGCGCTTGAATTCGGGCCAGCGGGTGATGTCCACGCCGCCCAGCTCAATGGTCCCCTCGTCCAGGGGGAAGGACCCGGCCACGGCGCCCAGCAGGGTGGACTTGCCCGCTCCGTTGGAGCCGATGACCGTGATGAAGTCGCCGGGCCGAACGTGCAGCGAGATGTCCTTGAGGGCCAGGACCTCGTTCACGCTGCCCCGGTGGAAATATTTGGTCACGTTCGTGAGCTTGAGCATTACATGAACCTCTTCTTGATGGCCGGGGCGGTCAGGGCCACCACCACCAGCACGGCCGTGATGAGGTTCAGGTCCGAGGGCGTGAAGCTGAATGAGCCGATCTTCATGCCCAGGGCCAGGGCGATGGCGATGCGGTAGACCACCGAGCCCAGGATGCAGGCCACCACGGCGCGCGGCACCGAGTTGGCGCCGAATACGGTCTCGCCCACGATGACCGAGGCCAGCCCGGCCACGATGGTGCCTACGCCCATGTTCACGTCGGCCGCGCCCTGGTTCTGGGCGATGAGTCCGCCCGAGAAGGCCACCAGGGCGTTGGACAGGCCCACGCCGAAGATGATGACCTTGTCCGTGTCCACGCCCTGGGAGGTGATCATCTGCCGGTTGTCGCCCGTGGCCAGCATGGCCTGGCCCATTTCCGTGTGCAGGAACCAGGTCAGGGCGATGACCACGGCCACGGCCACCAGGCCGAACATGATGGGCGAGGCGTAGTAGGGCGGCACCCCGGCCTCGATCCACCAGTCCAGCACCGTGCGCACGCCCAAAAGCGACACGTTGGGCCCGTCCATGATGCGGATGTTGATGGAGTACAGGGCGATCATGGTCAGGATGGAGGCCAACAGATGCAGGATCTTGAGCTTGGCGTTGAGCAGGCCCGTGACCATGCCCGCCACGAATCCGGCCAGGGCCGCGAACAACAGCGTCAGGGAGGGGTCCATGCCCTGGGTGATGAGCACGGCGGACACGCCCGCGCCCAGGGGCAGCGAACCGTCAACGGTCAGGTCGGGGAAGTCCAGGACCCGGAAGGTCAGGTACACCCCCAGGACCATGATCCCGTAGACAAGCCCTTGTTCCAGGGCGCCGAGCAAGGCGAAAAGCGTCATGGTGCGGTCGGTTGGAGTGGAACGAAACGGGGCGCGACGTCGGCCCGCCGCGCCCCCTTACATCCTTACATCATCGAAGGCAAGCCGGGCCCGCCCAGGGGCTATTCGATGATCTTGTCGGCCTCGGCCCTGAGCTCGGCGGGTACGTCCACGCCCATCTTGGCGGCGGCGCCCAGGTTCAGGTGCAGGGACAGTCCCTTCTGGAATTCCACCGGGGTGGCCCCGGGATCGGCTCCGCCGAAGATGCGCGCGGCCATGGCCCCGGCCTGCAGGCCGTGCTTGTAGTAGTCGAAGCCCAGGGCTGCCACGCAGCCGCGCGGCACCGAGTCCACGTCGGCGGCGAACAGGGGCAGCCTGGCCTGCTCGCAGACCTTGACCAGGGATTCCAGGGCCGCCACCACGGTGTTGTCCGTGGGCACGTACACGGCGTCGGCCCGGCCCACCAGGGACTTGGCCGCCTGGTACACGTCGCCCGAGCGGGCCGCCGTGGCTTCCTCCACGGCGATGCCCATGGCATCGCCGGCGTCGCGCAGCATCTGGACCAGGGTCTTGGAGTTGGCCTCGCCCGAGTTGTAGACCACGCCCACGGTCTTCATGCCGGGCACGAAGCGCTTGATCATGGCCAGGTGCTTGTCCACGGGGGTCATGTCGGACACGCCGGTGATGTTGCCGCCGGGATGGTCGAGGTCCTTGACCAGTCCGGCCCCGGCCGGGTCGGTCACGGCAGAGAAGAGCAGCGGCACCTTTGCCATGTGCGGGGCCTTCTTGATGACCTGGGCCTGGGCCTGGGCCGAGGGCGTGGCGATGGCCAGGACCATGTCCGGCTTCTCGCCGGCGATGGTCTGGGCGATCTGGTTGATGGTGCCCATGTTGGCCTGGGCGTTGTGGACCTTGTATTCGGCGGCCACGCCTTCGGCCTCCAGCTGGTCCTGGAAGCCCTTGAGCACGGCGTCCAGGGCGGGATGCTCCACGAACTGGTTCACGGACACGACCACGGTCTTGGCCATGGCGCTGGCGGGCGACAGTGCCAGGAACAGCGCCGCGATGACGATGCACAGGCGTTTCATGGTTCCCCTCCGGTTTTGCGGTTGCGGTTCCTTGATGCGAAGGACCGTCTATTCAAGGATTTCGACGGCCTCGGCCTTGAGGTCCTCGGGCACGGTGACGCCCATCCTGGCGGCCGCGCCCAGATTGATGTGCAGGGACAGGCCCCGCTGGAATTCCACGGGCATGGTCGAGGGGGCGGCTCCGGCCAGGATGCGCGCGGCCATGGCCCCGGCCTGCAGGCCGTGCTTGTAGTAGTCGAAGCCCAGGGCGGCCATGCAGCCCCGTTCCACGTCGGACACGTCGGCGGCGAACACGGGCAGCCCGGCCTGCTCGCAGACCTTGACCAGGGATTCCAGGGCCGCCACCACGGTGTTGTCCGTGGGCACGTATACGGCGTCGGCCCGGCCCGCCAGGGATTTGGCCGCCTGGTATACGTCGCTGGAGCGGGCCGCGGTGGCCTCCTCCACTTCCAGGCCCATGTCGCGGGCCGCGTTGCGCAGGGCCCGGACCAGGGTCTTGGAATTGGCTTCGCCAGAGTTGTAGACCACGCCCACGCTCTTCATGCCTGGCACGAAGCGCTTGATCATGGCCAGATGCCTGTCCACGGGCGTCATGTCCGAGACACCGGTGATGTTGCCGCCGGGATGGTCGAGGTTCTTGACCAGTCCGGCTCCGGCCGGGTCGGTGACGGCAGAGAAGAGCAGCGGCACCTCGGCCATGTGCGGGGCCTTCTTGATGACCTGGGCCTGGGCCTGGGCCGAGGGCGTGGCGATGGCCAGGACCATGTCCGGCTTCTCACCGGCGATGGTCTGGGCGATCTGGTTGATGGTGCCCATGTTGGCCTGGGCGTTGTGGACCTTGTATTCGGTCGCCACGCCTTCGGCGGCCAGTTGGTCCTGGAAGCCCTTGAGTACGGCGTCCAGGGCCGGATGCTCCACGAATTGGTTGACGCTGATGCGGGTCGCGGCCGGGGCCGTGGCCGGAACGGCGGCCAGAAGCACCATGGCCAGGGCCGGGACGGCGATGAGGCGGAACAGATGGTTCATGGCCAAGGGGCTCGCTGCGTCATGGGGCGGGCTTCAAGGCCGACAGGGGGGCCAGGCGCACGCTCGGGCCTTCCTCCTGCCAGCGCCGGATGGCCGCCAGGGTTTCGGGATACGGGTGGCCGATGGCCACGGCCTGGCCGTGGCGCAGGGCGATGCGTTCGGCCTTGGCCAGCTGGCGCATGATGGCCGCGGTGTCGCGCACGTTGTCCAGGAACACGTCGCGCTTGTGCAGCCGTGTTCCGGACTTGCGCGCGGCGGCCGTGGCCGCGCTGCCAGGGGTGGTCAGGCTGTCCAGGAAGAACATGCCCCGGGCGGCCAGCTCGGCCAGGACCACGTCCATGCCGGGCCCGAACCGGGTGAAGGCCGAGCCCATGTGGTTGTTGGCGCCCACGGCCCCGGGAACCTGGGCCAGGTCCGCGTCCAGGGTCCGGCGCATCTCGTCGGCGTTCATGTTCGTGAACAGGGCGCCGGGACCGGGATTGACCGTGGGGTAGCCGCGCGGCTCCATGGGCAGGTGGAGCAGCAGTTCGATGCCGCGCCCGGCGGCCACGGCGGCGACCTCGGTGCTGTGCGGCGTGCCGGGCAGGACCGCGAAGGTGGGCGGCTGCTCCAGCTCGGCCAGGGCGTTGGCCATTTCCATGTCCTGGCCCATGTCGTCGATGACCAGGGCCAGCAGGGCTCCGCCGGGTCGGTCCGGGAGGGCCGCCGATTTGTCCGGCGCGGCGGTCAGGATGATGCGGTGCGTCTCCTGGCCGGCCACGGTCACGGTCCATGTCCCGTCCTCATGCGACAGTTGGGCCTGGGGGGCCCATTTGGCCACGGACTGGTCCAGGGAGGCGGCGAAGCGCGCCGGGTCGGAATCCAGCTCCAGGACCAGGTCCTGGTGCAGGTAGGGTTCGTCGTGGAAACGGCGCAGGGCGGCGTCGGCCAGGGTCAGGTGCGACGGCGGATGCCCGGCCAGGAGCAGGCTGGCCATGATGGCGTAGTCCACCTGCCGGGCCACCTCGAGGATGGGCGCTCCCAGGGTTTCCTCATAGGCAGGGTAGGGGACCGGAGTGGTGCCGGACCCGGCGTCGGCCGCCGGGGCGGGGCTCGTCGCCGCCGGGGCCGGAGCCTTGGGGGCCTGGCCGGTGTCCGGGCCGCGAAGCCAGGGGACCCCGAAGACCAGGAACAGGATCACGCCCAGGGCGCAGGACGTCCACAGGCCGAAGACCAGCCGGGAGGCCGTGGAAGTCCTGGAGTCGCCGTCGTCCATGATGTGGCCAGGCCGCCGGGCCGGAGCCGGCTACTGGATCTCCCGCAGCCGGGGCAGTTCCTTGACCAACTGCAGGGCCAGGCGGAGCTGGTTGTCCTTGGTCAGCAGGGCCTGGGCCTTTTCGTCCTGCTCGCTTTGCTTGTCCTTGCCCGCGGCTCCGTTCTCCAGGTGTCCGGTCAGGTCCTGCTCGCGCAGCACGCCGAGCATCGAGTCGGCCCCGTTGTCGGCGGCCGCCGCCACGAATGGGTAGACCAGGTCGGGGGTGATGCCCTCGGCCTGTATGGAGCGGCCGCTGGGGGTGTAGTACAAGGCGGTGGTCAGCTTGATGCCCGAGCCGTCGGCCAGGGGGATGACGGTCTGGACCGTGGCCTTGCCGAAGGTGCGCTCGCCCAGGAGCAGGGCCCGCTTGTGGTCCTGCAGGGCGCCGGCCACGATCTCGGAGGCCGAGGCCGAGCCGGCGTTGATGAGCACCACCAGGGGCGTGTCCAGGTCGGTGGACTGGGAGCCCGCGTTGAAGTCCTTGCGCGTGCCCTCGTCACGGCCCTGGATGTAGACGATATTGCCCTGGGACAGGAAGGTGTCGGCCACGGATACGGCCTGGTCCAGCAGTCCGCCGGGGTTGTTGCGCAGGTCCAGGATGATGCCTTTGAGGGCCTCCTGCTTGGCCGCCTTGCGCAGCAGCTTGTGCATTTCCACCGTGGTGTTCTCGTTGAAGCGCGTCAGGCGCATCAGGAGATAACCGTTTTCCAGCATCTGGCTCTTGACCGAGATGATGGGGATGGTGTCGCGGCGCATGCTCACCTTTTCGGGCTTGGTGGAGTCCGTGTGCAGGATGGTCAGTTCCACTTCGGAGCCGCGCGGGCCCCGGATTTTCTTTACGGCGTCCATGAGGGTGATGTCCTGGGTGGACTCACCGTTGATTTCTATGATGATGTCTCCGGCCTTGAGCCCGGCTTCGAAGGCCGGGGTGTCCTCGATGGGCGAGATCACCGTCAGGCGGCCGTTGTCCATGGTGATCTCGATGCCGATGCCGCCGAACTCGCCCGAGGTGCTGATCTGCATTTCCTTGAAGTCGTCGGCGGTCATGAAGGCCGAGTGGGGGTCCAGCTGGCGGAGCATGCCCTCGATGGAACCGTTGATGAGTTCGTCGCGGGTCACGTCGCGCACATAGTTGCTCTCCACCAGGTCCAGGACCTGGCTGAAGCGTTTGAGCGGGGAGTAGAGGTTGTCTCCCTGCTGGGTGTCGGCGCCGCTGGCCATGGACAGGGTGATCAGCAGGGCCAGGGTGCAGATCCAAATGGTGATACGCATGAAGCCTCCGGAATACGGGCGATTTAATGTCATTTCGGTAGCCGCCGGGGAGGAGTTCACCCCCCGGCCGCCACGGGCTGCGGCGTCGCGAACCATCCGTCAGGAATAATGGGTTTTTGACCGAGGCGCAACTCGAAGTACAGCCCGGGTCCGGCGGCGGCGGGGTAGAAACCGGCCCGCCCCAGGGGCTCACCCTTTTCCACCTCGCGGCCCACGGACGTGAGGCTGTCCTTCAGGTAGGCGTAAAGACTGTAGTAGTTGTCTCCGTGGGAGACGATGATCACCCGGCCGAAGCCGCGCAGGATGTCGTCGTGGACCACCTTGCCCCAGAACACGGCCCGCACGGGTTCGTTTTCGGTCAGGCCCAGGCCCAGGCCCTTGGACCCTTTTTGGAGGTCGTCGCCGCTGAGGCGCTTGCCGTGGGCGGGCCAGGGCAGCGCGCCCTTGGCGTCGGCGAAACGGCGGCCAGTGATGCGTTGCAGGCGCAGTCCCAGGTCCTCTATGGCGGCCAGGACCTGGGCCAGGGCCTGTTCCTGGCTCATGCGCTCGGCGCGCACCTCGCGGATGCGCGCGACGAATGCCAGGCGTTTGCCCAGCAGTTCGCCCCGGGCTTGATCCACGGCCTCCAGGCGTTCGTGGGCCTTGACCCGCAGGGACTCCCGGCGGGCCATGGCCGCCTCCATCTCCCGGCTTCGCCTGCGCACCCGGCCCAGGGAGGCGCGCACATCGTCGTACACGGTTCCTGTCCAGACCAGGCGCCGGTCGGCCTCCTCCCAGGAGGCGTCGCGGCGGGCCAGGCCCAGGCGGCGTTCCAGGTGCAGGGGCCACAGGGCCGAGGCCAGGCGGCGCAGTTCGCCAAGGGCCTGGTCGCGCCGACCGGCCAGGGCCTCGTGGTTACGGCGGGCGCGTTCCAACTGGGCGTCCAGGGCGGCCAGGTCCCGTTCCTTGGCGGCCAGTTCGCGGTGCAGTTCGTCCAGTTCGTCTTCAACCCGGGCCAGGTCGGCGTAGAGTTCGCGTTCCCGGTCCGTCAGGCGCAGCAATTCCTTGCGCTGCTCGGCCGCCCGGGCGCGTTCCTGCTCGATGGTTTGTTGCAGGGTCGTGGTCCGGGCATGAGCCAAACGCGGCGCGGGCGGGCAGACCAGCAAGGCGACCAGCGCCGACAGTGCCAGGGCGGCCAGAGCGGCGCGGCTAGCCACGGCCGTCCTCCTTGAGCGGTTCCAGGGGGCATTGGTCGCAACGGGGGTCGCGCTTGCGGCACCAGTGCTTGCCCACGCGCACGATGAGCGCGTGGTACTCGTTGAACAGGGCCGGATCAGGCTCCAGGACGTCCATGAAGAATTCGCGCAGTTCCTCGTAGGGCACGTCCTCGGGCAGCAGGCCGTGGCGGGAGAGAATGCGCCGGGTGTAGGCGTCCACCACGAAGGTGGGCAGGCCCAGCGCGTAGAGCAGGATGCTGTCCGCCGTCTCGGGCCCCACGCCCTTGACCTGCAACAGTTTTTCGCGCAACGTCTGCGGGTCGCGGACCGGCAGCCCGCGCAGGCCGGGGCCCGCCTCCGGTCCGGCCTCCCGATCCAGGAAGGCCAGGAAGTGGCGCAGCCGGTCGGTCTTGATACGGAAATACCCGGCCGGGCGGATGAGTTCCGCCAGCCTGGGGGCGGGGAGGGCGGCCATGGCCCGGGGCGTGAGGGCGTCGGCCCGGCGCAGGTTGGCGATGGCCCGTTCCACGTTGCCCCAGTTGGTGTTCTGGGTCAGGATGGCTCCCACCGCCACCTCGAAGGGCGTCTCCCCAGGCCACCAATGGCTGGGACCCAGGGCGTCGAGCATGGTCCGGTAGTAGGTCTGGAGCAGGGTGCTGCGCTGCATGGGCGATTGGTCCTCGGGCGTTGCCAGGGCGACCTCATGTGTACGGACATCCCGGCGTGAAGGCAACCGGTGTCGCCAAGGGCGGCCCACAGCACAAAAGGACGAGGGCAGGATGACGAGCGACCAGGAAACCGGCTCCAAGGGGAGCCTGGCGGGGCGCGTCGCGCAGGGACTGGGCGGCTGGCGGACGCTGATGGTCTTCGCCGCCGTGGCCGTGGTCGCCGTGTTCGTGCGCTGCGTCGAGGTGCCCATGTGGGACGATCCCCGATACTGGGTCGGGAACGAACGGCTCATGGCCTCCCACGATACCTATGCCTGGCTGGCCGGGGCCAAGGGCTACAGCCGCTACGCCACCCAGCCCTTGTCGCGTCTTGTGTCCCTGCTGCATGGCGTGACGGGCGCTTCCTATGACGGGCTGGGCTTCTGGCTGCCCGTGCTCATGGCCCCTCTGGCGGCCTTGCCCCTGTGCCTGTGGCTTGGACGCCTGGGCCGGGCCGAGGCCGGATTGGCTGCCGGGCTGTTGGCTTCCTCGGGCATCGGCTTCCTGGTGCGTTCCCGGGTGGGCTACCTGGATACCGACGTCTGGTCCCTGTTCTTTGCCGTGGGGGCGGCCACGGGATTCGCGGCCTGGATGGGCCTGTTGCGTCCGGCCTGGAGCAGGCTTTTGCCCGGGGCCGGTACGGACGACGGCGACGACGGCGCTCCCGAGCTGTTTCCGGTCCTGGCCTGGGCCCTGGCCCTGGGCGTGTTCTGCAACGTCTACGCCCACACCGGGTCCAGCCTGCTTTACCCCCTGTTGGGGATCAGCCAATTTTATCCCTCGGGCCGCCCCGTGCTCTGGGCCCTGTACATCATGTGTTTCGCCTTGTCCCTGGCCTTGAGCGGCCGGGGGCGGCGCGTCACGGCTCTCATGGGGATGGCGGTCTTTTTGGCTGTCTGGGCCCTGGGCTGGTGGGGACTGGCCGCAAGCGCGGCCGCCTGCGCCGTGGCCCGGCTGCGTCCCGGATTTTTCAGGGCCCGCGGCCTGGATCTGGGCCTGTGGCTGTCCCTGGCCTTGCTGGTCGGGGTGGGCCTGATGCGAGGCGGTAGCCAGATCAGCGCCTACTGGGACCTGCTGGTCTCCTATTGGAAGTACAGCGCCGTGGAACAGGCCGTGCCCCTGGCCAAGGCCCTGTCCCTGCCTTCGGTCATGGAGAGCATCCGCGAGTCAGTGAACCTTTCGCCAACCCACGCCATGGGCCAGATCGCCGGGCATTGGATTGTGTTTGTCCTGGCCATGCTCGGCCTGGCCTTCGCGGCCTGGCGGCGGCCGGTGGTCCTGGTTTTTCTGCCTTTGCTGGGCCTGGGGCTGGCCAGCCTGAAGATGGGCAACCGCTTCACCATGTACGGCGTCCCCGTGGCCGGCCTGGGCCTCGGCCTGGGCGCGGCCGACCTGCTGGTCTGGCTCGGCAGGGGCCGGGTCTGGCGCTGGGCGGCCCAGGGCGTGCTGTGCGCGCTGGCGGGCCTGTTCATCATGTTGCAGTCCATGGCCCTGGTTCCCTACCCCGTGTTGGAAAAGGGCCTGGCCGAGACCCTGGTGGAATTGCGCACCGAGGCCCCGGAGTCGGCCATTCTCTGGCAGTGGTGGGACTACGGCTACGCCGCCCAGTATTATGCCGAGCGGGACACCTTCGGCGACGGCGGGCGGCATTCCGGCGACTGGCTCTTTCCCTTGGCCTTGTCCCTGACCACGGATTCGTCATTGCAGTCGGCCCAGATGATGCGCCTCATGGGCGCCCAATGGGCCGAGCAGGTGGCCGATGCCAGGCAGGCCGGCCGGAAGTCCCACCCCGCGGCCAGGATTCCGTACTACGGCGTGTCGCCCATGCGCGGCCTGTCGGAGATGGGGCCCCGGGAGGCCATGAAACTTGTGCGTTCACTGGCCCGCGAACCGCGTGATTTTCCCTCTGCGCCGCCGCAATACCTGGTGGTGGCCTGGGATTATTTGCGTTTTGCGGGGTGGATCAGCCGCTACGGGACCTGGGACATGGTTGCCGGGACGCATGACAAGGGCCGCAACACCCGCCTGCACGGGCAGATATCCCTGGACGCCAAGGGCGGCGTGTTGCAGACCCCCCAGGGGCCGGCCTCGTTGTCGCGTATGACCATGGTGGCGCCCGACGAGCGGATCCTGACACGTTTCTGGCCCCGGTTCGGCGGGGTCAACGCCCTGGTGAACAGCGTCAACCGAGAGGCTTATGTCATGGACGACACCATCTACGATTCCATGATGGTGCGCATGCTTCTGGACGATCCCAAGGAATTCGAGCCCCAGTTCGAACTGGTGGTGGACAACGCGCCCTGGGCGCGGGCCTATCGGGTGCGCTAGGTCAGGGCCTGCTGTAGATGAGCGCCGACCAGATGTCGCCGTCGCCCTTGGTGCGTACGTCCGGGCCCTCCAGTCCCAGTTCCCGGTAGGCCGCGGCCACGGCCTGGGCCTGTTCGGCCAGGATGCCCGAGAGCACAAGCGACCCGCCCGGGGCCACGCGGGCGGCCAGATCGCGGGCCATGGCCTTGAGCGGGTTGGCCAGGATGTTGGCCAGCACCAGGTGGAAGGTCCGGCCCGGGGCCAGGGCGTCCAGGGAGCCCGTGGCCAGGGCCATGGCTTCGGGGGGCACGTTGTTCAGAATCCGGTTGGCCGCGGCGTTCTCCACGGCCAGGGGATCGATGTCCAGCCCCAGGCCGGTCATGCCCAGAAGGGTGCAGGCCAGGCCCAGGATGCCCGTGCCCGTGCCCAGGTCCAGGAAGGCGCCAGAGGTGTCCAGGCGGCTCGCGTCCATGAGGTCGCTGACGGCCTCCAGACAGAGAGCGGTGGTCGCGTGGTGGCCGGTGCCGAAGGCCGTGCGCGGCTCGATGACGATGGCCTGACGGCCTTCGGTGTCCGTGTCGGACAGCCACGGCGGCAGGACCATGAAGCGCTGGCCCGAGGCGATGGGGGTGAAGAATTCCTTCCAGGCCAGGGCCCAGTCCTTGTCCTCGGCCTCGGAGCGGGACACCACGGCCCCGGGGATGCGGCCCTCGAGTGCCTGGACCACGGCCCGCGCCGCCGCGCTCTCAACCAGGTGGACGCGGTAGAAGACGGTGCCGCCCGCCTGTTCCTCCTCCCAGCCGTGGGGGGTTTGTGCGGTCAGCACGCCCACGGCCCGGTCGGCGTGCTCCACGGGCACGGACCACTGGATGACCTGAATCATGCTCATGGAAGTCGCATCCTGGGGAGCCGGATGAAGGGGAAAGGCCGGAACGGGGCGTTCAGGCCATCATGTCCACGATGCGTCCGGAAACGGCCTCGGGCGCTGTCTGTCCCGGCGACAAGCCCGCGGCGAACGGGGACGTGTCCGCCTCCAAGGCCATGGGCTGCTCCGGCGCGGTCTCGGACACGACACCCGGCCCGGCCGTGGCGCCGTTGAAGGGCCCGGCGGAGGAGATATCCTCCAGGCCCTCGAAGAAGGTATCCTCGGACATGTTCGCTCCCTGCCCGTACTCTAGTAGGCGCGGGCAGGGGGGTCAAGAAAAGGCCGTGGCCCATGGTCAGCTGTTGTTGGCCTTGATTTCCGACAGAATGCCGTCCAGTGCCTCGGCAAAGGCCTTCAGGTCGGACTCCTCGATGACAAGGGGCGGCAGCAGGCGTAGGATGCGGCCCTTGGCAAGGTTGGTCAGGAAGCCCGCCTGCGTCAGGGCGTCGAAGACGTTTTTGCCCAGCTCCGGGTCGTCGTCCGTCAGTTCGATGGCCAGCATCAGGCCCAGGCCGCGCACGTCGGCCACACGACCGGGGTGGCTGTCCTTGATTCCCCTGAACAGTTCCAGGGCAGTGGCTCCCATCCGGGCTGCCCGCTGGGCCAGTTGGTCGCGCTCCATGATTTCCAGGACCTTGCAGGCCACGGCGGCCAGCACGGGCCCGCCGCCGAAGGTGGTGGCGTGGGAGCCGGGCTGGAACCCGCGCGCAGCCTCGTCCGTGGCCAGCATGGCGCCCATGGGCAGGCCCCCGGCCAAGGGCTTGGCCGTGGTCACGACGTCCGGGGACAGGATGTCGGCGAAATGTTCGAAGGCCCAGAATTTTCCTGTCCGGCACAGGCCCGTCTGGACCTCGTCCACCATGCACAGGGCCCCGCTTTCCTTGCAGACCCGGGCCACGGCGGCCACGTAGTCGCGGGACAGGGGGTTTACGCCGCCCTCGCCCTGGACGATCTCGATGAGAACGCCCGCCGTCTTGGGACCCACGGCCGCCTCCAGGGCGGCCACGTCGCCCAGGGGCACGGTGACGAAGCCTTCGGGCAGGGGGTCGAAGCCGTCCTTGACGTGCTCCTGGCCCGTGGCCGTGAGCGTGGCCAGGGTCCGGCCGTGAAAGGAGCCCGACAGGGTCACGATCTCGCAGGCGTCCGTGTTCCGTACCCGTTGGGCGTGGCGCCGGGCCAGCTTGATGGCCGCCTCGTTGGCCTCGGCTCCGGAATTGCAGAAAAAGGCCTTGCCGCCGCCGAAGGTGGCCGTGAGGCGCTCGGCCAGCTCCACCATGGGCTCGGTCAGGTAGAGGTTGGAGACGTGGGTCAGAATCCGGGCCTGTTCGGCCATGGCCTCGGCCAGTTCCTCGTTGCCGTGCCCCAGGGTGGACACGGCGATGCCGGCCAGCAGGTCCACGTATTCCTTGCCGTCCAGGTCGTAGAGCCGGCAGCCCTTGCCCGAGGCGAAGGCCAGGGGATACCGGCCGTAGGTGTTCATGACGGCCCGTTGGTCCCGGGCCTTGAGGTCGTCGTATGCGGTGCTCATGGCGTTGTCCCGTATGTTCTGAAAATTGCGTTTTAGATATCTCCGGTGTGGCCGAAGCCGCCGCCGCCGCGCTGGGTTTCCGTGAGTTCGTCCACGGGCTTGATGTCGGCGCGCCAGTAGGGCAGCAACACCAGTTGGGCGATGCGCTGGCCCCGTCGCACGGTGCGTTCCTCGCTGGACGTGTTCAACAGCCAGACCACGATCTCGCCCCGGTAGTCCGGGTCGATGACGCCCACGCCCTGGGCCACGGTCAGGCCGCGCTTGGCCCCCAGGCCGGAACGGGAGAATACGAATCCGGCCAGGCCGGGCGCCTCGATCTCCATGGCCATGCCCGTGGGCACGGCCAGACGGTCGCCCGGCGCCACCACGGCCTCCTCCTCCTTGATGCAGGCCCGCAGGTCGAGTCCGGCGGAATCAAGTGTGGAATAGCCCGGGGAAATCATTTTCAGCAGCGGGTCCAGGTAGCGCACCCGCACGCCCACGGTTCGGCCCGGGGCGGGCAGGATGGTTTCGGCTGCGCCTGGGAAGTCGGTCATGGGCATCTCCTTGGGGTCCTTTGCGGCGGCGTTGGCCGCGCCGTTTTTCGTATGCCGCCTGGGCCGGGAAGTCAAAGCCGGGACGAGGCCCTGGCGACGCCCGTGGGCCGGGGCTCACGGGCGTCTTGCATTTTCAACATGGCCTTGGCAGAGTGCCATGGCGGGACGGTCCGGTCCCGACACCGTCAATGTGGAGACCTCCATGCAGCCCATACATGTTTACAGCGTCGTTCCGCGCCTGCCCCAGCAGCTCATGCCCCTGTGGGATTTGGCCTACAACCTGTGGTTCGCCTGGAACGACAAGATCGCCGACCTGTTCGCGCGCATCGATCCGCCCCTGTGGACAGAGAGCCGGGGCAACCCGGTCCTGTTCCTGAACCGCCTGTCCCAGGACGCGCTCACCGCCCTGGCCGGCGACGAGCTGTTTTTGGACCGCCTGCGCGAGACCGCCGCCGACCTGGACACCTACCTGGGCAAGACCATCTCTCCGGTCCAGTTCCCGGGCCAGGAGAACCGCGAGCCCGTGGTTGCCTATTTCAGCTTCGAGTTCGGCCTGACCTCGTGCATGCCCATTTATTCCGGCGGGCTGGGCATCCTGGCCGGGGACCACATGAAATCCTGCTCCGACCTGAACATCCCCCTGGCAGGCGTGGGCCTGTGCTACCAGCAGGGCTACTTCCGCCAATACCTGACCCCGGACGGCTGGCAGCAGGAACGCTATCCCACCTACGATTTCGAATTGCTGCCCATCCATCCTGTCCGGGACGCCGAGGGGCGCGCCGTGACCATCGCCGTGGACCTCAAGGGCGAGGTCCTGGCGGCCCAGATATGGAAGGCGGCCGTGGGCCGGGTGAATCTGTATCTCCTGGACGCCAATATCCCCGAGAACCCGCCGCACCTGCGCCAACTCACGGCCCGGCTCTACGGCGGCGACCTGGAGATGCGGCTGCGGCAGGAAATTCTGCTCGGCATCGGCGGAGTCAAGGCCCTGGAGGCCATGGGCCTGCGGCCCAGGGTCATCCACATGAACGAGGGCCATTCGGCCTTTGCCGGGCTGGAGCGCATCCGCAACTACATGACCGAGAACAACCAGTCCTTCGAGGCGGCCCAGGAGCTTGTGGCGTCATCGAGCGTGTTCACCACCCACACCCCGGTGCCCGCGGGCAACGACCGTTTTCCGCCGGAGCTCATCCAGGCCTATTTCGAGCCCTACGCCCGCGACATGGGCCTGGCCTTCAAGGTATTCCTGGGCCTGGGCCGCGAGGACCCGCGCGACGACGCCGAGCCCTTCTGCATGACCGTGCTGGCGCTCAAGCTGTCGCGCTTCAACAACGGCGTGTCGCAGCTGCACGGCAAGGTCTCGCGCAACATGTGGAAGCGGGTCTGGCCCCAGTACCCGCAGCCGGACGTGCCCATCGGGGCCATCACCAACGGCGTGCACGCCCCGAGTTGGGTGGCCGACGACATGGCCCAGCTCTACGACCGCTACCTGGGCAGCAACTGGCGCGAGGACCCGGACTGCAAGCGGGTCTGGGAAAACGCCGAGACCATCCCCGACGCCGAACTGTGGCGCACCCACGAACGCCTGCGCGAACGCCTGGTGGACTACGTGCGCCTGCGCCTGCGCCGCCAGCTTCTGGACAAGGGCGCAAGGCACAAGGAACTCATGGTGGCCGAGGACGTGCTCAATCCCCAGGCCCTGACCATCGGGTTTTCGCGCCGTTTCGCCACCTACAAGCGGGCCGACCTGCTGCTCAAGGACACTGAACGCTTCATCAAGCTGGTCGGCGACGCGGGCCGCCCGGTGCAGTTCATCTTCGCGGGCAAGGCCCACCCCCTGGACAACGAGGGCAAGAAGATCATCCAGCAACTGGTGCAGCTGTGCGCCGACCAGACCTGCCGCAGCCACGTGGTCTTTATCGAGGACTACGACATGGAGGTGGCCTCGTACATGGTCCAGGGCTGCGACGTGTGGCTGAACACGCCGCGGCGGCCCCTGGAGGCCTGCGGCACTTCGGGCATGAAGGCCATGTCCAACGGCGTGCTCAACGTCTCCACCCTGGACGGCTGGTGGGACGAGGCCTACCAGGGCGACAATTCCGTGGGCTGGGGCATCGGCCGGGGCGAGGACTACGAGGACCCGGCCTACCAGGACTTCGTGGAGTCCCAGACCCTGTACAAGGTCCTGGAGAGCGAGGTCATCCCCGAGTTCTACGAGCGCAGCCACGGCAATCTGCCCCGGACCTGGATCGCCAAGATGAAGCGCGCCCTGGCAGTGCTCGGGCCGGTGTACACGGCCCACCGCATGGTGGAGGACTATGCCCAGAGCGCCTATCTGCCCGCCTGCCGCCAGTATGACGCCCTGACCGCCGACGGCTTCGCCCCGGCCCGGGCCCTGGCCGCTTGGCGCATGGACATGATGACCAATTGGGGCAGCATCCAGGTGCGCAACGTGCGCGACCACGACCAGGATCAGCTCTTCGTGGGCGAGGCCGTGCCCGTGAGCGCCGAGGTCTATCTCAACGGGGTGTCGCCCGAGCACGTGCGCGTGGACGTGTACGCCGGGCCCCTGGACCAGGCCCGCGAGTTCATCAGCCGCGAGGCCGAGCGCATGGAGCCCGCCGGGACCACGGACGACGGCTGGCAGATCTACCAGGGCGCGATCACGCCGGACCGCCCGGGGCGCTTCGGCATCACCGTGCGCGTGCTGCCCGACCACGAACTGTTGGTCGATCCCCACTGCCTGGGGCTGATCCGCTGGGCCGAGGCCTAGGCAGCCCTCCGTTTCCCCTGGCGGCGTTGCTGCAAAAATCGCCAACCCTCGTGTATGTTTTGATACACGTCGGTCTTGCGATTTTTTTGCGCCTAGCCAGGTGAAACGTATGACAGCCTAGCCATGGCGGTGTGTCGGCAGGCGTCGGATAACTCGGTTACGCCGGTTCGGGGGGAATGCGCTGGCCGTGGAGATCGTCCAGGGCCACGGCCAGGCGGTCCAGCCAGATGTCCGCGAACTCGCCGTACTCGGCCATGCCCCGCATGACGCACTGAACGTCCAGGCCGG
>Ga0272444_10000767_pt1 | contig 32642 bp, 36 predicted proteins | sample SSMForm13_FD_201033 | JGI IMG/M metagenome (GOLD analysis project Ga0272444, IMG submission 201033) | Marine sediment archaeal communities from Little Sippewissett salt marsh, Falmouth, MA, United States - SSM-Form-13 | ecosystem: Environmental > Aquatic > Marine > Wetlands > Sediment ...
AATGACCCTCGGTTTGACAAGTTTTTTGGCGGAGATGACTTTTTTAAAAAGTTTTTCGGTGATGTACCGGAACGCCAGTTCAAACAGAGAAGCCTTGGGTCCGGATTCATCATCAGCAAGGATGGCTATATCTTCACGAACAATCATGTGGTTGAAAAAGCCGACAAGATTGTTGTCAAATTGTCCAATGGCAAGGAGTACGACGCCACGGTAAAGGGCCGAGACAAAAATACGGACATAGCCCTCCTGAAAATCGAACCTGACAATGGCCTGCCTGTTGTCAGTCTCGGCGATTCTTCACAACTGCGTGTCGGAGACTGGGTGATCGCCATAGGAAATCCATTCGGCCTTTCTCAGACGGTAACGGCCGGGATCGTGAGCGCCAAGGGGAGAGTTATCGGCGCGGGACCGTACGATGATTTTATACAGACAGATGCCTCGATAAACCCCGGAAACAGCGGAGGTCCCCTCTTCAGTCTGGATGGAACAGTTGTTGGAATAAATACGGCTATTATTGCGCAGGGGCAGGGAATCGGGTTCGCCATACCGATAGATATCGCAAAGGATATTCTGCCGAACCTTAGAACAAAGGGGAAGGTTGTACGCGGCTGGCTCGGCGTTTCAGTGCAGGGCATAACGGAAGATATCGCAAAAAAACTCAAACTGAAAACAGAAGAAGGGGCCCTTGTATCAGACGTATTTAAGGGAGATCCCGCAGATAAAGCGGGGATTAAGACGGGGGATGTGATTATTGAGATCGACGGGAAACATGTCAAGAATACGCATGAGCTTATAAAAATAGTTGCGGGTATTACCGTGGGAGAGAAGATCCGGATCAAGGTACTGCGGGACGGCACGCAAAAAACCTTTACCGTAAGCGTAACGGAACGCCCGGAGAGCAAAGAATTGGCCGGGGAGGAACCGGAAGAGGTCGGAAAATATTTCGGAATGACCGTTCAGGGAATAACGCCTGAGATTGCCGAACATCTCGGACTTCCGAATATAGCCGGGGTGATTATTACCCAGGTGAAGGATGGTGGCCCGGCGGATGAAGCAGGCGTACAAACAGGTGATATTATACGACGGATTAACAACTCGGAAATCTCTTCGCTGGAAGAGTATCAGAGTGTAATGGCAGAGTCGGCTTCAGAGGATACCATTCTCGTACTTATCCAAAGAGGAAAATCGAAGTTCTTTGCCGTAATTCGAAAATAAGGGAAGAAAAGAAAGAGGCTCCCTGAATTGGTGCCGGCCGCGCCGATTCCGTGCAGCCTCTTTTATCTGTGCATTGCGACACCCATCTTTCCCTTCGGGTCATGAAGAGAGATGTATCCTGATCCCGCTCTTCCCACGCCGGTCTTTTGACCGCATAACACGAAGCATAAAAGGTCCGAGGTCTCACACGAATGGCTGACTACATAGATACAACGAAAACGTTCGATTGAATCGTTGAGTGGTGTGTGTATCCCTGGGTGATGGACTTTTTCACTAAAGGGTGCCGTTGTTTTGGTCTTCGCACGTAACGGAAAGCAGTATCCGGGGAGATTCTATTCATCCGGATTATGAGGATTTCCAATGAGCCACTGGCATAATAAGCTGCTTGCAATCTACAACACCCTCAATGATCATTTTGGTAACCTTCACTGGTGGCCGGGAGAAACCCCTTTCGAAATTGCCCTGGGGGCAATTCTGACCCAGAATACAAACTGGAAAAATGTGGAGATCGCCATAACGAAATTAAAAGAAGCCGACCTCCTCGATCCGCTTGGGCTTTATGCAGCAGAGAAACGCGTTATTGCCGGCCTGATAAAATCATCAGGGTATTACAATATCAAGGCGAAACGACTAAAGGACTTCCTCCATTTTTTAAAAGATGAGTATGCCGGAGATATGGACCGTATGTTTCAAGAAGATCTTTGGCCGCTCCGGGAAAAATTACTCGATGTCAAGGGGATCGGCGAAGAAACAGCGGACAGCATACTGCTTTACGGTGGCGGCAAACCGATCTTTGTCGTCGATGCCTACACCCGGCGGATATTGGAAAGACATGATATTATTTCCGACAATTGGAGCTATACCGAGATACAGACTCTTTTCATGGACAATCTCCCTCCGGAGACATCCCTCTACAATCAATATCATGCCCTGCTTGTGAACACGGGAAAATACTTTTGCAAAAAGAAATCTCCGGCTTGTCGGGGATGCCCCCTTGAAGGCCACATGCCGCCATAAAGCGGAGGGTACGTATTCAGGTGCCAGGTTCAGTGGTGTGCCGGCAGGATTTTTATCCTCACCAGCCGGAGAAAAGGAAATGAACGGTTGTTGAATGCCCAAAAAGGGTGCACGCAGCGCCTGAATTACCCGGCGCCCTCGGCCGGGCTCGTCGGGGCATATTCGATTTCTGCGGGGCGAACCGCATGGCCCCTTCACCACCCCCTCCGGATCCTTGAAGTACCTATCCCTTTAATGGTATCTTTACATACACTCCTGCTGCTGTAATGCGCGGCAGAAATCGCGGGATAAACCTATGACATTATACGATTATACGGGCGTTATACATTTTCACTCAGCATATTCATTCGATGGGCGAGCCTCCATAGAGGAGATTCTGATGGCAGCCCAAGAGAACGACATTGATTTTCTTATGCTGACGGATCATTCTACATTAGGCGCAAAACGGGATGGTTTCGAGGGATGGAACGAGGACGTTCTTCTGGTGGTCGGCCAGGAGATATCGCCTCGATTCAATCACTACATCGCATTTGGAATAGATGAAGAGATTGTCGTGGACGAAAATGATACCGATTCCAGGCCGCAGAAGTACATAGACACAGTAAATGCACGCGGAGGCATCGGTTTTATCGCCCATCCGGACCATGAAGGGGCTAAAAAGTTTCACGTGAAACATTTTCCATGGCGTGACTGGTCAGTCTCCGGATATACGGGAATGGGAATATGGGATTTTATGACCGATTGGCAATCTGCACTGAAAACCCTGCCGCGGGCGCTGGCGGCCTATTTCTTTCCAGCGTATGTGCTGACAGGGCCCCGGCAAAGAACACTGAGGAGGTGGGATCAGCTCAACGGGACGCACAAGGTGGTCGGTATCGGTGAGTCGGATAACCATGATACCCCGAGAAAGCTGCTGGGAATCGCGATAGGGATTTTCCCCTTTAAGAAGGCGTTCCGGTTTGTCAGGACCCACGTGTTGGTTGACCGTCCGCTGAGGGGAAAGGCCGGAGAAGATATGGATACTCTGTTGAACGCCCTTAAAAATGGACGGGTATATGTCGCCATGGAATATTTCCGCGACGCGAAGGGTTTTTCTGTTTCTCTCTCCGATGTGAACAGTGAGGTCACGATGGGGGATGCATTCTCTCTGAACGGGGAGGCATTATTGGAAGTCAAAAGCCCTGAAACGGCGACAATACGTATCATACAGGATGGGAATCTCTTTGCGGAAACGATGGACAACGGTATCACATGCAGGATATCGTCAACGGGTATTTATCGGGTCGAAGCATATCTGAATGTGCGGGGGAAATGCAGGCCATGGATATTTTCTAACCCACTCTATGTCCGGTAAGGGGTTAGATAATCGTAACAATTACCTTACGTGACGTTCTCGGGCCGTCAAATTCGCAGAAAAAGATGTTTTGCCATGTGCTGAGAAGAAGCTGTCCGTCCTGTATGGGAACGATTTCTGATGGCCCTACAAGGCCTGCTTTCATATGAGCGTCACCATTTCCGTCAATTCTGTCGTGTAGCCACTGTCCCTGAGGGGCTATGGCGCGCAGGCAACTCAATACATCGATTTGAATATTCGGATCCCAATTCTCCTGTATCATGATCGCAGCCGTTGCCCCGAGGGCATACAGGGCGCACAGTTCACGATCTTTGCCATGCAAGGACACAACATCCCGGACCATCTCTGTGATATCGACTATTTCTTCTCTCGATGTTGTTCCGAATGTTAAGGTTGTTCTCATTGCCTTCCGTTATGGTGTATCTCCATGAAAGGGAAGCTATTTTTCGCTTGAAATGAGCGTCCTTAGAATATCCTCTTTTCCGATAATGCCGACCAGCCTCCCCTGATCCAGGACCGGTAATGTATGAACATTGTTTTTGAGCATAAGAGACGCAATATCTTCCAGACTGGTTTCCGGATTGACGGTTATCGGGTTTGAAATCATTGCCTGAGCCACGGTAGTCGCGACGATTTTTTCCACTTCTTTTTCAATTTTCTTATACGAAACCAGGGGGATAATGCCATCGAGAAGGGTAAAAAATGAAGGAATGGGGACCTTTTTCTGCTGAATTATGAGGTCATCCTGACAGATAATTCCCAACAGGGAACCTGTTTCGTCAACGACTGGCAGTCCATTGAAATGATGTTCAAACATCAACTTTGCAGCCGCGGTAATTTCTGTTTCGGGGGAAACGGTAACAATTTCTTTGGTCATAATATCCGTTGCTTTCAGCATGGCGCCTCCACGTGTTTTTCTAAGCACAATAGTACATCCAAAGTTCTACGAAGTCTACAACCGATTGTATTCGTCTGCAATCTTTTCGATTTTTTCTTCCGTTGCCGCCCATTTGTTATACAGAGCGTCAAGATGAGCGGTGATCCGTGAGTATTCAATACTACGAGACTGAATTAACCCCTCGTTCTTATACGTGTTTTGGTCTGAAAAAGAATCTTCGATTTCGAGTTTTTTCCTTTCATATTCAGCCATTTCCCCTTCGATTTCCTCAAGAGATTTCTTCAGTGGTTTCAAGCGGTTATGCAAAGACTGTCTCTTTTCGGCCTCAGTTCTTTTTTGCGTCTTTTTTTTGTTCAGCGGGGTTTCTGTTTCCGGAAGCTCGTTTCCGGACAGGGTATCGTTGTGCTCTCGGTGGTATGTTTCCAGGTAATCATCGACATTTCCATGATAGACTTTCAGCGTGTGGTCCTTCAGTGCAACGACCTTTGTTATGAGGGGTGCGAGAAAATCCCTGTCGTGTGAGACAATTACATATGCACCGGAAAATCGTTTAAGGCTGTTTTGAAGGATATTTTTTGACTGCGTGTCGAGGTGATTCGTGGGTTCATCCATGATTAAGACGTTTGCGGGTTGAAGGATCATGGTAGCAAGGGCAAGGCGACTCTTTTCTCCTCCTGAGAGAACGGAAACCGCTTTAAATACGTCGTCTTTCTTAAAGAGAAAACACCCGAGAAGCGTTCGCAACTCGCCGGGAGATTTAGAGGGGGCGATTGCTTCAAGTGTCTGAAGAACTGTCTTCTCCGGGTCCAGTTTTTCAGCGGTGTTTTGAGCATAGTACGAAATAATAGCATTATGGCCCTCTTTTCTGGCGCCCCCCTGGAAGGGCTCAATCCCGGCGATAATACGTGCGAGTGTCGATTTGCCGGAACCGTTGACTCCAAGAAGAGCGATTTTGTCTCCGCGCTCTATGGTGAGCGATATGTCCTGCAGGATTGTAGTGTTATCGTATGATTTTGTAAGGTTCTCTAGGTCGAGTGTCACTTTGCCGGCGCGCGGCGGGTCGGGAAAATCGAAAAATATTAACCGTTCCTCGTCCTCGATTTCGATATCGTTCATCTTTTCGAGCATTTTGATGCGACTCTGAACCTGTCTTGCCTTGGTATTTTTATACCGAAATCGTTCTATAAAGCGTGTGGTGCTCTCGATCATGCGCTCCCGGTTTCTGAGAGAGGATTGCAGTATCTCTCGGCGCTGCGCCTTCTGTGCCAGGCATGAAGTGTAATCCCCTGTATATTCGGTAGCTTTCCCCATTGATATATCAACAACCTTCTTGACCAGGTTATCAAGAAAGCGGCTGTCGTGGGAGACCAGCACGATAGAGCCATGGTACGATTTCAGATAGCCTTCAATCCATTCCAGAGATTCCATATCGAGGTGATTAGTAGGTTCGTCAAGCAGCAGGATGGTCGGTTCTTTAAGGAGCAGTTTAGCGAGAGCGATCCTCATCTGCCATCCGCCGCTGAACTCCTGGGTCATTCGGTGCATATCATTTTCATTGAACCCGAGGCCCGAAAGAACCTGTTTCACTTTTATCTCTGTATTGTATCCTTCCCGGTGTTCAAGGATATCCTGGGCTTGTCCCATTTTATCCATAAGATTGTTTACCCGCGGAGAGTTACCCTCTTGAGACGTTATGGACAGTATTTCATCGCTTATTTCACGGATTCGTTCATGGAGTCGGTGCAGGTCATGAAAGGCGGTTGACGCTTCCTCAAGCAGGGTTCGCCCTGTGTGATACACGCTGTCCTGGGGGAGATACCCCACGCTGTTAAATCGGGATCGGGTGATGCTTCCCGAGTCCGGTTCGATTTCTCCCAGGATTATCTTCATCAGAGTGGATTTACCTGTTCCGTTCCGACCCACAAAGGCAATCCTGCTTCCATCTTCTATATGAAGAGAAAGATCTTTAAAGAGATATTGCCCGCCGTACTGTTTCGATATGTTCTGAAGAGAAATCATTGGTAATCGAGTTATTGCAGGAAATGATTGTTATAATGGTTTGGCAAACGGAAACCGTTTGAGGTGTATGCTCAAAAGCCCTGAAAAAACAATAAGAAGCTTCAAAGACCGGCACCCCTTAGGTTAAGTCTGAGGCGGACTTCCCGGGGGGTTGCCATCGGGAGGTTAATCGTATCGGCAACGGTGCGGATACGCTCGAGAAGATCCTGATTGGTCGCAAGTTCTTTACGTTCAGGAGTGAGCCATAAATTGTCTTCCAGGCCGACGCGTATTCCTCCTCCGTTAATCATTCCATTGAGGTTCATCTTGAGTTGACAGTCACCTATCCCGCCCACAGCCCATACAGAATGATCAGGCAGTTCCGAAAGCATAACACCCAGATTCAGGATGTTGGCCTGGGCGCATGCGATGTTGCCCAGGAGAAGGTTGAAGTAGAGGGGGGGGGCGATAAGTCCTTTCCTGTCGAGATATTTGGCATAATTGATCATACCGATATCGAACGCTTCAAGTTCGGGTTTGATGCCTTTTTCTTTCATTTTGGCGGCAAGTTGTTTAATAATTTCAGGGCTGTTTACGCTTGCCTGCCGGTTGAAGTTTACACTGCTCAGGGTCAGACTCGCCATATCGGGCCGGCTGTTCCCCTCAAGTTCCAGGCATTCCGATCTCTTTTCAAATTCATTCCAGTTGCGCCCACTTGTTGAGACTGAGAGAATGAGGGCATCTTCCCCCACCCCGTCCACACGGCGAATACCGTCAATAATTTCTTTGTAAACCTCCTTCCGGTACGTCGGCAGTCCGTCCTCTCCACGGGCATGCAGGTGTACAATGGAAACGCCGTACTGACGGGCATTGAGTACCTGTTCGATTATTTCGTCCGGGGTGATGGGGACATGCGGTGTCATCTCCCGGGTCGGGAGCATTCCGGTAGGGGTAAAGTTGATAATTACATTGCCTGATTGTTGCACAAAAAAATCCTTGTTCCGCGTGAATATTGTCGCTCGCGTGCATATTACCGGAAGGAGTGGGCAAATACCGAAGCGAACTGTTTTGCCGCTGCAAATATGTCAGAAATATTGTGACAAGTCAAGCCTCTGTCTCAAGGTGCAAAATCGCGTCAGCCCCGCTTCGGTTTTTATCCCTCGGCAGGAACCGGGTCGGTTACAGGTTGTGAGGCCGGTTCCGAAGCGGTAAATTTGGTCATTACCCACCCGAATTCTCCGGAAGGCAGTTTGACAAACAACCACTCCGGTGCGGTTCCGTGGGTTTCCATAACCGTTCCCTGGGGAATCTGAAATATTATCGGATGATCCATGCCCGGGCCTGACCTGACATTCAACATAGGGGGCGTTACGATTACCTGTTCAATGACCGGTGAAGCAGATGGATGTGTCGTGATTGAGTCGCCTGAAGACGCCTCATACGGAGGATTTACGACAATGTATCCGGACGGAGTCCTATTGTAATATACATCGCCATAGTAGAAATATTCTATTCCCCCGGACCGGAAGGTTATATATCCGGGAGGCAATTGCGTAACGACAACACCGACGGGCGGGTTTGTCACAACATATCGTTTATACGGAAGTTCCTTATAATAAATACCCTTGTGATAATAATAGTGCATCCCTGCAATGGTGACCAGGGCGAATGTCAGGGGCAGAAGAGGATTGATATACGGACGGTGGTAATGGTGATGTACAGAGTGATGACGCGGGGCATGGGGTCGGTGTTTTCGGGAAGCAAAGGCGCTCTCCGTGAGAATGGATGTGGAGATAAAAAGAAACGCAAGTACTACGACGAAAACTCGGTAGACGACTTTTGATTGTATCTTCATTATTCCATGCCCCCTTCTTCGATCTGTTATATACCCATATAGATGCGTGCTTTCGAAAAAAAGGCTACATCTATTTACAAAGGGTGTCAAATTTTTCATTCGAAGATGGGGGTGTTGATCGGTGAGGCAAAAAAGAAGGGGCATGGCGGTCCTTGTTGGAAGGCTCAACTGTTCGTTTCGAGGATGTCCGGGGGGAGCAGAAGATCATATTCTTTTCCTAATTCTCGCACCAGCGTCAGGAACTGTGCCGGCAGCGGGATTTCCCGTGGCACAAGCAGAATCTTCAATGCATTGGCGTGAAGGAGGATTGAAAGGCTGTCTATGCCTTCCTGCCTGTCGCAGAGAACCTGCACCCGAAGGGCGTCTGTCAGCGGCACCATCATATCGATCAATTCGAAGGGAACATTGTGTACTGTTTCGCGAATCAGGGTGCTATTTTCCTCGACAAAAGAGGTAAAGGGTTCTTCCGCAGGGTGTGTGCCGAAGATGTCATTCACAACCGCGCCGGAAAGAGAGGTAATAAAAGAGGCCGCTCTGTCGGGATTCTTTTCGCCGAGGTGTTCTTTGAGCCTCTTAAAAAATACCATTTTAACAATAGCAACACCCTGCCGCAGTATCGGCAGCAATTTACTTTCAAATTGTTCCACGCCGCACCTTCCATTTCTATTGTGAGCATCACATCTATTCCCGGTGATTTTGTCAAGGATAAAAATATGAAGTTCTTGTTCGCAAACCGGATTGTTTCATCACCCTTTCTTGTCATGATTTTTAGAAATTGGTTGACTTTCCTTGAGAGAAAGTGTCATTTGTCGAAGTCGACGGGTATCTATAATCAGAAAAAGGAGGAAAATGGTGATGCCTTTTGAAACAATACTATTCGCCACGGATAATCAGACGGGAACAATTTCTCTCAACCGCCCGCAATATTTTAACACCTTCAGCACGAAGCTGGCGGAGGAATTGAATGAGGCTCTGCTCCGGATGGAAGATGATGAAAACATCCGGGTGATTATCGTGAAAGGCGAGGGGAAAGTTTTCTCAACGGGGATAGATATCAGTGAATTTGAGGGGAAGACCCCTTCGGAATATCACACGTGGATAAAAACAATGGATGAAGTTCATCTCACGATCGCCTCCATGAAAAAGCCGGTAATCGCCTCCGTCCATGGATTCGCAGTGGCAAACGGAGCCGGTCTTCTGGCGGCGGCGGATTTTGCGGTTGCGTCGGAAGAAACAAAGATCGGCACCTCGGCGATAAATGTTGGTCTTCTGTGTTCAGGACCGATTGCCCCGCTCAGTTACTTTCTGCCTAAAAAGAAGGCGCTTGAAATGTTGCTCTGTGGAGATATGATAGACGCAAAAGAAGCTGAACGCCTCGGAATTGTAAATAAGGTGGTGCCCTTTGAAAAGCTGGATGAGGAAACGAAGGCTCTCGCAGGAAAACTTATTGACAAAAGCCCGGTAGCGGTCCAGATCGGGAAAAAGTTCTACTATGAAATGATTGACATGTCATTCAGCCAGAAACTTGCCCTTGCCGGAGAAGTATTTACCAGATTATGCACCACGGAGGATGCGAGCGAAGGGGTTAACGCATTTCTGGAAAAGAGACAACCACGGTGGAAGGGCCTGTAAGTCACCCCTCCGGATGGTATCAGTATTCAGTCTAGGTAACAGGCGCCGTTTTTGTCAGTGGTGTTTTCGTGAGCTCCGGATGAGATCGTAGGCGGCTTTGATAGCCTGGGTTTTTTCAGTGGCGAATTTCATCATCTCATCGGGCAGACCTTTAGAAACGAGCTTGTCGGGATGATATTGCGCAATAAGACGCCTGTACGATTTTTTTACTTCGTCGTCGGAGGCGTTTTGAGAAAGCCCCAGAACACCGTAGGCGTCCCTGAGACGGGTATTATCCGACGCGCTGTATGTCCGGTCGAAGCCCGCGCTCCCGCCCGCGTGCTGTCCCGCCTGCATCATGTGTATGATACGATCAAACTCCGCTCTTGGATACCCGGTATGATCGCAGACGTAGTAGAGGATATAGAGCTCCGAGTCGTGAATTTCTCCGTCCGCCATTGCTGTTCCCAGTAGAATTTCAAGAAACATGCGTATGAGACTGCGTCTTCCATGGCACTCCCGCCTGAACTGCTCAAGGATGTCATCGAGCGGAAAATCGGGGTGTTTTCCTTCGTTAAACAAATTAAGGGCAGCCTGCTGCTGATCCGGAGTAAGCCGCATCCTGTTCATAACAGCACGGACCGAAGCGATTTCTTCATCGGAAACCCGTCCGTCCGCTTTTGCCAGATGGCCCATTACGGAGAACGTTGCCGTGAAAAATGCCATCTGCACCCGCTCGGGATTTCCGAAACCAAAATTCCCTCCGCCGGAAACTGTTTTAGCATGGTCAAAACTGTGTCCCACCGCTGTGCCCAGAACAGCGCCCAGGGGTCCTCCGAAGAGAAATCCCACTGAACCCCCTATCAATTTTCCCCACCAACTCATTTAAACGATCCTTTCCTGTTCGTTGAAGCCGTAGCGGCGCCAAAAACTCGCCGATACAGTAATTAGCATACCCTTTTTTGCGTAATATATTCTATAAGGATATATCTATTCCATAACAGATAACGTATGATTTTACATTGTTTATTTCACCAGTAAATGCACCCGGCCATTGCGGGAACCCGGTGGGTGCGCATAGCCCATCCGGGAGAAGCGACACAGTCGTTTCGATGTTTGCCGGTTGTTCTGCTAAAATACCTGTTTTCTGAGTTTTACTGTTCGTTTTGTTAATCATCGATTGCGTGCGATTGTCGTATTGTGTGTGCCGGTGTCGAACGATCCATTCGTTTCCCTATCATGTAAGCGTCTATTACGGAAAAAAACCAGCAGCAAACAAGAAATAGTAAAAGAGGCGTGGAATACAGTGATGAATATTCCGCGGAGGAAGCCAGCGCCCTGTTCGATATGGTTGCCATGTCAACATGATTCAACTGATCCTGAATTTGCTCGAAGACGGCGAGTGTTCTAAGGGTTACCATCCAGACCATAATGCCGATTCCTGAAAAGGCAGCAATCATTATGATAATGCCCCTCCGAAATCGTTTCAAATGAATCTGTCCCGTTCCGGGAAATATAAGTCCCGATAAAAGAGCGGCTTTTGTTGAGTTCTTCATGACCTGCCCTTCTCCGGGTAACAGGGGTTAAAATTTGCAACGATTATGTTTCGTGTCTTTTCAATAAGATCTTCCAGATTGTCATGACTATACAGTTCTGTGCTGACCGGATTGCCAATGACAACCTCTATAACTCCCGGTTTAAATGCAAGGGCTCCTTTGGGAAGCACCTTTCGGCTGCCGTTAACCGTTACCGGAAGAATGGGAAGGCCGCTCTCGACGGCTGTCGCGAATCCGCCCTTCTTGAATGTCTTAATCTCCCCGTCGGATGATCTCGTGCCTTCGGCGAAAAACATCACGCTTGCGCCGGGGGGAAGCCGTTTCATCCCTTCGCTGATACTCTGTACCGCTTTCACCCGGTCGGAACGATCGATAAAGATATTTCGTGATTTATAGAGCGCGAATCCAAAGAGCGGTATCGTACGCAGTTCCTTTTTAATGATCCAGCGAAATTGTATCCCGAGTTTCATGACAAGGGCAAGGCTGTCAAAATGTGATTGATGATTAGAGATGATAACGTACGATTGACCTTTGCTGATATTATCGTTTCCCCTGCTCTCAAGGCGGACCCACGTGGTTTTGAGCATTATCCATGCCCATATCTTTGACATAGAGAAGGGAAGATTCCCGGTATGGCTCAGGAAAGAAGCTGTTACTATCGGTATGAATATTGACAGTGTGGCAAAACAGACCCAGAAGCCAACCCATACGACTTTGAATATTCTCAGCAAGAAGGCCATATATCCGTCCCCCCGTTTGGAAGTTTGACTACAACACATAACGGGAACAGGCACAATGGAAAATTGTAAAGGACGTATTTCACATTATGTCACGACTCAAGCCATTCACCTGTCTGGCTCCTTACTTGTTTCGGCAGGATTGTTTCCGTCGAACATCCGGGGATAACATGATATCAATCCCGCGGCGATCTTTTCGAGAGGAAGATCGGCAAAAATTCCGCGATCGTTAACATACTCTATATGTTTATTTCCCTTGACATCGTATGGATGAAAGCTCGCGTTCTGTTCAGCCGTGAATTCAACAGGGACGATATTAAACCGTGTGCACAAAGCAAGATCAAAAGCGGGGGTTGCCTTTATCCACCTGTTGTTCAGAAACATCTCGGTATATCCGTGAAACACAAACAGGTCGGTTCCAAGAAAGTTCTTGAGTGATTCGGGCGTGAGGTGATTGCGGATATCCGCGAATCCAAGACGGCTGGGAATATCGAGCGCACGCGCGGCCGCTGCAAGAAGGAGCGCTTTTTCCACGCACCAGCCGCTTCTTCTCTCCAGCACCTTGCTGGCCCGTATTTCGTCGGGCGAGATGCTGACATGATAGGGGTCATACCTGATCTGGTCCCGAACAGCATAAAAGATACGTATCGCTCGATCCGTATCGGTTTTCGCATTGTCCGCGGACTCTTTAGCAAATGTCTCTACTTCGCATGCATTGCTGTCGATGAAGTGTGTCGGCATCAGATATAGTGTCCGCTCGTCCGTTGATAGATTTGGCATGTGAGACCCCCATTTTTTCGTAAGTGGAAAAGATAAATGTCACTTTGTGCCATGATGGCGGCGTTGAGTCAAATGATATTTGTTTTCTTGCCTGGAAGGCGTGAGTATGGTTTATTACGCGCATGCAGTAAACGGAAATCATCCATGGGAGGAACCGAAAATGATGCGTGATTTAATAATACGGAACAGGAGCTATCGTCGTTTCTACCAGGACGTTGCCGTAGGACTCGATACGGTGACGGCCCTTATTGATCTTGCCCGGCTCGGAGCCTCGGCGGGCAACAGGCAGCCGCTGAAGTACATGACATCCTGTGACAGCGGAAGGAATGCCGTTGTGTTTTCAACCATTTCCTGGGCTGCCGCCCTTAAAGAATGGCCCGGACCTGATGACGGAGAGCGACCGGCAGCATATATCATCATGCTGGAAGACACGGATCTTACCAATCCATATGTACACTATGATGCCGGGATAGCGGCTCAGAATATATTGCTCGGGGCGGCGGAAAAAGGGCTGGGAGGGTGCATGATTGCATCCGTGAAAAGCGGGCAGCTTCAGCGGGAACTGGAGATTCCCGATCGGTATACAATTCTGCTGGTTATCGCCCTCGGCAGGCCGAAAGAAACCGTTGTGATAGAGCCCGTTGGTCCCTCCGGCGATACAACATACTGGAGAGATCCGAAGGGTGTTCACTATGTTCCGAAACGCTCGCTTGAAGAGATTATTATCGGATAGGGACGTTTCCAATGGATATATGCTGCGCTGTCCATAGGTGAATTTCAAAAAAGAATGCTTTTGTATGAGCTGTTTACCTATATAAGCAGCATGTTTTCGGTCTCCCGGAGCAGGTCATCCCTGATGGCGGGATGGGCGATGCCGATGATCGCAAGGGCTCTCTCGCGGGTTGATTTTCCTTTGATCCTGACGAGGCCGTATTCGGTGCACAGATAGTCCTCGGCGTGGTAACCATTGTTCCTTTCGCGAGACGCGGCACAATGCGCGACACTTCACCGTTCTTTGCGGTAGAATAAAATGCCAGGATTGATTTGCCACCCTTTTCGTTGCATGCTCCTCCTGCAAAATCAAGTTGACCGCCGACTCCGCTGAATCGGGCCTGATCAAGTGATTCCGCATTACATTGCCCGAAGAGATCGACTTCGAGGAGTGCGTTAATAAAAATCATATTTTTGTTTTTACAGATAACAGCCGGATCAATCGGGTGAACTTGGTGAAAATAAACAGGCACGTATTGAGTCAGTCCGACTGTCACCAACCATATTAATGCGCGAATATGAATGGAAAAACAGCTATATGAAAGCATTGTGACATGAGCAGGGGGCAACTGTTGCAGGGAACGAAGAAAGATGACCGATTTTCATAATCGAACCGAGCCGGCAGTCTTCGCCGACAAATCAAGATATAGAGAGATGTACAATGAGGATAGAGGTAGTGTCAGGACAAACTGCGTATGTATTCATGGGAAGAACTGCGCATAAAGTGAAAAAGATGAGATATCGGGGCTGGTTTTGAGAGAAGATCGATATATGAGAACAGGAGTTTTACTCTACGGATCACGCTTTGTTCTGTCACACGCTATCCATTTCGGCCTTATAGCGATTATAATAGGAAAACACCTTGTTGATATAGTAATGGGTTGCCTTGAAGGGTGGCACTCCATTATATTGCCTGACTTTTCTGCTTCCGGCATTGTATGCCGCAAGAGCCATCTGGGTATCTCCATCGAATCTGTCGAGAAGCTGTTTAAAATACCTGACTCCTCCGTGTATATTATGTTCCGGGTTAAAGCTGTCTTCAACTCCGAGAGCCTTTGCGGTTGAGGGCATCAGTTGCATCAGTCCGCGTGCTCCTTTTTTTGAAACAGCCCTGGGATTATAGCTGGATTCCGCCATAATAATTGCCCGTATGAGTGCCGGATCGACCTGATAGCGATTCGAGGCATCCTGTATAATCGTGTGGAACAGATAATCCGGTTCTTCGGCCGGCTGTTGAGAGTGAGCAGCCGAGCATGTTGAATAGTGGTGAGAAATCTGAAATTGATGATAGTTGTACAATATTCCGGGAAGAAGAAACAATGCGATTGTTCCGATAATGAATGTAGACCAGCATGCCAGGGGGACATGCCGATGCAGTGGCAAATCCTCGTTCATAGTTAACCTCTTGTAATAAATCAAATAGTGTCCTGTAAAGCGGCGCTTTAATAAAGCAATACTGACGATATGTCAAGAAAAAAAACGATATTTCCTGCTCTGATATGGATAATTGAGCTGTTAAGTGATTGTAATACGTATGTTTCAGGCCAATCGACGGGATATTACAGCTATCTGTAATGCCGATCGTGATCTGAAGGGGGATGAACGGTTCATGCGGGAAAACGTCCTGAGGAAAGAGTCGGGTATTCGACAGATACGATGTGTTGATCAGACAAGAGTGCGAACGGGGATGCCCTCCTGTGCGAGGTATTCTTTTATCTGCGCGACTGTGTATTGCTGGTAATGCACCATTGACGCGATGAGTGCCGCGTCGGCGTCTGATTCACGGAATACATCTCTCAAATGCTCGGGTGTTCCGGCGCCTCCCGATGCGATAACCGGGATTGAAACGGTCGTGGAAATAAGTGATGTCAACACAAGTTCGTATCCCGCGTTTGTGCCGTCGGCGTCAATGGAGTTGAGACATATTTCGCCGGCTCCAAGATCCTGCGCCTTTTTGGCCCATTCCACGGCATCGATCCCCATCGGTGTCCTGCCGCCGTTGATATACACCTCATAACCGGAAGGCAGCACGGAGGTTTTCTCTACCCGTTTCACGTCCATTCCCAGGACGATACACTGATTGCCGAAGGCCACGGCGCCCCTGTGGATAAGATCGGGCTCTAAGACCGCGGCGGTGTTGACGCTGATCTTTTCAGCACCGGCATCCAGAACCCGGTGCATATCATCCAGGGAACGGATACCACCGCCGACCGAGAAGGGGATAAATATGTTTTGTGCTACTCCCTCGACAACGTCTATGATGATATCCCGTTTGTCTGATGATGCAGTAATATCGTAAAAGACAAGTTCATCCACACCCTGCCGGTAGTACTCTTCGGCCATGGAGACGGGATCGCCTATATCGACATTCTCCTTGAATTTAATCCCTTTTGTTGTTTTTCCTTCCCTGACATCCAGACAGATGATGATCCGTTTACTCAGCATATCTATACCCTGCCGTCCCAGTCGCAGAAGTTTTTCAGTATCTTGAGCCCGTACCTGCCGCTCTTCTCGAGGTGAAATTGTGTAGCGACGACATTATTGCGCCCGATAACACATGCAAAGGAGATCCCGTACTCGGTTCTCGCAATGACATCTTCATTTTTTTCAGGAGCGGGATAGTAAGAATGGACGAAATAGAATTGAGCTCTTTCGTTCAGCCCCTCAAACACGGGGTGTGTTCGTTCAAAAGAGATATTATTCCATCCCATGTGCGGGATTTTCAGGTCGCTGTCCGGAAATCGTTTGGCCTTTCCCGGTATGACATCCAGACATGCTGTATCGTTCTCTTCGCTCCGGCTCAATATGATCTGAGCGCCCATGCATATACCGAGAAACGGTTTTCGCTGCTCGATGACATCGTATATCGCCCTGTCGATTCCGCGGGTTTGTATTGTTTCCATTGCCTTTCCCGCGGCACCGACTCCCGGAAATATGATTTTTTCAGACGAAACGATATCTTCATACCGGTCGGTAATGCTGCATGGTACGCCGATGTGCGCCAGCGCGCGTGCTACCGAGGTGAGATTTCCCGCTCCGTAATCGATAATAGCAATCATCAGATCTCTTTCTGTGATGAGAGTAAAAATACACTACATTTTCAGCATGTTAAGACACAGGTTACTTCTTTCGAGAGTGGTATTCCAGGGACGCCCGTATAAATTCAGAGAACAGCGGATGGGGCCTTCTCGGTTTCGATTTAAACTCGGGATGAAACTGGCAGCCCAGGAACCATGGATGATCGGCAATTTCCACTATCTCAACAAGACTCCCGTCAGGAGCAACACCGCTTATTCGCAGTCCTTTCTTGGTCAGAATATCTTTGAAGTCATTGTTGAATTCATACCGGTGCCGATGACGTTCACTGATTTTACGCTGCCCGTACGCCGCGGACGCGAAAGAGGATTGTTCAAGCGCGCAGGGATATGCCCCCAGCCTCATGGTGCCCCCCTTGTCCGAAATATCACGCTGTTCGAGGAGAAGGTCGATCACCGGATACGGCGTATCGGCATCGAATTCGGAGCTGTTTGCATTCTCCAAACCGCAGACATTCCGGGCGTATTCCACAACCGCCATCTGCATGCCCAGACAGATCCCGAAGAAAGGAATTCCCTGTTTCCTCGCATGGGTAACCGCCTGAATCATCCCCTCAACACCACGCTTGCCGAATCCCCCCGGCACCAGGATCCCGTCGATGCCTTCAAGCAGGCTGTCAATCCCCTCACGCTCTATCTGTTCCGAGTCGACGAAACGGAGTGTTACACGGCAATTGCTTGGCAGGCCTCCGTGGACCAGCGCCTCGTTGAGACTCTTGTACGAATCCGTCCAGTCGATGTATTTCCCCACAATGGCAATCACAACCTCGTGATCGGGATTCTTTAATTTCCATATAACCTTTTCCCATTCTTCCAGGTGCGGCTGTCCGGTCCAGATGTTGAGAAGATCGACTATTTTTTTATCGACACCCTCCTGGTGGTATATTATGGGAACTTCGTAGATCCAGTCCACGTCCTTGGCGGTGAACACCGCTCCTACCTCCACATTGCAGAACAGGGATATCTTTTCCTTGATTTCCTGTGAAAGAAACTCTTCCGTCCTGCACAGAAGGATATCGGGCTGGATGCCGATTTCCCTGAGAGCCTTGACACTGTGCTGCGTGGGCTTCGATTTTACCTCACCGGCGGCTTTCAGGTAGGGTACCCAGGTGAGATGGATAAATATCGCGTTTTCCTTTCCAACCTCATTTTTAAACTGTCGGATAGCTTCCAGAAAGGGGAGACTCTCAATATCTCCGACCGTGCCCCCGATTTCCACGATGGCGACGTCGACGCCGTCGGCCCCCGCCTTGATGTTATCTTTTATTTCATTTGTGATATGAGGAATTACCTGGACGGTGCCGCCGAGATACTCCCCCTTGCGTTCCTTCGATATTACGGAAAAATAAACCTGCCCCGTTGTAAAATTGTTGTCCCTGCCAAGCTTGCTGTCAGTAAACCGTTCATAATGTCCAAGATCCAGGTCGGTCTCCGTGCCATCGTCGGTAACGAACACTTCCCCGTGCTGGAACGGATTCATCGTCCCGGGATCGACATTGATATAAGGGTCCAGCTTTTGATGAGAGATTGTCAGCCCGCGACTTTCAAGCAGCGCTCCTATGGATGCCGCCGCAAGTCCCTTGCCCAGCGATGAAAGAACACCGCCTGTAATAAATATAAATTTTGTTCGCATCCGTCGTCCTTCGTTTTGTTGTCATTAATAACAATGCAGCCCGCCATATGTCAACACGCTTTTCCCCATTACCATAAATTCCCCGGTTTTTATTCGTGTGATAGTGCGCTTGCATGTGAGGGAAATGCTCGATTTAACTGACTTGTTGTTAAAAGAGAATATGGGGCGAAATAAAGAACAATTAATGAAACACGCTTTTAAGATCGTTGAGCGAATTGATATTGGTAAACATTCTCGCTTCCGGATCGAAGGTCGCAATCACGTCGGCCGGTATTTCCAGCACCCGTGCTTTTCGGTAAAAGCCGGTTATTTTCAGCCTGTTTTCATCAATGAGTTTTTTTATGGGAAGCATGCATTTCCTGGAATAGAGCGCGTGAAGTGGCTGAAGTCCGTCGGGTGGAGCGGGCACCACAACATCGTTACCCCTAGTTCTCCCGATCATATAGTGTATAAAGGCGCTGTTCAGAGACGGCATGTCGCATGGACATACAAAGGCGTGGTCGGAGGAAGAGTAAAAAAGGCCTGTATAGATTCCGCCCAGGGCAGCCTTTCCCTTGATGATATCCGTTACTATCCGTATATCCAGATCCAGATATTGAGAGGGCGAATTGGTGACCAGGATGACTTCGCTAAAAATCTCCCCGAGTATTCGTACGGTTCTGTCAATAATTCTCTCTCCGTCTATTTCTATAAATGCCTTGTTTTGACCCATTCTGGTGTTTTTGCCGCCACACAGTATTATCCCTGTCATCCGGTTCACCACCTTACCTGCAACGCATGAGAATATTGACGATGATCTCTTCGGTATAGTCCCGGAGTCCCCAGGCCTGCGCGAGAACGCACGCATTCTCAGCTATTCTTGCGATGTCTGTTTCGGGGATGTCTGCCTCTTCCAGCGAAACGGGACTGCCGATAGACGCAAACCACCCTTTCAAGCGGTGTATCCCTTCAACCCCCGCCTTCAGGTTGTCATCCTCATCAATGCTGAAAATAACGCGGCCTAATTGTGCAAATTTGGCCGGATTGTTTTCGACAGCGTAAAGCATCCATCCGGGGAGGACGATTGAAAGCCCGGCACCATGCGCGATGTCATAAATCGCGCTCAACGAATGCTCTATCATGTGGGCGGGAAGGCTTATCATCCCCATTCCCGCGGTCGTGAGACCGTTGAAGGCAAGCGTGGCAGCCCACATCATGTCGGCCCGCGCGTCATAATTCGCGGGTTCTCTCAGAATGGTTTCCGTGCTCTCCATGATAGTCTTGATCAAACCTTCCACCAGTCTGTCCTGAAGCGGGCTGTTCGGTTCTTTGTTGTTGAAATACCCCTCCAGCATGTGGGTTATCGCATCGACCGCGCTGTATGCGCTGTATGAAGGGCTGAGGCTGAAAAGCGCTTCCGGATCAAGGATTGAAGTCTTCGGCTGGATAAAGGGTGACCTGATACTGAATTTTCTGTTCTCCTCCTCCTTCGTAATGACCGCTGCCTGATTCATCTCCGACGCGCTGGCGGAGATGGTTAAAACCGTTAAAACGGGAAGGGCATCCTGTATCGTCTTTACGCGCAAAAAATAATCCCAGATATCGTCATCGGTTTTTGCGCCCACCGCTATTGTCTTTGCCGTATCGATAACACTTCCGCCTCCGACCGCAAGCACCGCATCGACACCTTCTCTCTTCGCAATCTCGATACCCTTTAACGCATGAGACAGAACCGGGTTTGACTTGACCCCGGGGAACTCGACCCATTCGATATCCGCTTCCGTAAGTGACGCGACAACCTGATCGTAGACACCGCTTCTTTTTACACTGCCCCGGCCGTATATCAGCAGAACCTTTTTGCCGAATTGCGCCGCCTCACAGCCGATCTTCTTTATCTGCCCCCTGCCGAACACTATCTTTGTCGTGTTTTCAAATGTAAAATTCTGCATACTGCAAACTCCCTGGAATGTATGGTATCTCCTGTTAAAAAACGTATATATAAACGCTGCGCTCAACCGGCACCCGTCGGTGAGCCTACTTTTTTGCAGTTCTGGCCTTAATCTCCTCAATCAAGGGGGGCAGAATCTTCATGTAATCCTCAGTAACAATTATATCCGATGCTTCGAAAATATCCGCATCAGGATTGCTGTTGATGCTTATGATATACTTTGACTGATCCATGCCCACGACATGGTGCATCTCTCCGGAGATTCCAATCCCTATATACAGCGTCGGGCGAACGGTCTTGCCACTCTGCCCTATCATCTGCCCTTCCCGGGCCCACCCCTCGTCAACCGGCGGTCGTGTGGCTCCCACAGCGCCGCCGAGCAGGCAGGCCAGTTCTTCCAGAAGTTTCCAGTTTTCCTCACTCCCGATACCCCATCCGCCGGCAACAACAGTATCAGCTTTTTCCAGGGGCTGCTCCCCGGTCACCACCCGCTCGATTTCAAGAACATTGGGCCCCGGGTTGACTTCCGACAGGTCGACGGATATCACTTCTATCTCCCCTTCACGCGTCTCCTCCGGTACGGCGCGCATTGCCCCCGGCATGACAGTGGCCATTTGAGGACGCCTTTCGGGACATGCAATGGTTGCTATGATTCCTCCGCCCCATCCGGGCACGACCTGGAGCAGATTGCCCTCTTCATCCAGCCTGAGATCGATGCAATGTGCCGAGAGGCCTGTTTTTACTCGTGCCGCCAGGCGTGGCGCAAGCTCAACTCCCATGGCGGTGGCCCCCATCAATACGATATCCGGTTCATGGTGCTTTATCAGGCCCTCGAATACATGGGTATACGGGAGAAGCCTGTACTCTTTCAGCCCGGGGTCATCCGCGATAAAAACCCTGCCGGCTCCATGATTGACAACTGTCTGCGCAAGGTCGCGAACATTATGGCCCATAAGAACCGCCGCAACGCTGCTTCCGGTTTGATGTGCCAGCTCCCCGGCTTTTCCCAGGAGCTCCAGGCTTACATCATGGAGTTCTCCATTTCGCTGCTCCGCGAAAACCCATACATCACGGTTTTTCTGCTTATCCATCGATACAACTCCTAACACTCAATCACGCCGCATTGATATATCTTTTCCACCAGGGTGTCGACGATATCATTGATTGTGCCCTCCAGTTTCTCTTTCTTTCGTTCGAATGTCCGAACCTCCAGGCCGGCCATCTTTGTGGGAGAGCCCTCCAGCCCTATAGATTTTGCATCCACGCGCAAATCCTCATTCGAGAGCATCGTAATTTCCTTGGATTCCGCCGCCAGTATGCCGGTGAATGGTATATATCGAGGTTTGTTCAGCTCTTTCCGCACGGAAAGAACTATCGGGAATCCGGAGGCAAGCCTGATATGACCGTTCTCTATCTTCTGTGTAATTACCAGGGTGTCATCGGCGGATATATTCAGACCGATTACATGCATCACATTGGGAATGTTCAGCATCTCCGCCAGCTGGGAACAGATCTGTGCCGTTGAGCCATCAATGGACTGATTGCCGCAAAGAACGATATCGAAGTCCCCTATCTGCCGGCACCCGGCCGCCAGTATCCCGGCCGTAGCCAGGCTGTCCGATCCTGCAAACACGCGGTCGGATAGAAGAACCGCTCTGTCGGCACCCATCGCGAGCCCTTCTCGGATTGTTGTTTTCGCAAAGGATGGCGCCATCGACAGCAGGACCACTTCTCCGCCATGAGATTCTCGTAATTCCAGAGCGGCCTCAAGGGCATGTTTGTCAAGGGGATTTATGATGTTTGGAATCCCCTCACGCTGCAGTATCATTGTGTCGGGATCCATCCTGACTTTGTCCCAGTGTTTCGGATCGGGTACCGGCTTCACACAGACAATAATTCTGTTCATAATCATACCTTCCTGTAAACCATCTGCCCGTTGCTTCGGTGGATTACTTTTTGAAAGGAGCCAGCGCGGCCCTTCCGATTCCCGCCTTGGCTACCTCTGCGGTGCCGCCTGCGGGGATGGTAACCATTGCGTCTCTGAAGAGTCGCTGAATGGCGTATTCCTTCATTATTCCGTACGATCCGTGAATTTCTATCGCCTTCTTCGCGGCCTCCACCGCCGCGTTACAGGTATAATATTTCGCCATACCGGTCTCCGTATCGCACCGCATGTTCTGATCTTTCATCCAGGTTGCGCGATAATTGAGCAGCCGGCAGATATCCAGTTGCGTGTAAATCTCGGCCATAAAAAACTGAATCGCCTGCAAGGTGCTGATGGGTTTCCCATAGAGGACCCTTTCAGTGGCAAATGTGCCGGCCTCTTCATATACCGCCTGCAAAATCCCCAGAGCCGTGGCCGCCATGCCGGTTCTTCCCGTTTCGCTGATCGTCTTGAGCGCCACCGTCAATCCCTGGCCCTCCTGCCCGATCAGGTTCTCTTTCGAAATTTCGCAGTTGTCAAAGACCAACTCACCCGTATTGGCGCCGCGCAGACCGAATTTATTCTCTTTTCTGCCGAGCTTCGCACCGGGCGTATCCCTGTCGATGATAAAAGCGCTTAACCCCTTGGCTCCTTCGCCGGTCTTGGCAATGATAATCCAGGAATCCGAGAGATGCGAATTGGTGATAAAACATTTGCGGCCGTTTACAATATACGAGTCACCCTTCATCTGAGCGGTGGTTTTCAGCCCGATAAGGTCGGATCCGCCTGAGGGATCGGTGACCGCTACGACGCCCAGGGTTTCACCGGCCGCAAGTGCCGGCAGATACTTTTTTTTCTGCTCGTCGGTTCCGAAATCATTCAACGCGGCACAGGCCATGTGATGAACCTGTAGAGACATCGGGAAGGCGGCGCATATACGGCCAAGTTCTTCCAGGACTATGGTTCTCGCAACATACCCCATTCCGACACCGCCGAATTCCGGTGGCGTTATAATCCCGGTAATTCCTACCTGCGCCATGGGTTTTAAAAGATCCACAGGGAATTCACCGGTTTCTTCCATCGCCTCCATCCGGGGAGGTATCTCTGCCTCTGCAAATTCGCGGACAGCCCTTCTCAGCATATCTTCTCTTTCGGTAAATACAAATTCCATACTCTGTCTCCTCGTTGAAGTAGTGGTTGTTGATCTGGAACAGAACTATCAAAAGACGCTCCATACGGCAGCATGATATTCGGATGTACTATGTAAAAAATGTCACGGCCGTACAGAACAGTGCCTCGCAAAGCGTCATACTTTGCTCTTTAACTAATTACCATATCATTTTTAACCGGGTTTTTCTATACATACGTGTTGGCTATGTCAAGCGCTTTCCTGCTTGTTGTTGCCGGGGCCTGAGCATGTAACCCCTTATTCTTCATTGCTTTCTCCGGTGTATGTGCATCAAAGAGCGTTTCGCGACCGGGTGTTTTCGACACACCGGTGATATGTTTTGCTTGACCGGCTTTTTTTCAAGAATGGTCGGGGCAGGCCGCGCCACTGTCCTTTTGACTTATTGTCTGTATTGTAGTAAATCGTCGGGCTGGCGTCTCGAGCTTTAACGTATTAAAAACGTATACTTTACTCGACAGGGAATACCCGTGAATTCTGAAGTAAAAGCGTCCGCCCGGACGGCAGTAATCAAAGACGGCATTATCGGAGCGTGGCCCGTTTGTCTCGGGTATATTGCAATCGGCCTCGCCTTCGGCGTGATCGCCCAAAAGGCCGGATTCAGTCCCTTGGAAATCGGTCTTATGTCACTTCTCGTTTACGCGGGAAGCGCCCAGTTTATCGGTATATCCATGCTGAGTGCCGGCGCAGGCGCTATCCCCGTTATTATCACCACCTTTACGATCAACCTGCGTCACATACTTATGAGCTCGTCCCTTTCGACATTCATGCGCAATCTCGGCACGGGCTGGCTTTCTCTCTTTGCCTACGGAGTAACCGATGAAAGTTTCGCGCTCAATATCGTCAAGTTCAGAGAGGGCAACTGGGACTGGCGGCGCGCCCTGGTTCTCAATCACGTCTCGAACCTCACGTGGATCATAAGCACCGTGGCGGGCGGATTAGGCGGCCGCTTCATACCTGCCGGGGCATTCGGAATCGACTATGCCCTGATCGCCATGTTTATATGTCTGCTTATCTTTCAGCTCAGAGGAAAGCTCTACGCGATAGTGGCCGTCATTGCGGGGATTCTGGCAGTTATTTTATCACTACTCATCCCCGGGAATTCATACATAATCATCGCTTCGGTAATCGCGGCGACTCTCGGAGTGTTTCTGAGGCGATCGAAGAGGTTCGCATGGATGGAGCAGAGATCATGATACATGATAACTACCTGTATGTCGTTCTCGGAATGGGGATAGTCACCTATGTGCCGCGGTGGCTTCCGCTCGTGTTCCTGTCCCGCCGTGAACTGCCGGAGTGGTTTGAGCAGTGGCTCGATCTTATCCCGGCCGCGATATTGAGCGCCCTTATCCTCCCGATACTCATAACAACGGGAGATCCCCGTTATCTTGATTGTATGAGGCCTGAGTTTATTGTGGCAATTCCGACACTTCTCTTTTCGTTAAAGACACGCTCGCTCGCGGGAACGGTAATCTTTGGAATGTTTCTATTCTGGCTTGCCGAAAAATTCTTTTGAAAATTACCGTCTTCCTGCCTTTTCCCGTGCCGTGCGGCACAGAACTGCGAAAAACACCTTGATTTGCCGGGTATTCCTGTTGTAGTTTTTCAGCGAAAGGGGCGGAGAATACGGGCAACTCCAGAAAAATCATATCAATATTACAGGATAGGATAAACAATGAACGGTAAAAAAGTCAGCGAGAGCAGTGTCGTCCTGGCACAGCAGATGAATCCGCAGGATGCAAATCCGGCCGGGAATGTGCATGGCGGCGTCATTATGAAGCTTATCGATACGATTGCCGGCGCGGTTGCGACTAAACATGCGAGAGCTAACACGGTCACCGCCTCTATCGACAGGCTGGATTTTCATCATCCCGTATATGTGGGAAACCTTCTGACGCTCAAGGCCAGCCTTGATATGGTTGGAAAAACCTCAATGGAAATAGGCGTTCGGGTCGAATCCGAAGACCTTATCACCGGGGAAATCCGGCATACGGCCTCTGCCTACCTGACCTTTGTGGCCCTGGACAAACAAGGCAAACCGATTATTTTGCCCCCGCTTATTCTGGAAACCAGAGAACAGAAGCGACGTAACCGCGAGGCAACGGCACGAAAGAAAATACGGCTTCTCGAAAAGAAAAAGGAAAAAGAATGCCAGGAAAACCCGGACAATCGTTGACACCTCACTGTCGTCCTCTGAAATACGATGGAAGGTGATGTGCTTATTCCAGCCCGTTGCCGTCCCTCTTCGTAAACTTTTTCCCATCAGTGAGTTCTGTATTGGCAATCACAAAGCCCACGATTATCAGAAATAACGACAATGGAAATGAGATAAGCACCCAATGTATAATTGTATGTACTCCAAACCATGAGTGAGGGTGCGTTAACCAGGAGACAATCGGATCAATATCCGTATATAGAACACCCTTCAGAAGAGACATATCCCGCCACTCCCCATTCTTGAGCCACACGAATAATTGCCGGAATATAATGAAAAATCCTGTTAATAGTATCGCACAACCGCTCAATACCGTTCCGGTATAGAGTGATTTTGACAGTGCATTATCGATTGTGCAAAATATCCTCAAATATTTCTTGAGAATGGATCGGCATGAAAAGAAAAGAACCGACAGCACTACGGTTGCAGCCAATAACACCTTCAAAATATTGATTATATTCGAGTTCATGTATAGTGCCCGATTCTTCATCCGTAGAATTGCGCAGGCTAAAAATTCACGAATTGTTTCTTGGCATCCATAACTTTTGTCAGATATCGTCTTGCTTCATCGTGAGACAGCTGTGTCCGGAGGGTCTTGAATACCTGAAGCGGATCGAGTCTGTTTATCCGGTGCGGCGCGCGTTTCCTGTCGGAGTCAAAGGTACGCAGAACATTGCCTGCCCCCGTGTTATAAGCGGCGATCACGCAATATTCTCTGGAGACGGGATTTTGAATGTCGTTCAGATATCTGTAGTGCAGGAGATGGAGATAGGCGGTACCGTATTGAATGTTGTTTTCGGCATTCAGGAGAAACCCTCTCGAAGGCAGTCCCTCGGAATTATGTAAAAACCGGTAAACATCCTGTCCGGCGGTGGAAGGAACGATCTGCATGAGTCCGAAGGCCGGAGCGCTGCTCACCGCGTATGGGTTGAAATCACTTTCGGTTTTGATAATCGCATAGACGAGGTTTCTGCTGATAGAGAGTTTCTTCGCAAAACGCTCAACGAGCGGCTTGTACTTCAACGCCCGGATTTCACCGTGATCTTCGACCATCGCGATAACCACGAAGGGGACATCTCTGGATGCGGCATCTGTTTTAATCTGCCTGGTCTGCAGTTTGTTTTTAATGAGATAATCGGCAAACCGTCCCGCACGCCAGGACCATCTGATATTTGTGCCATCGTGGTCCTTTACTTCGCCATAGAGAAAGGGCATTTCCCCCAGTTTCACGCTTTTTGCGGAATAAATATCCACGGCCCGGGGATCGTCGGGGGTCAGCAGGGTGGTAATGATGGCATTTTTCAAACTTTTTAGCGGATTGTCCCGGTCCAGCGTTTCAACGGTAATGATCCCCCGGTCAAAATCAACCGAGGCGCGGGAAAGGTAATTCTGAGTGTATTTTACATACTCCCTGGGGCCGGGTTCTTTTATTTCCTCTTTTCCCCATACTCCCCCGACGGCTTTTTTGAATGTTTCGGCAAGGTTCGCAAACTCTTTCTGAAATCGTTGTATATCACGTTTGAGCGCCTTCGGGTTTGCGGCGTATCTGACCGCCTTTTCCGCGGCCATTCGCTCGGCGGACACAACATCCCCGGTAGCCGCTATTCTGGCTACGCGGGCGGTTTCCCGCGCGGAACACCCCAGAATGATCAGAATAGAAAAAAATGCCAGAGATACGCGTTTCATAAGCTGTAAAAAGGCGGTTTTGGGCCGCAGCCCGAACCGGATTGTGTGCGCGCTGTTTCCTCTATCCATGCCGGTCTTTTTCTTCGCGTCCACCGCGCGAACCGCAGCTTCTCACCGACATAAAAATTCCGGTACGCCTGTACGGGGTCTCCGGGTACCCGGTACTGTTCAGGCATGACCTGCGGAAAGTCGGTTAGTCCCTTTGACTCAAATGTAAGCCCCTCTATCTGATCGATCACCGCGAGTGAACTGTGATGCTCGTCTCTCCGGTACCGGTATCGGTACTCGCGGTTCAGCGCCCTCGCCAATTCCTTCAGCCACTGCAGATTAGCGAAGGATGTCCCTGCCCACAGAACGCAGGGATGCTTCACGTGAGTCGACTTGTACGGTGTCGTGAACCCCCTCGCATTCAGCGCTGTGCAGGCGATCTGAGCACTCTCCAGAATCATCTTTACCACATGCTGGTCACAGTGATAACGGGCGCATTTTTCTATGTTGAAATCAAGCACGAAGATGTTCATTGCGTATAGCGTACCATGGCATTGGCCATTCTCTCAATCAGGTTAATCCCTTTTAGCTAAAATACCATCGGCTTTTGGATATCCCCAGCACACACTCGCATTGTTGTTCGCCTATGGCATTGTTCTGCCCGTTCAGGCAGCAAAGATAGAGAGCCACAAGTCTCGCATTGCCTTCGGCAACTGTGAACGGTCCCTTTTCAGATTCAGCGATAAGAGTTATACCCTGCATTTCAACCGTTCCCTGTTTGAATGCGGATACGATCGCATCGACCCGTTTATCTTTCCTCGTTTTATTGCAGAGATTGATTGCGGCGTCGATCAATTTCCGGGATCCACCTGAATGGCCAAGCCAACCGGAATGATTAATAGTTTTTATCGCGGAAAAAAAGGCAACGGTGACAGGCATGGCAGCAAGGTACCACAGGGTGTTCTGGGGAAATGATTTAACGAGAGATTTTCGCCCCTTAAGCACCCTTTTAATGCCCTTCTTTTCTTTAGCCGGATCTCCCGACTGAAGAAGACGCAATGTTTCCTCACGACGTGCATTTTTGAGTGGAGTATAGAACTGAGAATAGGTTTCACCGACAGCAAAACGTCGTAACATTTCATGGTATGTGACTTCTCGAATGATTTTCATATGTGACGCTCCTGCAATCTGTTTTTCTGATTAAAAACAGGAAAGTATCTCTAATTGTTCATTGTTGGCTCTCTACGCTTGAGAAGAGCGATTCCCTGGGAAAACCCCATACCTCCATTGCCATGGACGGCTGCGATTCTGAGCTGAGCCTTGTTCAACAATTCGTACATTGTTATGAGCGCGTTCAATGCCGGATTATTCCATGGGGCGCCGGCAAGGTTCATTCCGCCGGTGACCGTAACCTCATGTTCCTGCAGAATGAGGGGAATGTCGTTGATGGACGACGCGATGCCTGATGCCAGCAGAAGTCCCATGGGAGCAACCGGAAAACAGGTATAGGCCTCCAATAGAGCCCTTCCCGCGCGGTATTCGGATGAGAAATCCGTGTCAGCCTGGCGACAGGCGATACGATATGCTTCTTCCAGGTGACTGTAGGCGGCAATCCGGGAGACATTTTCCCTGCCGTCCCCGGTGAAGCCAAGCCCAACGCCTGCTATTTCCACTAACGCGGCACCCGGAAGGGCGACCCGCTCCGCGACCGAGCTCTCACATATCAGGAGCTTTCCGGAGAAATCGACCACAGGATTGGCACAGTCGACCCCGCGAAAGAGCTCCGTAATGAATTCAAACCACTTCTCATCCGGACGCATCCTGCTGTTTGTCCTGTAGAATGTCCTCTCATAGTTTTCAAACAGCAGTTTCGCGATCTCTTTAAACGCGGATTTACTGATTCCATGCCTTTTAATGAACTCTCTGGCCACATCGGTGTAGGCCTCCGGGATGCTGTAATCAGCGCCGTATATGGCCATCATTCTGTGACGCTCATCTCGTTCATACCCTGTTTTCAGGGGTTCGTGTCCCTCTATAACCAGCGCCCGGGCAGCATCACGTTTAATAAGATCTCTGGCTGTGGCAATGGCCTGTACGGGGGCGCATCCGCTCCGAAAATGGTTTTCTTCAACCGGGGCATACCAGCCGGCTCGCAACGGGTCAATCGTGAGCCTTAGAGGATGCACGCCGAGGTTTGACAGGTTCGCTTCAACGTGGGCATATTCACTCGTATCACCCACGCCATCCAACTCTCTGAAAGCGGCAACTATGTACGCGTCTCCCATATCTGCTCCGGTACATCTCGACGGATGGTTGATAATTAGATGCCAACGATGAAACCCGGCAGCGGCTGCAAGGCGTCCGCCGCAGCAATGTATCATCCTAGGATATATTGTTTTGTTGCTGCAGTCTATCTTTCTTATAAAAACGGAAAAGTGTCTCTGATTATTCCCCGCACCAGTCCTGCCACAAATGATCAGTCATCGCACCGGTAGAAACGGGCTCAAACGAATCAAACTCTATATCTCTGACAGTATCCATATCTTTCCACAAAATGTCAAAGCCCTTCATTCCCCGGGCAAACCCAACCCGCTGATGCCATTGCCCGATTTCCTCCTCTGTTGCCGTGCGCCGTTCGCCGACAGTGCCGTTGAGCCTCACGGCGGGAGGGACCTCGAATAGTCCGTTCGTCAGCGACTTGCCCCAGAACGACATATCGCTGTTGACGGCGAGCACGCATATCCGGTTGTCCCTTTCAAGATTCCCGGGCATCTTGTTCAGGAATTGCTCGAAATAAAACCCTGTTTTGTCGTCACGCAGGAGGAGGGCTCCGATTGGAGTGACATGCGGGGACCCGTCCGCGTTGACTGTTGCTACGGCATAGTGAAGAGAACTGCCGAAACTTGCGTCAAAGATTGCCATGATGCTTTTCCAATAGGCACCTATTTCCATTGTTTCTCCTTCCCATTTCTGGTTCTGTAATCAGTTACCGGAGGGCATCACCTGAATCACAAGCCGTTGGTTTTTAGAATCTGGCGAATGTCCTGATTCGGAGCCGTATGTGCCGCACCCTTTCATTCCAAAGTGCTGCACGATATTTTTATTTTCCCGCTTTTCTTGAAATAGTATTGATTGCCTTTTCCAATGCACGGTTACAATCTTTTGAACGATTCATCATCAGGAAATGATCCGCTTCTTTCAGAATAATCGCATCGAAGGACAACATGTGTCGCCGGTTTGCTTCATAGTTAATGGGCCACATATCTCCGTTCACCACTATGACGGGAATACGGATTTCATCAAACATCGTGGCCGCCTCCCCTGATATGTACTGTGACATCATTTCCTTCATCGCGCTCATGGCAACGGCAGGCGGCGCGGCAGACATATCGGAGAGAATCCACTCGCGAAGCTGCGGATCGGTATGAGGCGAAATCATCTCCGCCACGAAATGCCGGCTTCCGGTTCGGAAATCCTTTTCGAGCGGACCGATCATCTCTGCAAGCTCCTCGCGAGTCAGCGGGTATTCTATATTTTCAAGCGTATCGACACCGATCAGCCCGATGACACGGTCCCGCATGAGACGGGCAGCCTCCGCGATCACCGTGCCCCCCATGGAATGGCCTATCAGAATCACGCTCCGACTGCCGGTTGCTGCTGTTACCGCCCGGACATCCTCCCCGAAAGATCCCATACTATATTTTGTGCGGGCCATCCCCGAATGGCCGTGACCCGCCAGATCAAGAACCACAACACGATATTTTTTTGAAAAAACCGGCACCTGGGCACGCCAGTAGCGGGCATCGCAGCTCCAGCCATGCACGAACACTAGAGTCGGCTCTCCAGAGCCATAGATCTCATACGAGATAGGGGTGCCGTCTTTGGAAGGGACAACTTGAGGCCATTGGGCTGCTGCCGGGGTAGTGCCACAGGCTACAAGTAACAACACCAGACAGGCAATCAGGCTCACGACATGTTTTGTACCTGCTTCGCAGAGCAGCTTCACCTCTCTCCGGAATATGTTTATAATGATGTTCATTATTTCATTTCCCTGTTGGTCGAACGGTAGAATTAAATAGCGGGAACACGCCCGTTTCTCAAAACCCGCCATTTGTTACCCGCGTGCTTAATCGAATTGTTGTGTGACGGTTTTATGCCGAAATTTGTTAACGTGTTTTGCTGTAATAATAGTAAAAGTATGAGAATTAACCTTCACAATGGCATTCTTTTTAACGCATTTGAAATAGCGGCTTTCTCCTTTTGTTTCTATCTCTTCAAGGGGTGTTGGTATGATGAATTTTTTTAAATAGGCCTCTGTTGCGGTATCTGAATAGCGGGAAAGATCAAGATTTCTTTGTATTCGTAAAAATCCCAAAGCAGTATTTCGAAATCGTTCGGCTATTGATGTTTTGAAAGTCTCATTCATTTTTTGCGTATAACGACTGCTTAACGCGGGGCGTCTTTTTGCCGTCGCTCTGAATGTCGTTTTTAGCTATCCGTGCGCTTATTGTCTTTAAGAAATTGTATTGCAACCTCTTTATTCCTGAATATTTCGGTATTAATAACGTGCCCTGCTATTGTATAGTATGCTTGAAACATTCTCGCCATACCAAATGTAAAATCCGTAGGAGCATAAATTGATATAAAATAAGGCCGAAAATAATCTTTCAACTTTATTGAATAAGATGCGATTTTTTGAATGTCGTCCGCTGACAATTTGATGGCATTTGTGTTTGTGTGATCATGAACTTCATAGATGCTGGAAAATTGGTTCTTCAGGGATAAAATGAAATCAATATGCTTAAGGGCCGCCTCCAGGACAAGCTCTCCGGAAAATTCGGTATAAATGATATCATGGGCAATAGTTGATTTTATGGTCATATAGACTCCATGGTTGCTTTACGCAAACCATTACATGTTAGAATCCAGATCAAAGATATTGAATACCGGTATGTTGATTCTTGATGTTGGTTTTTTATTTGCATAGCCCAATCCATTGTAAAAAATCAAGAATTTTGTAGTTACAACGAAGTGTTTCGATTTGTTGAACGGAATCTGCGGTTTTGGAGATGTCTGCTCTACATAAAATTTACAGGGTCCACGTCTACTCTGATGCGCAGGCCGGCTTCTCTGTTGTTTGCGACTATGTTGCCGGTGAGGGTGTGAAGGGCGTGTATGTCGTTTCCCTTGAGGAGC
>Ga0272444_10000768_pt1 | contig 32625 bp, 39 predicted proteins | sample SSMForm13_FD_201033 | JGI IMG/M metagenome (GOLD analysis project Ga0272444, IMG submission 201033) | Marine sediment archaeal communities from Little Sippewissett salt marsh, Falmouth, MA, United States - SSM-Form-13 | ecosystem: Environmental > Aquatic > Marine > Wetlands > Sediment ...
ATTTCTTGACTCTGCGGGTCTTCACAAATATATTGCCTCTCTTGAAGCACTGGGGAGTCGTCCAATGGCAGGACATACGGCTCTGGACCGTAGAATTGGGGTTCAAATCCCTGCTCCCCAGCCATTCGTTACCATTTTGTGAACCCAAACCGCCCAGATCCGCCCTGTAAGTAATTAATATTTCTTTTTCACCTATGTAAATACCCACCAGAAACGCCCGAAGAAAAGAGCGCGTTGTTTTGACCGGCGCTTCGCTCAACATCTCGACCAGGGCGGTCCGGAACTCAACATAATCGATTGCCTTCGGAGCAAGCTTATTTTCCGGTTCTAATTCGTCGCTCAGTTTTGAGATTATCGTTTCCTTCTGGGCAGATAATTCGAGAAACCGGTCTCGAATGTCGGAACTGTCAACGCCGATTTCGATTGCCTGCAATATGTTTTTTATTCTCCGCTCGACGTCTTGAAGGCTTTTTTCAAGGCGTTTTTTCTCAGACTTATTCCGAGTTTTCAGTTTTTCGTTGACGCGTTCGGCCAGCCGGACAATCCGGTCAATATTCGAGTCAGACAATACGTGAGAGAGGATTTTTTCGAGGAGGAACTCTTCGAGTTCTTCGGCGGGTAGTTTTCCGATGGAGCAGGACTTCTCAGGACAACCGAAATAATAGTATAGCTTGCCGGTGTGAGAAGTGCCGCCCGAGAGTCGCATTCTCCGATTGTGTTTGGCGCAATACAATAATCCGGAGAATAGCCACCTGCTCGACGTTTTTTTTACTCGACCCCTATCTCTATTCGAACGCTCATTTTGAACCTTGTCCCAGAGGTCTCTTGTGAGAATAGGAGGGCAGTAATTCTCTATTATTAGAGTGTCGTTTTGAGTTCGAGTATTTCTTTTGTGGAGACCGTAAGTCCGCCCGAATACCTTTTGACCGATATAAAGAGGGTTTGAAATTATGGACTCGACCAGACGCCGAGAGAATTTTCGTTTCTGCCTATTCCGATACCCATTTCCGTCGAGGTGATTTACGATCGCGGTATATCCAAGACCCTCGGAATACAGCTTAAAAATAAGTCGAACGGTCTCCGCTTCGTCGGAGTGTATTCTCAGGACACTATGTTTCCCGCCACCAGCGTCGAACACTTTTTCGGTATAAAACCCATAGGGAACACCGCCGCCCGTGAAAAACCCCTTTTTCGCCGCCTCGATCATTCCCCGCCTTGCCTGCCGAGATAACGCCCTCGAATAGTATTCGTCGAACAGTTCGAGAATGCCTTCGAGAACGAAGCCGGACTCGCTTTCGCGGTCGATGTTCTGGGAGACGAAAAGAATGGACACACCGGCACGGCGGAGGAGTCTTTTGTAAACAATAGCATCCTCGCGATTTCTCGCGAACCGAGAAGTGTCATAACAAATAAACGCGCTTATGTCGTTTTCTTTTGTTCGAACATAATCAATAGCTTCGAGGAATGCCGGTCGGTCGTCGGTCCTTGCAGACTCGCCAGCGTCAGTAAAAACGCGGACAACTTTTATCCCTTGCTTCTGGGCGTATTCTCGACAGAGACGATCCTGCGAAGGTATCGATAAATTCTGGGCGGCCTGCCTATCCGAGGACACTCTTAGATAGAGAACCCCCTTTTTGAGTTTTGTTTTTGGCATTGTTGCTTTCCTTGTTAGGTTGGTAGTGTTCTAAAAACATCAGAAGATTTTTGCATTCCGAAATGGTCGAAACCGAAAGAATATACTCGACTCGAGACAGTAGTCGTTCGAGACATACCGCATATTCCTTGGATAACGAAGCGACTCGGAGAGACGAAAACCGGAAGATTAAATTCTCCGAGAGATCGACGTTCATTAATTCGTCAACTGTAATCTTGAAGCCGAGATACGATTTGACAAATTCGACGATCATGTTCGCCTTTGTCCTTGCCGGTAGATGTCCCGTTTCCCAGCCAGCGATTGTTCGCCGAGATATTTCTAACGTCGAGGCAAAATCCGCCTGCGAAAACCTCTGGGTGTAGTCGAGACTCCGAGTCATAATCCAGCCGGTCATGAGCCTAATCAGAAGCATGTTTTTAGAAAAGAATTTCCCCTTATCCATCGCAAACCCCCTTTGTATAAGGATTAAAAAAATTCACAAAAAATGCAAAAAACCCCTTGACATTTGTAAAAACAGGCTTATATTTGCATTTGAAGTTAAGTATTCGTTCTTTACTCAAAACATAAACAAAACCGAGGGCAGTGCTCGCAACACTTACCCTCGGAACGATGAGTAAACCAATAACCGTAGGAGGCTTACTCGTGTCAGAAGATACGAAGAATATTGCTTTTGTCAAGACGCACATCGATTCACTCCGTTGTAATCATTGGAGCTTTGCCAGGTCTCAGGCATACCGCGAAACCCGCGAACCTTATTTCCAAACAAATGAACAGCTTGCGCGAAAAGTCTCTGAACTTCTCGGACGGGACATAAGCAGGGAGTCTCTGTATTACTACTGGAGAAGTAATTCTCTGCCGGACGATCTTGCTCAGGCGCTTTGGAGTTTGCTCGGACAATATCTGACCCCCTTCCTTCCGGAATAATGAAAATCCGAGATAAATTTACAGTCAAATATGCAAATAGTCCAGACGCGGAAACGGTTGTCTCAGCTATTGCTAATCTATTAATAGAGACTAATTCTGTCGATATTCTGGCAGGTTTGGCTATCTGTTCTAATTGCAATTCTAACAATACGAATATTTTTGAAAATGTCAAGTTAGATGAAATAATTGGAGAAGGAGTCCGATGAATAACAGGCTTAAATCGATACTACCAACAGGAGATATTTCGGCGAAAGATATATTGCCGGAAATCAGAGAAGCACACGCCAAAGCCGATATGATCCGCGCTCGGCGGGAATATCGTAAGGCAAAAAGAAAAATGAAACTCGCAACACAAAACCGTAGGAGGTTATCATGTCGTTCGTAAAAGCTCAAAGAAACAAGGCGTTTCTCCGCGCCGCGATTTTCGGACCGTCTGGTTCGGGAAAGACCTATTCCGCGCTTCGAATAGCATCCGGAATGGTAAAGGAGACGGGAGGAAAAGTCGCTGTAATTGACACCGAAAGAGGAAGCGCTTCACTATACGGAGCGGAGTTCGATTTCGATGTCGCTACTTTACAAGACTTCTCGCCACAGCAATATGTCCAAACAATAAACGAGGCGGCGAAAGCCGGTTATGATGTTTTGATAATCGACTCGCTGTCTCATGCCTGGGCGTGGATACTCGACTTCGTGGACAAGCGAAAGTCGAAATACGGCGGGAACAAATGGTCTGCCTGGTCGGACGGAACTCCGATACACGACGCCCTTGTCCAATCGATATTGACATATCCTGGGCACGTTATCGCGACAATGAGGTCAAAAACACAATGGGAAGTGCAACAGGAGAATGGGAGGTCGAAGCCCCAGAGAATAGGCACGTCTCCGATACAAAGGGACGGAACGGAATACGAATTTTCCCTTGTGTTATCGATGTCTCCAGATCATGTCTGCGAAGTCGCGAAAGACCGGACGCACAAATTCCAGGACAAAATGATTGAGAAGCCAGGCGAACAATTCGGGAAAGAGTTAATCGATTGGTTGAACGAAGGCGAAGGAGATCCGGTTGTCGAACAGCCTGCCTCGACGCCTGCGCCGATAACACCGGAGGAAAACAATACCCATGCCGGAGACGCGAAGGAACTCGAATTCCGGAGGAAAGCCCTTCGGAAGATGCTTGTAAATCAACACGGCAAAGAACACGCCATCGAAGTATTCAAGGAAACTGCCAAAAAGTATTCGATGGACTACGGACAACCAGCGCCGAAAGACCTCGACGCGCTTAACTCCGTTGACGAACTCGATGAGTTTTTATCGGTTTACAATGGATTATACGAAATGGAGGGGAAGTAATGTCCGGCTTTAATATGCCACCAGGGGCGACCGTCGCTCAGATACCTGGGAACACTCCAGAGGACGAACTTCTCTACGATTTAGAGCAAAGGCTAAAAAGGGATGCTTGCCGGTATTTCTCAGCCGAGAAACTCGCCTCGACCATAATAGACCACCTCGCTGAACTCGGAACATTTAACGAATGCTTCGATCCAAACGAACCGGACCGAGGTTATGAGGATATGTTCGGGAAACTAAGCCGAAAGATTGAACGAGGATTATAACAATGATCGCCGCGGGTGAATATAACGGATATTGCAACCCCGTATTCTCCGAAAGGAAGCCGGTGAAATTCCGGACTCGCGGCGAACAATAAAACAAAGGAACACCATGAAAAAGGATTTTAACGTTGACAAGGAAATTCAAGAACTCGCGGTCATGAGACTTCGGGTAATTAGACGAGAAGAGACAATCGATAACCTTCGACAGTCGTTAAAAAAGACTCCGCTGGGGAAGTCTTTAGCTCTGAATGAGGCCGCCCTTCAATCGGAAAAAGATGCCTTGAACGAAGCAGAGCGCGATGTCAGAGCGAACGTCGAAGAGTATTTCCGGAACACCGGAGACTTGAACGCGCACCCAGCGGTTACGATACAGCAAAGGACAGTTCTGGAATACGATGAGAAAGAAGCGATAACCTGGGCGGAGTCGGTCGATGAAAAGATGGTCAAAAAAGCCCTTGTCAAGACCATATTCAATAAAACCGCCAAAGCCTTGAAACCGGATTGTGTCGAGATAAAGAAAGAACCCAGAGCAACAGTCGCCTCAGACCTTATGCCGTATGTCCCGAAGGAAGAGACCGAGACCGAGGAGGTGGGTTTCTAATGAATAACTCGCTATTTCAAAAGGCGACCGAAATACAGGAAGAAATCGAAATCCTAAAAACCGCTAAAACGAAGATCGAAAAAGACCCTTGCCCACCGCATATGTCTTTCCCGAACACCGGCCAGGTGAATTTCCTTCACATACCGGAACCGGTTTGGAACAGGGCGAAAAGGGTTTTGCTCGAAAACATAGACCAAGAAATCATGAAACTCGAAGCTCAATTCTCGCAACTATAAAGGAGACCAATATGGATAACGAACTACTCGACGCCGCGAAAATCTTAAAATCCTCTGCCAAACAACTGGAAGCCCTCGACGTTATGTCGGAGGTTATCCCATACGCTCTGTGTGGAGACGTGGACCGGATATCGGACTGGAAGAACTTAAAAGCAAACGTTGTCGAGTTCATTAAGTCCGAGGCGGATACCGCCCTTTCGACAATCCAAGCCTTGACGCAGGCGGACAGCAACCAGCAGGAAATACCTTTCCCGACAGAGAAAGACATGATCGAAACCGCGAGACAATACCAAAAAGGAATGCAGGATATTGTGGACAGAGACAATTCCGGAATTGAGAAAATAACCATCAAGGTCGGAGACTCCGATCCGGTTACCGTCGCCGAGAAAAAACCAGACGAACCGGACGAACCAGATCGATTAGTCTCAGCTTGTTGTCAATCCGGACTAAAGGCAGAGGGAAATCGATATATCTGTCTCGAATGCCTGGAATATTGCGACGTTACCACAAAACCCTAAAAACTGAAAGCAGGGAATATGTCTCGCCAGCGAATAATCAAACCGGAGTTCTGGGACGATGAAAAACTCGCGATGGTATCTCAGCCAGCCAGATTGACTTTTATTGCCTTATGGAATTTGTCGGACGACTACGGAGTCGTAAAGGGACACCCGTATTGGCTCAAAAGCAATATATACCCATACGACCACGATTTGACCTTTGAAAAATTCTGCGAATGGATCGACTCGCTTGTCGAGGGGGGATTTATTTCCCCCTTCGAGGCGGGAGGAGAGCAGTTTTTTCATATCGTAAACTTCGCCAAACACCAGTATATAAAGAACCCATCTGCCACACGAAACCCCCCGCCCCCCGATACCCAAACCACCGAGAACGGGAATAAAAACAACCCGACTACCGGAGGACTACCGGAGGACGGGGGAAGGGCTACCCCAGACCAACCGAAAACCGACCCCCAGGATAACCGCCCGAAAGAGAATAAGAAAGAGAATAAGAAAGAGAATAAGAATAATAGTCCGGAGCGGCTTGCCGACTCCGGACAATCGGACACCGAAAAGGTCGAAGAAAATGTCGAAGGAACGGACTACGTTTTTCCGCTTCGAGGCGGAGACGAATATGTTCTTCCAAAAAAGGATTTCGACGAATATGTCGATTTGTTCTCCGCGGTCGATGTCGATTGGACTCTTCGCCGGATAATCCAATGGAACAGAGACAACCCGCAGAGACAAAAGACTCGACGGGGAATTAAGAAGCATATAACAAACTGGCTCGAATCGGAGCATAACAAAGGCGGACGGTTTCGTTCTGCCAGACCAGAACCCCCGACAAGTAAGACGCAACAAAAACAAAGCGAAGACTTCGCAGAAATAATCGGAGGAAAGTAAAATGTCAAAAAAGGAATACCCGCTCAAATACGCGATGGAAGAAGCCGAGTATATTGTTCGACAATTCGAACCAGTAACAGAGCGAATAGATATCGCGGGAAGTATTCGACGCCGAAAGCCCTTTGTCTCAGATATAGAAATAATTGCCGAGATCATTCCCGCCTCAAAAAAGGCCGTTGCCTTCTGGGGAAAGGTTATTGATATGCTGGGCTATTGGTATCCGCACGTTGACAAACCCAACGGCGACCGCTTTTTTCAAAGGGTAGTTTACACGAAAATCGGACCGATAACCGTTGACTTTTTCGTCGTTATGCCACCGGCACAATGGGGATGGATTTACGCCTTGCGAACCGGACCGGACACGTTCAACACTCGGAAGCTATTGCCAGCGATAAAACGTCTCGGATACCGCGCACACGAAGGCCGAATACAAAAACCCTCGGAAAGCAAAGGCGGAATTTTCGGAGACGTTGAACTCTGGGACGATGTCGCAACACCGACAGAATTAGACTTATTCGAACTTCTGGGAATGCCGTTTATAACTCCGGAGAAAAGATCGTGAATAACGAAACGCAACTAACCGGAGACTGGACTGCCGAAGCCGCGATCCTCGGAGGAATATTATTTAATCCAAAACTGGGCAACAGGGTTTTTTCGTATCTCGACGAAACCCATTTTCTAAACGAACAAAACCGGATAGTGTTCAGAGCGATGAGAGAATTGCACGAAGAGAAACAACCGGTTGACATTGTTACGATACCCCGAAGAATCGCATCTATTTCGGAAGGTTTTACCGGAATAAATAAATACCTATCTGAACTTATGAGGATAATTGAGACGGCCTCGCCGGACAACCTCGACCATTATGTCCATCTGTTACACGAAGACGAACGACTCCGAAAAATGCAGGACATAGCCGAATATCTAAAAATCAAAACCAGCATTCGAGACGACAGCGAAGAACTACTCTCATATTTAGCAGAGGAAATAAGAACCCTTCGAACAGGGAAAAGCGGGAAGGACTCGAACAGTTTAAGCGAGATGATGAGACCGCTTCTCGAACACGTTTATTCCGGCGAGAAAATGAAACCAGGGATCAAGGTCGGTTTCCCCAGTCTCGACAGGCTAACATATGGGTTTGGTAACGGTTGGCTGATCCTTATCATGGCGCGACCCAAAACCGGAAAAACCGCGATGATGTTACAAATGGCTTTGCAGGCCGCGAAGTTAAAACATAAGCCCTATGTCTTTAGCTTAGAACAAGGACAGACAGAAATCTCAAATAGGATATTGACGAACAGAGCGAAGTTGAACCACCATTCTGTCCGGTCCGGAGAGTATTCTAAATTTGATATGAACAGAGTAAACAAGTGGTGCGAGGAACTGAATGAATACGGAGACAATATTCATTTCGACACAAGCGCCGTTGTAACTCCGGGGATTATAAAAAGTAAACTGGAAATCGCGATCGATAGATATGGGACGGACATCGCTTTTATTGACTATTCGAAATTTATATCTCTGACAGATACCGCGGGAAAAAAGGGATACCAGATCGAAGGAGAAAAAATTCGAGAAACGAGAATAATCGCGAAGGAACTGGGTATTCCGATTGTGCTTCTCGGACAGGCCGGAAGGTCTGCGACAGAACACACGGACGGACGCCCTCGACCAGAGGATTGGTATGGAGCGGACGCCGCCGCCCAGGACTGCGACATGATGCTGATGTTGTGGAGGCCAGAACTATACGGAGTCGAAACGACAAAATACATGAACCGGCATATCGATACCAAAAACCGGACTTGCATGATTGTCGCCCTATTCCGGCACGGACCGACCGGCGAGATATGGTTCGACTGGGAAGAGTCCCGCCAGATGTTTACCGAGATAGATTGGCGACACGAAGAAGACGACAGGGAATACGATCATTCCCGAACAGACATTTATGGATAACAATAACCGCCCCTACGGGCGAGGAGGCCGACAATGCCTAACATCCTCGCAATAGACCCATCGATAAACAACATGGCCTGGGCTTTCGCAACCTTCGAAGGCGCGAAAAAGAGCGACATCGCAATGGGAATTTTGCATCCAGAAGGGCGATCCCTCGAACCTCGACTCCGGCAGATACGCGAATATTTCGAGAAGCTAACTGTCGAACACCAGCCGGACGTCGTTTATGTCGAAGTGCCGGACGAATGGACGCGGAACAACGGCACGGCGATAATCAAGCTCTGTCGGTCGATCATGGAAGTCATGAGCGCCCTGTCGCTTTACGGTGTTCGAACCGAACTCGCGCCCGTCAAAAAATGGAAAGGCAAACGGGGCAAACCATCAAAAGCGTATTTCGCTTTGACCCATAGGGAATGGCCTGCACGCAACGAACACGAACGCGACGCGGCCATGATCTGGGAGTGGGCGCGAGGACAAGAAACCTTGAAAGGACATTATGCCTCGGACAGATAAAGGTCGCTGGAAATGCTATTGTCCTAATTGCGGAACTCCGCTGAGATATAACGACGGTCGGAAGGAAGGGGAAACCCCCGAGGATTTCGAGGGAATAAGGATATACGTTTGTCCGGAATGCCGGTGGGCAGGACAGACCTCGGAAGAGTTTACGGCCTTCGACATAAAACACCGGACAGCACGAACTTAACATAACTTGTGAAATAATACCCATTATAACGGGGACAAAACTTGACTTTTGCATTCCGGTGTGTATCTTTCAACTGGGAGCAAGGTAGTCTCCTTTGGTTATTGTTGCGAGAAGCCCTCCCGATGTATTTCGCGAGGGCTTTTATAAAAGAAGCGTTATGAGTAAAAAACAAAATAATCTCGGCGACACCATACGGCTTTCCGACCTTCGATTAAATCCTCGAAACCCTCGAACAATTAAGGACAAGAAGTTCGAAGCTCTTGTCAAATCTCTTGCCGACTTTCCGGAGACCCTCGAAAAAAGACCGATAGTAATTGACTCGAGTAACGCGAACATGATCCTCGCGGGAAACCAGAGATATTGCGCGTTGAAAGAACTCGGATATTCTGAAATTCCAAAAGAATGGGTTTCTGATGCCTCGAATTGGTCTGAAAAGAAAAAGGAGAAATTCGTTGTCCTGGACAACGTCGATCCTTATGGGGACTGGGATCTGGATATTCTAAAAGAAGACTATGATACCGAGGACTTGCTGGACATGGGAGTCCTGGAAGAAGTCGATTTATTTGAGGAAGACATGAAGGCCGTCGAGAAGAAAATTGTTACCGAGGAAATCCGCCCATATAAACGAATACACTTTTTAATATCCTTCCACCCCGATGATTATGAGAAGATCCAAAACGAACTAAATACCATTGCCAGTATTCGAGACATAGAGGTCTTGCAGAGTGGAAACTAAAAAGACAAACAACTCTTTTTTATCCGAAAAGGTCGCCCTTCGACTCAGGAACATTCCCGACCAAAAGCGAGTTAAAGTATTGGACGCATATGCCGGAGAAGGAATAATCTGGAACGCAATACAATACCAGCGAAAAGACATCGATTTCGAAGTAACATCGATCGACATAAAAGACTATGGATTGAAAGGATGTCTAAAGGGCGACAATCTCAAAATCATGGGAAATATGTCTCTGGATAACTTCGACATAATAGACCTCGACGCCTATGGAGTGCCGTCAGAGCAAATCGATTTAGTATTCCGGAAACAGTTCAAGGGAATAGTCTTCGCCACGTTTATCCAAACAAGCCTCGGAAAATTCAAGAAAAGAGTCCTTCGGGAATATGGGTTCTCAGATGAGATGATAAAAACTTGCCCAGTTCTATTGTCCAGCAAAAGGAACGAAGCGAAGATCATTAAACACTATATAGCAAGCAAGGGCGTTCGCTCAATTCAATATTATAGATTTAACCGGAAATGGTATATCGCTTTTGACACGAGGGAAGCATAATGCCTTTTGAAGAGGACAAAATGTTCGATTCCCCTGGGGAAGACTTGAACGATCTATTCGAGGAAGGAATTGAGGATACGAACCCCGAACCGGAGAAGGCCGAAGAGTCTGAAACTAAAGATAAGCCCAAGAGACAGAAACTCCGCTCGGTATCGCTTGCCAGAAAAACCGCGAACATATATCGGAGGGCTTTTTCGGAGTGCCAGCTTTTGGACACTTTCGGACCGGACTTTCGTTTTGAAAAAGGAATGAGTTACCACGTTATAACAGCCGGAGACGTGGACGCCCTATCTTTTTTAAGAGTTATTCTCAGACAACAGGATTTGGAATATTGCCTATTCTCGACATGGTGCATGGCTCTGGAGGACGTTTATCAAATTGAAGATTTTCTCAAAACCGGAAGGATAAAGAAAGTCGATGCCTATGTCGGAGAGATATTCCCTGGATCGTATCGGGTCGAATACTCTGCCTTGAAAAATATCCTCGAGAAATACGGCGGAAGGGTTTGCGTATTTAAGAACCATTCTAAAATCTTCGCAGGCAAAGGCGACAAGTTCGCTTTCGGTATAGAGACCAGTGCAAACATAAACACAAATCCTCGGACAGAAAACGGGTGCATAACAATAGGCCAGGACATATTCGAGTTTTATAAAACCTATTTCGATGGAATAAAAAGCTTTATCTGATGTCAAATACTCAGGACATAAATACGATAATCCAAGTCTCGAAAGCTCTGATAAAATCCGGAGTCGAGACCAAAAAGGAACTTGCCGAGAAGCTCGGAATAGGCCAGTCAACACTTTATAAGCGATTGAGAGAGAGTAAAGAACTTCGAGAAGTGTTGAAGGACATGAGTCCTGGGAGAAACAAAATAAAAATCGATTATAAGATTGTCGATAACTTAGCCGGAATACAATGCACAGAAGAGGAGATCGCGACTGTCCTCGGCGTATCGGTCAAGACGTTACAGCGAGATGAAGAATTTAGTCGCGTCTATAAAAGTGCGATAACGAAAGGGAAAAAGAGTCTGAGGCGTTGGCAGTTCGAAACGGCCAAGGCCGGAAACCCGACAATGCAGATTTGGCTCGGCAAAGTTTACCTCGGACAACGCGACCCGAAGGATGTTCGCGTTTCAACGCCCGAAGGGAAGAAACTCGAAATAGAAACCCATAACAAGTTTGACGATGAATTTATTGCAAAGACAGCAGCTATCCTTGCGGAATGCGGTGTCTTCTCGGCCGGAACTCCGGACGATGTTGACGCCGAGACTAAATAGCTTTATTCCGCATAGCCCGACCCCGAAGCAGGCGGCGTTTCTACTTCTGCCAAACCGAGAAGCCTTTTACGGCGGCGCGGCAGGCGGAGGAAAATCGGACGCCCTATTGATGGGCGCTTTGCAATACGTGGACAATCCTAATTATGCCGCCCTAATTGTCCGGAGAAGTTATCGCGATCTCGCTCTGCCAGGGGCGATCATGGACAGAGCATATGATTGGTTAATAAACACACCGGCAAAATGGAACGGCTCGGACAAGACCTGGTTATTCCCCAGCGGTGCGAGATTGACCTTCGGATATGCCGAGGCCGAGAAGGACGTCTATACTTATCGCTCTGCCGAGTTTCAATTCATAGGGATCGACGAGGTTACAGACCTATCGGAATTTATGTATACGTATTTGATGTCTCGACTTCGCCGGTTAAAAGGAAGCAATATAGTCGTAAGAATGAGGTCGGCCTCGAACCCAGGCGGACTCGGACATGAATGGGTCAAGCGGAGGTTCGTTTCCCCAGGAAACCACGATCGACCCTTTATTCCGGCCAAACTCGACGACAACCCCCATCTGGATAAAGAGGACTATGAGAAGTCTCTTGCCGTTCTCGACCCGCTAACAAGACAGAGACTCCGAGAAGGAAACTGGGACGTCATTCCGGAAGGCCGGAAGTTCAAGCGGACATGGTTCGAGGGGAAGATCATTCCGGAGAGCGAAGTGCCGGACAATGTCCTTTGGATTAGAACCTGGGACAGGGCGGCGACCGAACCGAAAAAGGGGCGCGATCCGGACTATACGGTCGGAGGACTAATCGGATTTAATCTCGACGGCCAATGGTTTTTGAAAGACGTTATTCGTTTCCGAGGGACTCCGCTAACAAACAAAAAAATAATCGCAGAGACCGCCGAAAGGGACGGCTGGGAAACTCCGATATGGATCGAACAGGAAGGCGGAAGCTCAGGGAAGGACGTCGCAGACAATTATAAACGAACAGTCCTGCCAGGATACGATGTCCATTTTCTCCGGCCAACCGGAACGAAGGAACTCAGAGCAAACGTCGTTTCGAGTGCCGCCGAAGCCGGAAACTTTTATTTAGTCGAAGGGGCGTGGATCGCAGACTATTTAAACGAGATTTGTGCTTTCCCAAACCCAGCGATACACGACGACCAAGTCGATATGACGAGTCTCGGTTTCCGCGCTCACATGGAAGTCCAACCCAGAATGATAATGCTTGAACCAGGAGCATAGGAGAGATATGTCACGAACTGCCAGAGACACTTTGAAGAAATTTCTCGACGCGTGGATAAACGACGACCTCGCAAACGCTCGGAAGGTTTGCTCGAAAACCTATCTGTTATCGCAGAATAAGGTTCTCGAACTCGAAACCCTTTTTGAAAAGAAACTCGCGGAGGCGACTATCGAAGCGATGGTATCTCTGCCAGGGACAGAATTTATGAAAGACTCCATTCTGTTGCTTCGGTTTGCAGAGGAGAAAAAACCGTTCAAGTTCAGAGTGCGATTAATCTCAGAAAAAGGATATTGCAAACCGGCCAGACCGCCCGAAGGCGACTGGGGAGTGAGGCCGGACAGTATTGTGAGAGTCAAATAATGGACATTTTCGGAATACATATCGGACGCCTAAAAAAAGGGTTAGCCTTACCGCCCAGCGACGCAGACCCAGGGAAACGGTCGAAAAACGAAGGGGAACTCCAAAGCTTTGGATTGACTCAGACCTTGACTCCGCCCAACCCCCAACTTTGGACTTTTGTCGAACAGGCCGCCCTTTATAACGCAGATTTTTCCGGAGCGATCCACACCATAAAAACCCTCGCCGATACCGCCTTCGAAATTCTCAACTCGGACGGCGAAGCTCTGTCGGATAAAGCTCAGGAAATTGTCGATGATTTTACAGAGCGTTGTTTTCCGCTCGGGTCCGGACTCCGAGGATACCAGATTGCCTTAATTCGTTCGTATGCTAAATACGGCGCCCTTTCGACCGAGGCGGAAATCCTGCCGGATCGGTCCGGCATAAAACAACTTTGGGGAGTGCCAGTCCCAGAGATTCAGTTCAAATATATAGACGGAGAATATCGACCGTATCAGAAGGTTTCCGGAGGAGCGATTTCGAACCTTATTGAATTGAATAGCATAACCTATCAATACACTTGCGGAGAACTCTGGAAGGACGGAGCGCCCTATGCCAAACCGCCCTTGTCCGGCGCGGCGGATGCTATTCTCCGAGGCGAGAAAATCCTCGACAATATCGATTTCGTAATTGAAAAAGGAATGATGGGAGTCCGAGACATATCCTTCGATCAGTTACCACCGCCACCAGGATACACCGAGGGAAGTCCGGAACATATCGCAATAAACAAACTAATGCAGGACAAGATTATCGCGTCTGAGAAGAAATACGAAAGGGAAGGATTTCGAGTTCACCACAGCGGAATAAAATACGATATAACTCAGGTCGTTCGAGACACTCGCGGGTTAAAAGATATACACCAGAGCAACGAGGAACTTGTCTCGACCGGCACGGGTATCTCGGAAGCCTTGCTCGGACGTTCGAGGACGACGACAGAGGCTTTCGCTAATGTTATGTATCTACTCGCAACGAACAACGCGGAAACCGCCCAGAGTCTTGTCGCTTCTCATCTGTCTTATTTTATCAATCTCGAACTTGCTTTGAAAGGCGTAAACGAACAAGTCAAAATAGTTCACGAACCGATCCCGTCGCTCGACCCCGAGGCCGAAGCGAAAGCCGAAGAGATACGAATAAACAATACGCTCGCCAAACTATACGCCGGAATTATAGACCTCGAAACAGCCGCCTCGGAACTCGGTTATAAAACTCTGCCAGAGGCCACACAAACCCCGCCAGCGGTCGAGACCCCCGAGAAGGACACAGACTCCGCGGAGAGTAAACGAAAGCTAACCTCGACACGGTTATCGATGCCAGACGGGGAGGCGGACAATCTGTTCAATTCGTTCAAAGGGGCGATCGGAGGCGCGGCGGTCAAAGCTCAGAAAACCGCCCTTGCTCGAATATCGATTTTCCTCGAAGATAAAGTCGCCGGAGACTTCGCGAACGGGGAGGATTTCGCTCGGCAGTTAATGAGTCAACTGGATAACACTTTCATGCAATACGCACCGGACTTCTCGAAAGCCGTCGAGAAAACCGCACCGGCATTTTACGAATACCTTGTCTTGAAAGACGCCTCGGCATGGGGAGGCGCGGCGGCGCCGGTCGAATTTACTTTCGGACAGGGCGCTCAGACCGTAGTGGATTTCGCGAACAGATTCGAACCCCATTTATGCACAACCCTTTGGAGAGACGGGAAACCAGCGACGGACAGCCTATCGCAATACTTGTCTCGGGAATACCTCGAAAAAGGAAACGACATATTCCGGAGACATAGCAAGGCAGGGTTTGACAATTTCCGGAAGGCGTTTACCGGCAAACTCGACCATTTGACCGATATGCAGATTCGAGGCATTGAGGACACTTTCGTTATGAGAATGAGAAACAGCGCTATGCTTGAACAATTCCACCAGGCGGGAGTCCCGCAGGCCAGAATAACATTGACGCCTAACTGTTGCATAGTTTGCGAACCGTTTCAAGGTCAATTGGTTGACGTCGAAAATCAATATAACGGCATGATGAGACAGATGGAAATGTCTCCGGATCAATACCTCGGACATTTGAAAGAGAATAACAGTCTAATCCGGTCCGCCGCGCGACAGAACGACGAACCGTATGAGGATTGGCAGAATAGAACTGAGAAGGTATGGAATGAAATGGCAGGCGCCCAAGTTCAGTTACCGCCATACCATACGCGATGCGAACACGATATAACAACAGCCTAATCGGAGGATCATGAAACGAATACGGAAAATATGCCAAAAATGCGGGAAGTTAATAGAGGTCAAAAGACTGCCAGGCGTCGGAATAGTAGAGCTATTCGAACTCTGCGACCAATGCCAGGCGACCGCAAAGGCCAAACCGGAAACGAAGCCGGAAACCCCTGCGGAGACAAAGGCCGAGACCTCGACCAAACCCAAAGCCAAACCGAAAAAGGGAACGGCCAAAGCCAAACCTAAAAAGGGAAGGAAGGCGAAGGATGTATAAAAAACTTTCGGTCAATAAAGGCAGTGTTGCCCTCGAAGCAGATTTCCCGAACAGGTCTGGACGAATGAGAGCGGTTTCGCCAAACCGTAAACTCGCGACCAAACCGGACCGGCCAGAGGGAATAGCTCAGGAGGAATATATCTCCGAGTATTTCCGGTTTTTGTCCGCGACCATTATCGAAGGACACGAACTAAACATTTCCGAGGAAGTGTTGAAAAAGGCCGTCAAGCTCTGGGAACACAAACCGGTCCAAATAGACCATCGCTTCGACGTAAACGAAAACGTCGGGTTTACCAGCAATCCGGAATGGGACGGCGAAAGCGATCCCCCTGGAATAAACGGCTGGATACACGTCTCGAAAAAAAGAGACGAAGCAAAGGGCTTCGCTATTTCGGAAGGTCTCAAAATGGGTTCGGTTGCGGCGACCTCGGTCTGGTTCTATTTCGACTGGGAGCCGTCTCATCCGGAAATGGAAGAGGATGATTTCTGGATGCTTCTCGGACAGGAGGTCGAAGGCGAACGGGTTACAATTCGAATAACCGAGATAACCGAAGTCTGGGAGCAAACGCTCTGCCTTCTCGGCGCAGATCCAAACGCTCGGAAACTGAGTGCAGACTCGAAACTAAACAAACCGGAACAACCAAAAAACGAAGAAAAGGAAACCCATAAGGAGGAACATATGAAAGAACAGATGATTGCCTTTTTGAAGGCGCTCGGCGTAGAGGTCGAGGACAATGCTTCTCAGGAAACCCTCGAGAAGCTTGTCGCCGAAAACCTCGAAACCGTCAAAACGCTGAGGCGGAAGTCGGAAGGGTTCGACACGATGCTGGAAGCGGTCAGAGACAAAGGGAAATCCGCCCTTAACGCTCTGAAAAAGGCAGGCAAGGAAGTCAATCCGTATCTCGAAAAGATGCTGGAAAAAGACGACCCAGGCGACATTGAGTTCGCGGCGACGGAACTCGAAAAAGCTCTGAAAGACAGCCTGCCGGAAAACGGAAGAAGCTCGAAGGCGGACAAACTCGAAACCGAACCCGAGGAAACTCCGAAATCTCGGAGGGTTTCTGCCGGTGTCGAACATCTCTAAGGAGGACATAGTGAAGCTCAAAATTATACTGGCCTTCATGGGCATAATGCTTCTCGCCTCGGCAGTGCTCGCTTTGGCCGGAGTCAATTATAACATTGTCCCTCGAACATGGTGGGGAAACGCGGCGGACTACATCGAGGAGCGAGACACTTCGTGGTTCGACTATTCCGTAAGCGTATTCACCGGAGCGATGGGAGATACCGCCGACGCGGTTCGAGGGGATATTCGAGATACTGCCACAGTCGTTTGGACAGACAGCTCGGAAGCCCTTCGCGGAGAACTCCGAGATTCGACAAACGCATGGTGGGCGGACACCTCGGCGAATTATTATCCTCGCGGAGGACATCTTAATGTCGGAGCAAACCTTATCCAATTCCAAAGCGCCGCGCCGTTGACAAATACATATTATCTCGGCGTCGATACCGTAACAAATGTCGGCTTGACTGTCTATGATGACCTTATGGTATCGGACAGGCTTATCGCAGATGGTATTCATGCCTTTGGACTTTGGGGATATTCGACCGGATATGCGGACAGCTTTTCCTTGACCGACGACGGCGACACGACCCGTTTCGAGTCCGGAAATCCAATTAAAATAGGCGACGCCTCGCTTATTATTAGCACGGGCGGGGACGTAAGCATAACCGGAGATTTGACGGTCGGAGCAGGCGAGAGCGCGGTCAATATAGTTGACGCAATAGCCGCCATCGATACTACTCTGGATACGATGACAACCGGCTTGTGGCTAAGTACGGAAGGCTCTACTCAACTAAAAACACCGGAACAAATCGCCCTATCTCAAAGGATTACCGCTGAGACAGACCACGAAGAGCATTCAAGTCGTTTCGTGAACAGTAGTGCCGGGAATGCAGTAACAGCGGAAGCCTCGTCTGGCATGGGTATCTACGCAAGTTCGAGTTCAAATATAGGTGTTGCTGGTCATTCTGGTTCGAACTATGGTGGATATTTTTATTCCGGTTCGAGTTATTCTATTCGGTCTGATGGGCATACGTATTTGTTCTCAGATACGATAAGTGTTTCCGTCGTGAGGGATTCGTCTGGGATAACGATAGCCGGAGTCGACACCACAATCGAAACAGTAGAACAATTCCCTTCGGAGTTTTACACTACCGGCGGACAGACAGGCGAAGGTCAAGTTTATGCCGTCGCTTACAGCGAAGGAGATAGCCTCTGGCTATATTACTATTCCGGAGAACTCGATGCTGTAAATGATAGCTTCGTAATTTACGTCCACGAAGAAATGTTTTATTCGGCATTTGATACTACATCAAATATAGATACAGCTTTGACGGTTATTGGAGACGCCCTATTCGCACGGGCTTATGGAAATTATTCTGCCTGGGATAGTCTCCGCGCATCCGTCGTTTATGCCGATTCTTTCGTCGGGACTGCCACGTTCGCGGACTCGGCGGACAGGGCGGTTTATGCCGATAGTGCTCGAGGCGCGGCGGTTGCGGTCTATGCCGATTCGTCTGGTTCGACGGCAAGCTATGCCGTAGTCGCAGATACAATGTTTGCGCAGAAAGCGGAGACAGATACCATTACCGCTAAATGGTTATTCTCAAGCACAGTAGAAATAGATGATACGCTGTATCTCGACAATGGGATATTATCCTCGAACAGCGCAAGTATCGCTATCGACGCTCCAGATAATACCGGCACAACTCCTTATATTATTCTAAACGGAGCCACCGAAGCCGCCGCGCCCGGAGGGGGTGTCAACATTATCGGTGGCAACGGAACGACAGGCGGAGGAATTAATTTACAGGCAGGCGTGGCGAGTTCCCCAGGGCTTTCTGGAAGCGTAGCTATCTCCGGTGGAAGCAACAGCGTAAGCGGAGGTTCGGGCGGTGAGGTAACGATTCTTGGGGGAAACGCAACAGGCGCAGGCATTCAAGCAGGTAAAGTGTCTATAGATGCTGGCAATCCAAAGTCAGGAGCAACCGGTGCACGCGTGAAAATCGCTTATCAGTATGCGTCGGCTTGCTCACTCGGCTACGCAGGTATGAACTTCTATGTTTTGGCAGATTCTTTAATCGGTTCGCCGGTTTGGGAAGGCAACATGGAAGTTACCGGAGATGTTACTGTTGTCAGCGGGCTTTCTATGTTTGGCTCGGCAATAGACTCGACAATATGGGTGGATAACCTTGTCAATAATTATGTTGACAGTTGTTTACACGCCCTCGACATGGACACTACCGCGATGGCCGCCTTGTCGGCTTATCTCGGAGATAACTATCAAGCAAAATCGGACGTATTGACTCAACTCGCGGCGGCTTATGATTCGTTTACGGTCGCGGCGGCGGGTTCTGTCGTAGTCGGATGGACGGTCGGATTATCGGACACGATAACCGACGTTCGGTAAAAATATGAATTCAAAATCTAACATAGGAGGATTTCTCTAATGTCAACACAGAGAACCAAAACTGTCGGGAATTATGATAATCTCGACACCTATCGCGTCGATCCGGCATTTAGCTGCGATTTGACCCCCAGCGATAGGAATACGGCAGGCGACGAATACAAACCGGTAAAGTATTCCGCCGTTTCCTCGGGAAGCACATTGCCGGAGGTTGACCTGCCCAGCGAGGACGACGTCGTTATCGGAATGGTGCATAACATTTCGCCGGACGGCAAAGTCTGCCGAGTTCAGAGGTCAGGTTTTATGGCTTTCCTTTACACGGGGAGCGACCCAACAATCAACACGATGGTCAAGCTAACAGGCAGCGCAACGGCAGGGAAAGTCAAGTGCGTTACGCCCACACTCGGAGCAAAACAGTTCGAGGTCGTGGACGTGGACACCGAAAATTCCATTGTCGAAGTAGTCTGCTAACAAGGAGGAAAACGAATGCACGGAATAGGAATATTCGACAAAAACTTTCCGAGAGTAACTTTGTCAAAAGACGAAGTGCAGGAACATCTCGGAGTTACAACTCCGCCCAGGGACGCGGAAGGAAAGATCGACCTGTCTCAGAGTCCGCTCACAAAACTTCTGGAAAAGAAGGAGCGGGAAGCCCTGGACAGACTCGGCGAAAAAGAAGGACACGCTCTAAAGATCGTAGAACACGGAGCGGAACTCGACGCCTTCCAGCGCCAGCTATTAACTCGCGGAATAGACGGGAGTTCTCCGATGGGAGCTTTACTCGCCGCCTTCTGGAGGCCGGACGAAATCGGTGTTTTCGCAGAATACGTGGAGAGGGCGGTTTTTCTGTCCGAACACACTCTCCAGCCGGACGAAGTCAAGCCCAGCGACATCATTGCCTCGACCAAAGCGGTCAAGGGATCGATGACGGCGACTGTGCCGAGACTTCAACTGGTCGGAACAACCGAACAGAAAAAGGCGAAGCGGACCGTAGCCGGTGCCGGAACAAAGACCTACGAACTCAGCGAGTCCGAGGATACCTATAAACTCGAGGAGTATGGGTTCAAACTCAAAATTCAGGACATCGCGAAGGACTCGGAAACGGTGGATACCGCGAGTCTGATAATCCAGGAACTCGCCGCCGAGAATAACCTTCGGGCAGAAGTCGAGAAAATGGTCGAACTCGCTCTGGACGCAACAGCGGGAACAGGTTTCGACGAAGCCCAGGAGTTCGAGACTTCGACGTTGACCTGGGAAGACATTCTCAAATTTTTCTACGGCGGGAAAAACGCCTCGCGTTTCCCCGATGTCATTTTCACCACAAACTATGCCGAAGGCGCGGTTATCGATATGGTGAATATCCTTAATCTCGCGACCGTTACCGATCCGATGGCAGTCCCTGGTTCTGTTACCTCGGATGTCCTGCCAACCCTTCGAGGCCGGAAGCTCAAATTCCATTCAAGCACAGACTTGAAGGACAAGCTTATCGGTATTCGAAAGAACTTCGGTTTCGTCAAGGCCGAGAACCGGAACGCAATGCAGAGCGAATGGGAACGTATCGCAACCGGAGGGTGGAACGTTTACCATTGGAAGACGAACAAGGCTTTCGGCCTTATCACAGACTCTGCGATTACTCGACTGGTTAAGGCATAAATGTCAATCGCAACCGCTGAATACATTGCCGAGGTCGGAAACTTTTTCGAGACAGAAAACCTCGAATATTTGGCGGCGCCGTTGCGCCGGGCTTCGCTTATTCTGAAACGGTGGACAGGTGCCACAGTTTACGATGCGGCGGCGGAGTCCGGCTCTGGTGATGCTTATAACGCTTTACTCGAAGCAGAGGCGTTGCTCGCGGTTGCGGAAGCCCTGCCAGCCGTAAACAGAGCGGACACCGGCAGAGGGATAACCTTGTCCGTTGGGACAAACTCAGAAGCTGGGTCTCAGACAACGCGATTTCTCGACCCAAAACAGATATCGGAAGAACAAGCTCGACTCCGTAGTGAGGCCGCGATTGTTGCTCAGGACTATCTGTTGTCGAGTTATAAAGGCGGACTGGGACCGGACTTTGTATCGGATAGCGAATGAAGCCAGTAAGACCACAGGAATTAGCGTCTCTATTCCATTCCGCGATTGACAGAGGATTTCGGAGAATGGTGTTCGACGTCGCGAAATTAGCGAAAACGGAGGAAGCCCCTATCATAACGGGTAACCTTCGACGTAGCATAACGGCGCCGGAGTTCAAGTCCGGTTATCCTTTGACAGCGGTGCAACCGATACAGGCGACATATGCGAGGAAAGTGCACGAACGAAACCCATATATGGAACGCTCGGTCGCTCGGAGTCATGCCGAGAATTTCGATACGATTATGGAAGAGGCGTTTAGGAGTGTATTCAAATGAGAAGCATAAAAAACTTTTTCCTTGAATTACTTCTCGACGGCGACGCCGGTTTCGAGGCATATCTCGAAAGCCTCGAAACCGACCCGCCTATCTCTTGCAAAGTATTGAAAGACGGACTGGACGTCTCGGACAGGGCGAAGTCGGAAGATTTTCCTCATTTGGTTATCGATACCATACCGGACAAAATTGTTCGCTCGCCTGCCAGTAGTCCATCGCGCGGCCAGCTTAGGCAGGGGGGTTTTGACGTTGTTATCGCGGTATATCGCGATAAAACATATAAATCCTATTTCGAGACAAAAGAACAGGCAGAAATCCTTATGGAACACTTCGCCGAGTATCTCGACACGAAGAGAGATACCATACGGGCGGCAGGATATTCCGACTTGCGATACCGCGACGACGATGAAAACTGGGGAGTGTTTCTCGCTCGGATCGGCGGAGTCGATTGCGTAGCCGGTCGAATGAAGTTCGGTCTCGAATATGAGTGGTCGCAAGGAGTCGTTATGAAAAACAAACCAATTACACTTAGGAGGAGCTAAATGCCTCAGGTAGAAATAGGACCGGCGTGGTTGATCGCTCAGTATCTCGACCCAGATACCGAAGACCTCGACCCAGTCGGAGATATTGTAAACTTGCTATATAACCAGGAGGTTATTGCCAGGTTTCAAGAGAAGGAATACAAAATTCCTGCGGACAACGCGGCAAGTCATGTCGGACACGTCGCCCTCGGACTGGAAGAAGCATCGATCGCGGCGAAGCTTGTCAGTATCTCGACAGACATTTTGGCCGCCCTTGTCTCGACAGCAAGAACAGACGCGGCGACCGCCTTCGGAGACGAAGACGTTGTCCCGATAACCGGTTTCGGAAGGAAACCGTATTGGAGGGTTCTCGCTATTTTCCCGAATATGCTGGAGTCCGACAATATTTTCTCGGTTGTCGAGTCCGGTGGAGACCTTGTTTGCACAGTCATCGAAATGAGAATTGCGTCGTTCGGCGGCGAAGCCCTCGAATACGCAGGCTCGAAAGACGAAGAGCGGAAACTGCCGTTCAAAGCAAACGCGATGACAAAGGAAGGGATAACCGCAGTCCCTGCGTATATCCAAAGAAACAAAACAATCTCGGTTTCGGCAGGAGAGTTGAACTCAGCAACTTTGTCCGCCTGGCCGATAACTTCACTTTATTCGTAAGGAGGTGAGTGAAAAATGGCGAGAACAATAACAATCCAAATAATCGACGCAGATTCCGGCAATAACCTCGAAGATGTCGCCGTCGCAGTTAAGAAAAACGCGGACGACGCCGAACTGTCAAGCGGAGTTACGGACGTCAACGGCGAATATACCAGCGACGCCCAGACCGCCGCAACAGAGTATTATTTGACTGCCAGCAAGACGGGCTATATTCCGTATGTCAAGCACGGCTCAGGAGCAGGCGAAAACTTCGAGATGAAACTCCATTGGGACAGTCCGACCGCGGACGAAACCCAGGAGATTCAAATCCTTATGATGCCGGAACGGTCGAGAACTCAAATAGTCGTTACCGAAGGCGCAGGAGCGACATCCGGCGCGGCACAGGCGCCCGTTTCCGGAGCGACCGTATTGGTCAAAAAGACCAGCGATAACACTCTTCTCGAAACCCTAACGACCGACAGTAACGGGGTCGCTATTATGGACGAGAGTGCATATGGAGCGGTTGCCCATTATGCCGTCGTTTCGAAGACGGGTTATAATTCCCATACCGTTTACGGACCGTCGTTCGTCAAGGGCGGAACAATCTCGGTTACGCTCGAACAGTCCGTTTCGTTCACGACCTATGAGTTCGCAGGCCGGTTGATCGACGCGGAAGGAAACCCGATTGTCGGAAAGACGTTGAAACTCGAGGTTGCCGGAATGCATAGCATAACGGACAGCGGAGTCGAATACTACGTCGCGACCGGCGAGGTTATTTCCTTGACCAGCGACGAAAACGGGAAATTCTCGAAAGACATTGTCTCAGGACTTCGCGTCAGACCGAAGACCGGTTGGACATCGTATTTCGGTTATCCGGAAAAAGTCGAGTGGACAATATCCGCCGACATCGATCTCGGAGACGGAACAGCCGGAAGCATCTAAACAATAACTCGAACAAGTTCTGGGGAAAGGGAATTTCCCCTTTCCCCAGATACTTATTGAAAGGACAAAATGTCAACTGATAAGAAAAGCACAATCTCGAAAAAACCCACCTCGAACGAGGTTTTGAAAAATACCGAAGAACTCGCGGCCAAGATTGCCGGAAACGCGAGAAACCCTTTGGAACGAAACGTCGGCGCTCTATTTCTCGAAGCTATCGATAGTTTCAAAAAAGGGAAAAAATTCGTCGGGTTCGCTCGGTATGGAATAAGCTGGAGAGAATAATGCAAAAACCGGAGACTTTCAAAATCCCAGGGGCAGAAGGTGAATACCATTGTCCATATATCAATTTCGACCAGCTCGGTCGAATAATTACTCTATTCCCTCGGCTTAAAGACCTGTTGACCGCAACAGAGTTTCGACCGGACGATCCAGACCACCTTTGTTATGCCACCTTGCTGATGGTAACAGAGCGAGACCTATTTAATAAGCTCGCCGCCCTTTGCATATGTCCGGCGTCGAGGGAATACTGGAAGCCGGAGGACTACGACAAAAACCTCGAATTTGTCGGACGTTTGACTCCGGACTATTTAATCGATACCGCCGAAAACGGCGACGCGAGACCAGGGGTTCTCGCTCGATCTTTTTTATTCAGCAACGGCAACTTTCTCGAGGTTTTGAAAAGCTGGGTAAACTCATTCAGGTTGGCGAAGATATTCTCCGGCGAACAGGAGACGCCGGACAATTCTCAGGATACCAGCCGGAAGGATGGGACTGGATCGACGAAACCGTCAAGCTCTGTTCGGGAGGCGACCTTCTCAATGAGCGAAGATACCGGATAGAAATTCCGGTCGTATCTGCGTTGACTTATGTAACTTCGTCTTTAGCAGATGCCTACAATTCCGCCTATAATTCCGACCCAGAAAAATTCCAGGGGCTCGGTTTGGAACATAGGGACTACGGAAATTTGAGATCGATGACACCGGAACAACGCCGAGAATACTACCAGCAGAAAACGAAAGAACATATTGAGAAACTAAAGGCAGGAAATGCTAAATAGGGCGAAAAACAAAAGGAACGACAGCGGACATTTTTTCAGACAGATTAGATGCCAAACCGCTTATTTTCAGGAAAATACCCTAAAAATAGTTAAAGCTATATATATCAATAACTTAACTGTTTGCCATATTGCCTGCCTATGCTGTTTCAAAAATTCTTTAATATACCTATTCGCGAGGTTGGTCCGGCGTTATCTCGGACTATTAACGGCCGTCTATAAGCGTTTTGAGAAAATATTTCTCAAAATTATTTTCGCCCGCAAAGCCTATGAATTGGGTTTTTGGCACGGAGCTTGCTAATGTCGAACTTTACAATCAAATTACTTCTCGAAGGCGCGGAACGAGCTAAACAAGCGATGGCCGGAGTCGCGAACGAAGCGAAACGCGCGAACAATCAGACTAAGCCCGTAAACGCCAGGTTGCCAGAAACTACCAAAGGCGTAAAGAGTCTCGGCGGAGAACTCAAAGGTCTTGCTAATAGTTGGATCGGAACGGCGGCGGCGGTCGGTCTATTCGTTGCCGGTGCGCGGGATGCCTATAAAGGCGCGATGAGTCTCGAGGAGGGTTTGCAAAATGTATCGACTTTACTCGGCGACCAGTCCGAGAGATTAATTCCAAAATACCGACAAGGCATTCTCGACATATCCTCAGAATACGGAATTGCCGTCGAGAATTTTAACGAACCCCTTTACAATTTGATATCGCGAGGAGTGGACGCCGAAAACGTTCTCGCCGTTCTCGAAAGGGCGTCTCGACTATCGATAACAGGCGTCGCCGACTTAGGCGAGGCGGTTGATGCGACGACAACCGTATTGAATGCTTTCAATATGGATGTCAACGAAACCGACCGAGTCATGGCCGTTCTGCAGAAGGGAACAAAGGACGGCGCGACCACAGTCGGAGAAATGGGTCGATTTCTATTTCAGGCCGCACCAGCGGCCTCGGCTCTGGGAGTTAGCATCGAACAGGTTGTCGCCGCGAACGCGACCTTGACGAAGTCCGGAACACCGACATCTATTGCGATGGTGCAAATACGCGCGGCGCTTATGGAATTGTCAAAATCCGGAACTTCTGCCTCGACAGCTTTCAAGGAAGCGGCAGGCGTCGGATTCAAGGAATTTATTGAACAGGGCGGAAGCCTGCAGGAAGCGATGGTAATCCTTCAAGAACACGCCGATAAAACCGGCGTCGGAGTAAACGACCTATTCGCGAATGTTCGAGGCGGAATGGCCGCCCTCGGTCTTGCCGGTAAAAACGCCGAAGGCGCGGCGGCGGATCTCGAGTCTATGAAAGACGCGGCGGGAGAAGTCGAAAAGGCTATGGAAGCGGCGGAGCAAAACCCAGCTTTCAAAATGAAACAGGCGAAAGAGACATTTAGAAACCTTTGGGTTTTCCTAATGGGTAAACTTCTGCCGGTTTTGGCCGGACTCGCTTCTGGTGTCGTTAAGGTATTCAAAACAATAGGTGTCGCTTTCGAGGCAGGTTTCCGCCAGTTGTTTAATCTAAAGCAAGCTATTGTTGATTTCTGGGGATACTTAACTGGGTCGGCTAAAAAGACATTTTCCGCTGTTCGAAAAGCCCTAAAAGGCGACTTGAAAGGCGCGGTCGAAGACCTTAAATCCGTTGGGGAGGACTTCAAAAATACAACCGGCGACATCATGGACAGAGAGAAGGATGTCCAAAAAACCGCCCTCGGAGATATAAAGGACATCTGGGGACAGAGCGGAAAGGATATGCTATTCGAACTCGGCGGAGGAATGCAGGACGGAGAGCAAGACCTATTGGACATAACCGGCGAAATCGGAGCGAACGCCGGAGAGGAAGCCGGAAAATCATTTCTCGAAAAATTCGAGGAGAAACTAAGCGAAAAAGAAAAACTCCGCGGACTTGCCGAGAAGTATTTCTCCGAGGTGTTCGGAAACCCCGAGAATATAAACGTCGAAGAGTCCTTCGGGAAGTTAATGTCTCATATTGCCAGTATTCCGGTTACCGCCGAAGAAGAGGCGGCCTTGATCGATATAGTCCAGGAACGCCTCGACATTGTCGCAGATGTAGCAAAGGAAAAATTGCCGGACGTTTGGTCGGAAGCCTTCGGCGGAGGAATGCCGGTGTCCGAGGAAATGGAAGGTCTCGACTTAGACCTCGCCAGCGAACTCGACGTTTCCGGATGGGACTATTTTCAGACCCATGCTATACAAAGCATGAAAGCAATCGGAGAAGCGGCGCCAGGGATATTAAATCCAATAGCAGACTTGACCGCTCAGTTATCCGCGAAAACGATCGCGAACAAGGAACGGGAAATCGAAGCGGTTCGCGCCCTCGGACTTGCCGAAGAGGAAGAGCGTAAACGAATTGAAAAAATAAACAGCGAATACGCCGAGAAAGAAAGAAAAATCGCGATGGCACAAAGGGCTATTAAAATAGCTCAGGCTATTTCTAACACAGCCCTTGCGATAACGAACGCCCTCGCTAAAGGCGGACCGCCACCGCTCAATATAATCCAAGCCGGTCTTGCCGGTGCGACAGGTGCGGCGCAGGTCGCGACTATTGCCGCCCAGCCGTATTATTTCGGAGGTATTCTCCCAGCGGGACAGCCTGGATATTTCGAGGGACAACGCGATGAGTTAGTAACTCCGTTGAAAGGCGCGGGAAGTTTCGAGGCTATTGCGAAAACCTATCTTGTGCCGGACATACTTCGAGAATTGAACGAACAGCGTCGAGGATACGCCGGAAGAAACGAAATCGTAAACGTTACAAACAATAATTATAACGCACCAGTCTTGAACTCGGACGCCGCCGCCGTTGACCAATGGCAGAGGCGAGGAGCGAAAGCTAATGCGGACCGATTGAAGAAAATGCGGGAGGTATTTTAATGCCGACCTATTTGACGCCGAAGACCTGGGGCGACGGAGTAACAAACCCGCAGTTTTTAATAACTGGACCAGGCGGGACTCTGGACGTTTTGATGCCGCCCTTGCTCGAAGCCTTCGAACCAGAACTCAACGAAGGAATTATAAAAACCGCTAAATACACCGGACGAATTGCAAAGGTATTGAGAGGGAATACCTGGGACGCGAGACTCCATTGGATATTGACCGCAGACAGACCAGTTCTCAGAGGGAACGGAATGGAAGTCTTGCCAGACCTAAACTATCTGGACGTTATCTATTATCTGTTGAACGTTGACGCGAAAATGGACACCGTCTCCGGTTGTTCGATTTACTTCTCGCCACACGGTCAGGACATGAGAGCACCAGCGGAGGCGCGGGACTTTCGAGGACATTCCGGCATTGCCGGTTGGCCGATGGTGAAAATACGCCTCACGAACAGAGCGGACATTCTCAGGGCGCTTGCCCAGAAAACGGTTGCGAAGGACGTTACTCTGGAAATACGGACAGACGGATATATTGAAAGAATACCCATAAACACAGCGAAACCGCCAAAGGTTATTTACGAACTATGAGTGTTTTTTATGGAATACAGGCATACCTATTGAACGACGAAGGGGAATGGGTTACTTGCTCAGAAAGCGGCTTGCCTATAAGCTCGGCAGAACCGATGAACCCAGGACATTTCGGCAGGGACTTCGCCCGAGGAAGAATACTGTCGGACGGACCGATAAGATACGCCCTCGCGAAAGGTTTCCGGAGCGTTGAAGGATCGCCGTTGTCTCTTGTCCTAAACAATCTCGACGGTTCGTTCGGTTCTATTGACGGCAGACCGCCCTTTGATATGTTCGTTTGCAATAAGGACAAATATCTTTTGATGTTATCGGTTTGCGTTGACAGAGCGGAGATCCGGCACAGTTCGCCGGAGTTCGTCGAGTCCGGCCCAGGTGTTTGTGTTTGGCGCGGGTTTCTCGAAAACACAAAATATTTGAAAGGCGGAGACGAAGTATCCTTCGAGTTCGGCGATTTGACATACTGGGCGGGACAATTCCAAACATCTCAGAATTACGCTCTGATTGACCGCGAGGAACTTTTTAACGCCCTCGCGGACAAACTGCCTTTTGTAGTTGGAGACGAAGCGGACCCAGACGATCATGGTGTGGACATGGATGTCGAAGAACCCCCGCCATGCTGGGACATGAGACTTTTGAACACATTGCAGAGCATAACAAAAACCAGCGACCCCGTTGAAATAGCAAGAAAAGACGAAACGACGTTGTGGCTTAGACAGGGGAGTGTGGTTTGGGAAATTGACGTCGAGACCGGAGAGACAATACCTGGGACGGCGCTTTCGAGTGCTAACTTCGAACCGCCAGACAGTTACAACAGGGGAAGATTTATTCATGATCCTAACGTCTTATTTGGTGTCGATTATGGATTGTCTTCGCCAGTCCCATTTTATAAAGACGGGACAGAGGAAGTCCCAGACCAAACAACCCCCTTTAATAACGTTGTTTATACGTGGAAAATGTCCGCAGACGGCTCAGAAATATATATCTATTTCTCGAACTGGGACGATACTACATTCTCTTGGTCGGCTTTAATGGCGACCACCTTCGGACCGAAAGACACTTATGGACAAAGTAATTGGAGTATAGTTTTAGGACGAACTGTCGGAGGGACTCATATTCGAGTTTTGACGCCAGAGAGCAACATGAAGGGATATTATTACTCATCCCCAGACGAAGGGGAATTTCTTTATACTCGAACAGGACAAATCCTTCATTATGTCCGAGGGCACAAAATCGAAGGCGATGAATACCCATTTCTCGGATATCGCAGAGAAACAAAAACCTGGATTTGGACACGAATAAACGACGATTTTTCTCTTGAAACAAAACAAGCTTTTATTGTCGGAGAAGCCTCGGACAGAGCGGCCTCGGTTAGTAAACATTCTCTTTATTATCTAAACACAGCCCGATATCCGAATTGTCTCTGTTACGTTGACCGCGAGGACGATATCGATGTCCTTGTAATCGTAAACGACAAATTCGAACTCCTCGAAAAACTATACCCAGGCGAAAGGCCGGTTTCCGCCAGCGGAGACAACACTGCGGAAAGCATTGCATCGATGACTTTGACCGGCGAGGACGATCTGCCGACCATGATCGGATATTGTCCGCAGGGACACGAAGGTTTTATCGACGACGCCCTTCATATTGCGAGACTGAACAAGGACCGGCCAGAGACACTTTCGAGGGGAAAGTGGGAGGATGTATCTGTCGGCAAAGCTCTGAGCGAAGCAGTTAAGCCCTGGGGCGCGTGGTCGTGGATTAAGCCTAATATGAGATTAGCAATAAACAACCCAGGAGCGACACCGCCCAGGACGACTTTCGACCTTTGGCCGGAAGTATCTGATAACGACGGCGACGAAGACAGCGTCGGATATTGGGAAGAGCAATACGAAAGAATAGTTTGTAAATACGGCGCCGGTCGAGAAGTCTCGATCGGAACAAAAAAATGGAATTATAAGGACGGAAGTCTCGACCTCGAAAACGTCGTTTTTTCTCAGGATCATGCCGAGAAACTTGCCTTGCAGGAATTTCTAATTTACAACCCATTTCGCCTCGCGGTTGACGCCCCCTTGTATCGGGGGATATTACTCGGACTATGGCAGGCTATGATTTTGCATAGGGAATGGGTTTCGACAGAAACGGAATTAAACCAATACAGTTTGACCGGTTTTGTGAAAGGTATAGAAAAACCGATAACGCTCGGAGAAGTCTGGACAGAAATAGAATTCTGGATTGTGGTCTTTTTTTATGATGTCCAATGGGGTTGGTATTATCTCGGAATGGACAACCCAGACGCACCTTGTCCGGCGTCAGGAGCGCCCTGGTGCGGAACGGTATTTCTCGGCGACGAACTCGGATACACTCCGGATATTAGCGAAATGCTTCGAGACTTATTCGACTCCATTCTCGACGCCTTGAACGATCCAGTCTGGGAAGGCGATTTCGAGACCTGGTGGGAAATGAATTATCTAACATACTGGTCAGAGATATACGCAATAATAGAAGCCTTGCACGAAATAGGATATTTTGAGGAAGAGGAGGACTAAAGGCATATGGGAAACGGAAGCCCAGACTATACAATCGGCGGACTGACAGCGACCTCGAAAGAGCACGATCGCCGTATAATCAATTTGGAAACGGAAATGGGAACAATGAAACAATGTATTGACCGATTCAAAGGAAGCGTCTCAACGCTCAAATGGATTGCTCTATTCGTCGGATTTTCTTCGATAGTGAATTTCGCGACGGTGTTAGTTCAATCAATCAGATAAACCAAAAACGAAACAGGAGGACGAAATGAAAAAAACAATTCTCGGACTACTCGCTCTGGTTCTAATTTTCGGAGCTGGAGTATTGTTCGCAGAGGTCGCCGGAGGAGAAATTCCCCTTCCGCCCGAACCGGAAATTCCTTCGATACTCGACTGGATCATGGAAAACCTTTGGGGTTTTATCCTCGGAGGTCTGGGCGCTTTCGGAATATCGATCGCGATATTCTGGAAGGTATCTCGACAGGTCGGTGAATTTCTACTTGCCGTCGCCGAGTTCGGCGAAGGGGGAGGAGACTGGGCAACAGTAAAAAAGGAATTCCTGGACATTATTCAGCTATTCCGAAACTCGAACCCGCTGGACACCGAGAAGGGCATTAAAAAGGCGACTCATATCGTAAGCGGGAAAACCAAACATCGATAAGGAGAAGCATGAAAGCAAAGGGAATATTAATCCTCTGCCTTCTGGTTTTCGTATCTTTAGGACAGACCACAGGTCTATTTCTCGAAATGGGATTAGCCCCGCCGTCTGGACAATACCGAACGGCGGTCGGCCTTGTGGATATCAATGTCCTCGGAAAGGGGACAGCATTCGGCTCAGAGTTGGCCGCCGTTGACTCGAAAAGTCTCCTGGGTTGTTACCATGAGACGAGTTACTCGAAAGAAATCTGGGCGGGTCTGGGACTCCGTGCAGGGTATAGGAAAGGACTCTGTTACATCATAACCGAGGAACGGGCAGGAGTAACGACAGGAGCGTCTTTTTCCGTATTCTGGAATTGGGCAGAACTTCTCGCGACCTATACCGCGGTAACATACGTCAAGGACTCTGTTGTCCGCTCGGCGTCGTCGTGGCATATCGGTTTGGCCTTTAGTTTATTGTGGAGTTCTAATCCATGATAGGCGAACAGGACAAAGGGGAGAAGTATCTCAGCCGGAATTTTCAAGCGAAAGAGTTCGCTTGTTATTGCGGTTGTGGGTTTGGATTGAACGACGGAGACGTCTCAGAACTTGCCGTCGCTAAATTGCAAACCCTTCGAGACATAATCCAAAAGAAAACCGGCGTCGAAGTGCCTTTGCGAATTACTCCGAAAGGCGGATGTCGATGTCCGGAGGCAAACCGGAAAGCAGGCGGAGCGATGCCGGACTCAAGAACCGGTGCGCCAGGGAGCGCCCACCTTCGAGGCGCCGGATTCGACATTCTGCCAGTTTGGGGTTGGCCCAAAACCTATAATGTAACCGGCTTGACAAGACTGGACATCGTAAAGCTCGCGGAAGATGTCTTCGCCGAGGGCGGAGTCGGTTCGAACAGATACGGCGCGGACGGAATAATCCACATCGATTATGATCCAATCCTAATTGAGTGGAAACGCTTTCGGCGCTGGTAAACAATAAACCCCCTATAAGCCCCTTCGACAAATACCCCAGCTCGGAGGGGCTTCCCCCCCTATAAACCCCCGATCTATTCCGGACCGATTCGGTCATTTTTGCCGAGAAAATGGACTCCGGAAAAAACTTTTTTTCGAGTTTTTTCCGGCGTTGCCTTCAAAAGGCGTTAATACAATGTCTCAGGGAAAAACTTTTTTTCATTTTTTCAAAATATG
>Ga0272444_10000770_pt1 | contig 32545 bp, 29 predicted proteins | sample SSMForm13_FD_201033 | JGI IMG/M metagenome (GOLD analysis project Ga0272444, IMG submission 201033) | Marine sediment archaeal communities from Little Sippewissett salt marsh, Falmouth, MA, United States - SSM-Form-13 | ecosystem: Environmental > Aquatic > Marine > Wetlands > Sediment ...
CGCCATCCTTGAACTGCAACGGCAACACGCCCATACCCACCAGGTTGGTGCGGTGGATGCGCTCGAAGCCCTCGGCGACGATCGCCTCGACCCCGGCCAGGCGCACGCCCTTGGCCGCCCAGTCGCGTGACGAGCCCTGGCCATAGTCCTTGCCGGCGATGATGCACAGCGGCTGACCACGGTTCATGTAGGTCTCGATCGCCTCCCACATGCGCATCTGCTCGCCGTCCGGCTCGACGCGTGCCAGCGAGCCCTGGATCACCTCGCCCTTGTCATCGCGGCACATCTCGTTGAGCAGCTTGGGATTGGCGAAGGTGGCGCGCTGCGCGGTCAGGTGGTCGCCGCGGTGGGTGGCATAGGAGTTGAAGTCCTCTTCCGGCAGGCCCATCTTCGCCAGGTACTCGCCGGCCGCGCTGCTCGCCAGGATCGCATTCGACGGCGACAGGTGATCGGTGGTGATGTTGTCGCCGAGCACCGCCAGCGGACGCATGCCCTTGAGCGTGCGCTCACCCGCGAGCGCGCCCTCCCAGTAAGGCGGGCGGCGGATGTAGGTGCTCTGCGGGCGCCAGTCGTACAGCGGGCTCTTGGCGCGCTCCACCGCGCCCAGGTCGAACATCGGCTGGTACACCTGGATGAACTGCTCCGGCTTCACGTGCTCGCGGACGATCGCATCGATCTCCTCGTCGCTCGGCCAGATGTCCTTGAGGGTGATCGGCTTGCCGTCCCGATCGGTGCCGAGCACATCCTGCTCGATATCGAAACGCACGGTACCCGCAATCGCGTAGGCCACCACCAGCGGCGGCGAGGCCAGGAAGGCCTGTTTGGCATACGGGTGGATGCGGCCGTCGAAGTTGCGGTTGCCCGACAGCACGGCGGTGGCGTACAGGTCGCGGTCGATGATCTCCTGCTGGATCGCAGGGTCGAGCGCGCCGCTCATGCCGTTACAGGTGGTGCAGGCATAGGCGACGATGCCGAAGCCGAGCTTTTCCAGTTCCGGCAGCAGACCGGCCTCTTCCAGGTACAGCCGGGCCACCTTGGAGCCCGGCGCGAACGAGGACTTGACCCAGGGCTTGCGCAGCAGGCCCAGCTGGTTGGCCTTGCGCGCCAGCAGCCCCGCCGCGACCACGTTGCGCGGATTGGAGGTATTGGTGCAACTGGTGATGGCGGCGATGATCACCGCCCCGTCCGGCAGCTTGCCCTGCGCCTCTTCGGCCTTGGCTTGTTCGAGGTGACCGGCGATGCCGCGCTCGTGCAGCGCGCTGGTCGGCAGGCGACGATGCGGGTTGGAAGGCCCGGCCATGGTGCGGTCCACCTTGGACAGGTCGAATTCCAACACGCGCTCGTACTGCGCATCCTGCAGGGCATCCGCCCACAGGCCGGTGGTCCTGGCATAGCTCTCGACCAGTTCGACCTGATTGGCGTCACGCCCGGTCAGCTTCAGGTAGTCGATGGTCTGATCGTCGATGTAGAACATGCCGGCCGAGGCGCCGAACTCCGGGGTCATGTTGGAGATGGTGGCGCGGTCGCCGATGGTCAGGCTGTGTGCACCGTCACCGAAGAACTCGAGATAGGCCGAGACCACGCGCTGATTGCGCAGGAACTCGGTCAGCGCCAGCACGATATCGGTGGCGGTGATGCCCGGCTGACGCTTGCCGGTCAGCTTGACGCCGACGATCTCCGGCAGGCGCATCATGGTCGGGCGTCCGAGCATCACCGTCTCCGCCTCGAGGCCGCCGACACCGATCGCGATCACCCCCAGGCAGTCGATATGCGGGGTGTGCGAATCGGTGCCGACGCAGGTGTCCGGGAAGGCCACGCCATCGCGCTTCTGGATGACCGGCGACATCTTTTCCAGGTTGATCTGATGCATGATGCCATTACCCGCCGGGATCACATCGACATTGTCGAACGCGGTCTTGGTCCACTCGATGAAGTGGAAGCGGTCCTCGTTGCGCCGGTCCTCGATGGCGCGGTTCTTCTCGAAGGCATCCGGGTCGAAACCCGCGGCCTCCACCGCCAGCGAGTGATCGACGATCAGCTGGGTCGGCACCACCGGGTTGACCTTGGACGGGTCACCGCCCTGCTCGGCGATCGCATCGCGCAGGCCGGCCAGGTCCACCAGTGCGGTCTGGCCGAGGATGTCGTGGCATACCACGCGCGCCGGGTACCAGGGAAAATCCAGATCGCGCTTGCGCTCGACGATCTGCCGCAGCGCATCCTCGAGCAGCGACGGCTCGCAGCGGCGCACCAGCTGCTCGGCCAGCACCCGCGAGGTATACGGCAGCCCGGCGTAGGCGCCCGGGGCTATCGCCTCGACCGCTGCGCGGGTGTCGAAATAGTCCAGGTCGGTGCCCGGCAGGTTCTTGCGAAATTTTGAGTTCATGGGATGTTTCTTTCAATTAAACCGCCAAGGACGCGAAGGAACGCCAAGGGGATTACTTAAACCTTTGATCCAAGGCCGGTCGAAAACGACAAAGCTCTCGGCTAAATTCCGTCGCGAGGTACAGCACCAATAATCTTGGCGTACCTTCGCGTCCTTGGCGGTTTAACCAATCAACGCTCCTCGATGGGAACAAACTTGAGATTCTCCGGCCCGACGTAGTTGGCCGAAGGCCGGATGATCTTGCCGTCCTGGCGCTGTTCGATGACGTGCGCACCCCAGCCGGCGGTGCGCGCAATGACGAACAGCGGCGTGAACATGTCGGTGGGCACGCCCATCTGGTTGTACGAGACGGCGGAGAACCAGTCGAGGTTGGGGAACATGTTCTTCAGTTCCTTCATCACCGACTCCAGGCGATCGGCCACCTCGTACATCAGGTGGCTTTTGTTCTCGTCCGACAGGGTCTTGGCGACGCGCTTGATCACCACGTTGCGCGGGTCGGAGATGGTGTACACCGGGTGGCCGAAACCGATCACGATCTCCTTGCGCGCCACGCGCTCGCGGATGTCCGCCTCCGCTTCGTCCGCCGAGTTGTAACGGCTCTGGATGCGGAATGCCTCCTCGTTGGCGCCGCCGTGCTTGGGGCCGCGCAGCGCGCCGATGGCGCCGCTCATGGCCGAGTACATGTCGGAGTTGGTGCCGGCGATCACCCGCGCGGTGAACGTCGAGGCGTTGAACTCGTGCTCGGCGTACAGGATCAGCGAGGTGTGCATGGCACGGATCCAGGACTCGCGCGGGGCCTGCCCGTGCAGCAGCTCGAGGAAGTGACCGCCCAGCGAGTCCTGCTCGGTCTCCACGTCGATGCGCTTGCCGTTCTGGGTGAAGTGGTACCAGTACAGCAGCATGGAGCCGCCGCAGGCCATCAGGCGATCGATGATGTTGCGTGCCTCGGCCTCGGCATGATCTTCGCGCTCCGGCATGCAGCTGCCCATCACCGAGTAAGCGGTGCGCATCACGTCCATCGGATGTGCGGTCGGCGGCAGTGCCTCGAGCGCCAGCTTGACCGGCATGGGCAGGCTGCGCATGGACTTGAGCTTGGCCTTGTAGGCGGCCAGCTGCGATGCGGTCGGCAGTGCGCCATGGATCAGCAGGTAGGCGATCTCCTCGAACTCGCAGGCCTCGGCCACATCCAGGATGTCGTAGCCGCGATAGTGCAGATCGTTACCGCTGCGGCCCACCGTGCACACCGCGGTGTTGCCGGCGGCGGTGCCGGACAGCGCGACTGACTTCTTCGCCTTGGGCAGGATTTGTTCGCTCATTTATCTAGCCTCTCATGTTCTGAATTTTTACCGCCAAGGACGCAAAGAACGCCAAGGTTTCTATCTCTGGGCAACTTTGCGCCCTTGGCGTCCTTTGCGGTTATTTGTCATTCATCGCCTTCCGCGGCAAACAGCTGGTCGAGCTTCTGTTCGAACTCGTGGTAGCCGAGGTAGTCGTACAGATCCATGCGGCTTTGCATGGTGTCGAGCACATTCTGCTGGGTACCCTCGGCACGCAGCGTCTGATACACCTTGAGCGCGGCGGCACTGGCGGCGCGGAAAGCGCTGAGCGGATACAGGACGATGCTGCACCCCGCTTCGCCCAATTCATCGGTGGTGAACATCGGTGTGGCACCGAACTCGGTGATGTTGGCCAGGATCGGCACATCCACCGCCGCGGAGAACTCGCGGTACTGCTCCAGCGTGTTGATCGCCTCGGGGAAGATCATGTCGGCGCCGGCCTCGATGCAGGCCTGGGCCCGTTCGATGGCGGACTGCATGCCCTCGACCGCCAGGGCATCGGTGCGCGCCATGATCACGAAGTCCGGGTCGGTCTTGGCATCCACCGCGGCCTTGATGCGGTCGACCATCTCCATCTGCGAGACCACCGCCTTGTTGGGGCGGTGACCACAACGCTTCTGTGCCACCTGGTCCTCGATATGCACCGCTGCGGCACCGCACTTGATCATCGATCGGATGGTGCGTGCGATGTTGAAGGCACCGCCCCAGCCGGTATCGATATCCACCATCACCGGCAGTTCGGTGACATCGGTGATCCGTTTCAGATCGATCAACACATCTTCCATAGTGGTGATGCCCAGATCGGGAATGCCGCAGGAGCCCGCCGCAACACCGCCGCCGGAAATGTACAGCGACTTGAAGCCGGATGCCTCGGCCAGCCGCGCATGATAGGCGGTAGTGGCACCAACACACTGCAGCGGCTTTTCTTCTTCAATGGCCTGACGGAACTTCAGGCCGGCTGATTGGATAGTCATAAGTTGTTTCCTGTTTTTCACCGCAAAGGGCGCCAAAAACACACAGGCTCAAAAACACCTGTTATCAAGCTTCTTATGCTCGCTGCACCGTATGGGTTACGAATGAAGCGCAAACACAAATTGTTTAAACCGCCAAGGACGCAAAGAGCCGCAAAGGTCTTGAAGTCCAGGCAAAAATCTCTGTTTCCCGTAACCCCTGGCGCTAGCCGCCTTACGGAAGCATTCGCCTTGGCCTCTTTGCGGTCCTTCGCGTCCTTGGCGGTTTAACTAAAAAATCAAGCTTCGGCCACCAGCATCCGCTCGACGTTCTCGCGCGAGGCGCGGATGTGCGAGCGCATCAGCAGCTCGGCCATCTCGCCGTCACCACGTTCGATGGCATCGACGATGTGCGTGTGCTCGGCCAGGGCCACCGGACCGCGCTTGCTGCGCATGCCGAACTGGTAGCGGTACAGGCGCACCAGGTAATACAGGTCGTGACACAAAAGCTTGATCAGGCGCTGGTTGCCGCTGCCCTGCACGATGCGGTAGTGAAAATCCAGGTCACCGGACTGCTGGAAGTAGGTGTTGCCCGCCTCCTCGCTGATCTGTTCGCCGTGCTGCTGCAGGGTCTCGCGCAGCGCGGCGATCTCGTCCGCCGACATGTTGTCGGCCGCCTGGCGCGCCGCCATGCCCTCCAGGGCCTCGCGCACGTGGAAGATGTCGAGCAGTTGCGCACTGCTCAGCTCGATCACGCGCGCCCCGACGTTCGGCCGGCGCTCGACCAGCCCCACCGCCGCCAGCTGGCTGATCGCCTCGCGCAGCGGTCCGCGGCTGATGCCGTAGGTGTGCGCCAGGTCGGCCTCGCTGATCTTGCTGCCGGCCGGGATCTTGCCCTCGACGATCGCCTCGCGCAGCTGGCAAAAGATGCGCTCGGGGATGGTCTTCAATTCTTCTGGACAAGCGGACATGCAAAATTCCTCATCGCAGCTTCAGGGGTCGGAGTCGGCCAGGCCGACTCCGACCCCGATGGCTTAGCCTTTGGCGTAACCGAGCCCCTGCAGGGCCTCGGTGATCTCGTCGAGAATTGCCGGGTCGTCGATGGTCGCCGGCATCTTCCATTCCTCGCTGTCGGCGATCTTCACCATGGTGCCGCGCAGGATCTTGCCGGAGCGCGTCTTGGGCAGGCGCCCCACCACGGTCACCAGCTTGAACGCGGCCACCGGACCGATCTGCTCGCGCACGCGCCGCACCAGCTCTTTCTTCAGCTCGTCCTCGTCACGATCCACACCGGCCTTGAGCACGATCATGCCCAGCGGCATCTGCCCCTTGAGCGCGTCGGCCACGCCGATCACCGCGCACTCGGCCACGTCCGGATGACCGGCCAGCACCTCTTCCATCTGCCCGGTGGACAGGCGGTGCCCGGCCACGTTGATGACATCGTCGGTGCGACTCATGATCCACAGATAACCGTCCGCGTCGCGGAAGCCTGCATCGCCGGTCAGGTAGTAGCCCGGGTACTTGGACAGGTAGCTGTCGATGAAACGCTGATCATTGTTCCACAGGGTCGGCAGGCAGCTCGGCGGCAGCGGCAGCTTGACCACGATGTTGCCCATCTCGCCGTCCGGCTTCTGGTTGCCGTCTTCGTCGAGGATGCGCACGTCGTAGCCGGGCATGGCCACGGTCGGCGAGCCCGGCTTGACCTGCATCGGCTCGATCCCCAGCGGGTTGGCGGCGATGCCCCAGCCGGTCTCGGTCTGCCACCAGTGATCGACCACCGGCTTGCCCAGCTTGTCGCGCGCCCAGAACAGGGTGTCCGGGTCGCAGCGCTCGCCGGCCAGGAACAGCGCATCCATGCACGACAGGTCGTATTTCTTCAGGTACTCGCCCTGCGGGTCTTCCTTCTTGATCGCGCGGAACGCGGTCGGTGCGGTGAACAGCACCTTCACCTGGTGCTCCTGGATCACCCGCCAGAAGGCCCCCGGATCGGGCGTGCCGACCGGCTTGCCCTCGTACATCACGGTGGTGCAGCCGGCGAGCAGCGGCGCGTACACGATGTAGCTGTGGCCGACCACCCAGCCGACGTCGGAGGCGGCCCAGTACACGTCACCGGCCTCGACGTTGTAGATGTTCTTCATGGTCCAGTGCATCGCGACCGCGTGCCCACCGTTGTCGCGCACCACGCCCTTCGGCTGGCCGGTGGTGCCGGAGGTGTAGAGGATGTACAGCGGGTCGGTCGCCTCGACCGGCACGCAGTCGGCGGGTGCGGCATTCGCGACTGCACTTTCCCAATCGACATCGCGGCCCTCGATCATGCTCGCGGTGGCCTGCGGGCGGGCGAAGATCACGCACTTGCTCGGCTTGTGGCTGGACGACTCGATCGCCGCATCCAGCAACGGCTTGTACTCGACCACGCGGTTCGGCTCGATGCCGCAGGAGGCGCTGACCACCACCTTGGGCTGGGCGTCGTTGATGCGGGTCGCCAGCTCGTTGGCCGCGAAGCCACCGAACACCACCGAGTGGATCGCGCCCAGGCGTGCCGTGGCCAGCATCGCGATGGCCGCTTCGGGGATCATCGGCAAGTAGATCAGCACCCGATCACCCTTGCGCACGCCCTGCTCGCGCAGCACGCCGGCGAATCGCGCCACTGCATCGCGCAGCTCGGCATAGGTGTAGGTGCGCTGGCTGCCGGTGACCGGCGAGTCGTAGATCAGCGCCGCCTGATCGCCGCGGCCGCCGTCGGCATGCCGGTCCAGGGCGTTGTGACAGGTGTTGAACTGGCCGCCGACGAACCAGCGCGGTACCGGCTTGGCATCGCGATCCAGCACCTTGTCCCAGGGTTTGTGCCAGTCGAGCGCGGCAGCGGCCTCGCCCCAGAACGCCTCCGGATCGTTGAGTGATTGTTGGTACAGCGCCTGGTAGTTGCTCATGTCCATTCCCCCGAGAGATCAGGTGGTGCAGCGCCTGGGGCGCTCTTGTGATTAGGATTGTCGACAATATAGACGAATATCGAAGCCTTCAACCGTATCTGTTATTGGAATATTCAATATTGTCGACAATATTAGTGTTTACTGGAATGCGTTTCGTCCCGCCAGACACAAAACAATCGCGCCCCGGATGTGTTGGCAACACCTCGAGATCTGCTTTCCTGTGACTTTTTTGAATGGCTGAGCCGGTGTCTCTCGTGCGGCCTGTAGTCGCCCGAACGGGCAAGCCGGTTTGTCTCGCACCCCGCCTCGCAGAGGCAAACAGCGAGCGAGATCAGAACCCGATACGTCGCCGGCGCAACAAGCGGTACAGGCTCTCAATGCCGACCGCGGCGCCGAGTATTGCCGCAAGCACCAGGATCTTCAGCGGCGCCTGCATCTCGATCTGCCATAACAATGCGGATAACGCCACCAAACAGGCTGCTGCACCGAGCGCCGATATCCATCTCAGGCTGCCGGTTTGTTCGCTCAGTATCACATTGGCGATATTCACAGCGCTGAATATGAGCAGAAAACCGGCACTGCCGATCGTCGCGATGCTGTTCAGCTCCAGGCAATTGGCTGCAAGCAGGGTCGCGCCGGTGGTGATCAACAGCCCGAGTATCGGCTTGCTCCAGATTCGTCGCTCCAGCACTTCGGGCAACTCGCCTTCCCTGGCGATGATGTAGCTCAATCGCGCGGCCCCATACAGGGTCGCATTGATAGCGGAGGCGGTCGATAACAGTGCCGCTATCGCGATCAGGGTGAAGCCGGTATTTCCCAAGAAGGGGCTGGCGGCGGCCGCCAGCGCATAATCCTTGGCGTCGACGATCATGGGTATCGACAAGTTGCCCACGGTGACCATGGCCACCAGGATGTAAAGGGCGATGACAAAAAGCACCGCCGAGTAGTACGCGCGCGGCAATGTCCGGCGGGGATTTCTTGCATCTTGCGCGGCATTGGCGATCAACTCGAATCCCTCGTAGGCGAGAAATATGATGAAGCCGCCCGCGACGATCTGTAGCGGCGGCGCCCACTCGCCCGGCTGCAACTTCTGCGGATCGACACTCCAAAGGCCGATCGCCACGAACACCAGCAAAATGCCGATCTTGAACGCCACGATCCAGCGCTCCGCGCGACCGATCACGGCCGCGCCCAGAAAATTGAGCGCGGTGATGCCGACAATGCCCAGCGTGATGAAGATGTGCTTGCCCGCGTCTTGCCAGTCCGGTGGCAGGAATACCGCCGCATAACTGCCGAACGCATAGGCATACAGCGAGAGCATGATGATGTAGCTGAGCCAGAGCAGAATGTTGAGGCTGCCGGCAAAAAGCCCCGGGCCGAAGGCCCGGTCGAGAAAGGTGATGGTGCCGCCCTGGGACGGAAATGCGACCGACAGCTTGGCGTAGGAATAGGTGGTCAGCAGGGCGACTGCGCCGGCGATGGTAAACGCGAGCGGCGTGGCACCGTGCGCGAACTGTGCCGCCACGCCCAGCACGGCGAAAATACCGCCCCCGACCATGCCACCGATGCCGATGGCGACAATGCTCCAGTAGCCGATCTTGTCTTGGTTGCTCACCTTGGAACCGCTGCGCTCAGCTGAACATGCAAACCTCTGCCTGCCGGGGCGATAAAAGCCATGCGTATTTCCCGCTTCCTGACAGCATGGCCGACCATTTTGCAGCTGATCACAGCGGTTCGTCGATTACTTTGGCCGGTCGCACTCGCCGATTGCGCAAGCCAGGGGATTCATGGAGGACGGACCCCTGCCGGGGAAAGCGTTTCTGTCCTCCCACCCCGCCGTGTCGGCGGGATATGCAAGGATCGCGGGGCCGGCTCAGGTGCCCGAGTTGTTGTCGGCCAGGAACAACCAGGTATCGATCACCGTGTCCGGGTTGAGCGAGACACTGTCGATACCCTGTTCCAGCAGCCACTTGGCCAGGTCCGGGTGGTCGGACGGCCCCTGGCCGCAGATGCCCACGTACTTGCCTGCCTTCTTCGCCGCCTGGATGGCCATCGACAGCATCTTCTTCACCGCCGGGTTGCGCTCGTCGAAGCTGTGCGCGATCAGGCCTGAGTCGCGGTCCAGGCCCAGGGTCAGCTGGGTCATGTCGTTGGAGCCGATGGAGAAACCGTCGAAGTATTCGAGGAACTCATCGGCCAGCACCGCGTTGGACGGCAGCTCGCACATCATGATGATCTTCAGCCCGTCCTCGCCGCGCTTCAGGCCGTTGGCCGCCAGCAGTTCGATGACCTTGGCCGCCTCTTCGAGGGTACGCACGAACGGGATCATCACCTGCAGGTTCTTCAGCCCCATGTCGTTGCGCACGCGGCGGATCGCCTCGCATTCCATCTCGAAGCATTCGCGGAAGCTCTCGGAGATGTACCGCGACGCGCCGCGGAATCCGATCATCGGGTTCTCTTCTTCCGGCTCGTATTCGGGGCCGCCGACCAGGTTGGCGTACTCGTTGGACTTGAAGTCGGACATGCGCAGGATCACCGGCTGCGGCGAGAAGGCGGCGGCCAGGGTGGAGATGCCCTCGGCGACGCGCTTGACGAAGTACTCGCGTGGCGTTTCGTAAGCGGCGATGCGCTCGGCGATCTCGGCCTTGAGATCCGGCTTGAGGGTATCGAACTCGAGCAACGCCTTGGGATGGATGCCGACCATGTTGTTGATCACGAACTCCAGGCGCGCCAGGCCGACGCCGGCGTTGGGGATCTGCGCGAAGCTGAAGGCGCGCTCGGGGTTGCCGACGTTCATCATCACCTTCAGCGGCACCTCGGGCATGCGATCGAGCTCGACCCGGTTGATGTCGAAATCCAATTCACCCTCGTAGACGAAACCGGTATCGCCCTCGGCACAGGACACGGTGACCGGCGCCCCGTCGGGGATGGTCTCGGTGGCATCGCCGCAACCGACCACCGCCGGCACGCCCAGTTCGCGCGCGATGATCGCGGCGTGACAGGTGCGCCCGCCACGGTTGGTGACGATCGCCGCGGCACGCTTCATGATCGGCTCCCAGTCCGGGTCGGTCATGTCGGTGACCAGCACGTCGCCGGGCTGGATCTTGTCCATCTCCCCCAGGTCGTGAATGATCTTGGCCTTGCCCGCGCCGATGCGCGCGCCGATCGAGCGGCCTTCGCTCAGCTTCGGCCCGTTGCCCTTCAGCGCATAGCGCTCCAGCACATTGCCGCTGCGGCTCTGCACCGTCTCCGGACGCGCCTGCACGATGTACAGCTGGCCATCCAGGCCGTCCAGCGCCCACTCGATGTCCATCGGGCGCTGGTAGTGTTTCTCGATGGCAACCGCCTGACGGGCCAGGTCCTCGACCTGCTCGTCAGTCAGGCAGAACAGCTTGCGCTGCGCCGCATCGACATCGACGACCTCCACCGGCTTGGCACCGCCCTTGGCATAGATCATCTTGATCGCCTTGCCGCCGACATTGCGCCGCACCACCGCCGGGCGCCCTGCCTCCAGGGTCGGCTTGTGCACATAGAACTCGTCCGGGTTGACCGCGCCCTGCACCACCATCTCGCCCAGGCCATAGCTGGCGGTAATGAATACCGCGTCGCGAAAACCGCTTTCGGTATCCAGGGTGAACATCACGCCGCTGGCGCCGATGTCGGAGCGGATCATCTTCTGCACCCCGGCGGACAGCGCGACCAGCGAGTGATCGAAGCCCTGGTGTACGCGGTAGGCGATGGCGCGGTCGTTGAACAGCGAGGCGAACACCTCGTGCACGCTCGCCTTGATGTGGTCCAGGCCACTGACGTTGAGGATGGTTTCCTGCTGGCCGGCGAACGAGGCATCCGGCAGGTCTTCGGCGGTTGCGGAGGAACGTACCGCCCAGCTCACCTCGGTGCCGTATTCCGCTTCGAGCGCGCTGAAGGCTTCGACCAGGGCCGCCTCGAATGCCGGCGGGAACGGCGTCTGCATCACCCAGCTGCGAATCTGCGCACCCACCTCGGCGAGCCGACGCACGTCGTCCACATCCAGTTCCGCCAGCGCTGCGTTGATGCGATCGGCCAGACCTTCGTGGGCGAGGAATTCGCGATAGGCAAAGGCGGTGGTGGCAAAGCCCCCCGGCACCTTGACATGCCCTTCGGCGGTCAGGTTACGCAGCATCTCTCCGAGCGAGGCATTCTTGCCGCCCACTCGATCCACATCGCTCATTTGCACTTCGTGCAGGCCCAGGATGTATTCGTTCATCGTTTCCTCTATGCGTCGATTGCTCGGGGCCGGAATCACCCGACTGCCCAGTCTAGGGGTTTCCGTCACATTTCAGAAGAAGCGAGGCTTGAGAAATTTCAATACTGGCCGTTAAGCGTGAACACCAATAACAAAAAGGTCAGTCAGATGAGCAACATCAGCACAAGTGAGAAAAACCACGAGTTGACTCTGAGTATCGAAGGCGAGTTTTCCTTCAGCATGCATCGCGATTTTCGCGAATCCTACAAGCACCATCCGGACATCCGCGGCTACACCGTGGACCTGAGCCGGGCCACCTATATCGACAGCGCGGGCCTGGGCATGCTGGTGCAACTACAGCAGTATGCGGGCCACAGCCACCGCCCAGTCAGCATCACCGGTGCCCACGACGTGGTAGCGGAGATTCTGCAGATCGCCAGATTCGACAAACTGTTCCGGATAGCCAGCGTCAACTGATCCGGTTCAGGCCGTACAGTGCCGCCACCCGGTAGGCCTCGGCCATGGTCGGGTAGTTGAAGGTGGTCTCGGCGAAATAGTTGATGGTGTTGGCCTCGCCCGGCTGCGACATGATCGCCTGGCCGATGTGCACGATCTCCGAGGCCTGTTCGCCGAAACAGTGGATGCCCAGCAGTTGCAGGGTCTGGCGATGGAACAGCAGCTTGAGCATGCCGACATTGCGCCCGGCGATCTGCGCGCGCGCCAGGCTCTTGAACTCGGCACGCCCCACTTCATAAGGGATGTTCTGTTCGGTCAGCTCGCGCTCGGTGCGGCCGACCGAGCTGATCTCGGGACTGGTGTAGATACCGGCCGGCACCTCGTCGATCAGTCGCCAGTCGATCTCGCCGCGTGCGATCAGGTGGCCGATGAAGCGGCCCTGGTCGTAACTGGCGCTGGCCAGGGCCGGCGGACCGGCCACATCGCCGACCGCGTAGATATGCGGCTGCTCGGTCTGGAAGCGCTCGTTGACCGGTAGCTGGCCGCGCGAATTCACCGTCAGGCCGACCTTGTCCAGGCCCATGTCCTCGGTATTGCCGCTGCGCCCGTTGGCCCAGAACAGCAGGTCGGAGCGGATCTCCTTGCCGGACTTCAGGCGCAGCACCACGCCGTCCTGTTGCTCGATCACCTCCGCCATGGACTCGTTGTGCAGGATCACCACACCCTGGTCGCGCAGGTGATAGCTCAGCGCATCGGTGATCTCGTCGTCGAGGAACGACAGCAGGCGGTCACGCGTGTCGACCAGGTTCACCTTGACATCCAGGTTGGCGAAAATGGATGCATACTCACAACCGATCACACCCGCGCCGTAGATGGTCACGCGGCGCGGCGTATGATCGAGTTCCAGCACCGTGTCGCTGTCGACGATGTGCGGACTGGCGAAATTCACACCCGGCGGACGGTACGGACGCGAGCCGGTGGCGATCACGAAATGCTCGGCCTCGAGCGCAATCACGTCACCATTGCTGCGCGTCACCGATACCTGGTGCTCGCCGTCGAAACAGGCCCTGCCGTGATAGATATCCACCCGGTTACGCGTGTAGAAACGGTGGCGCATGCTCACCTGTTGCGAGATCACCTGCTCGGAGGTGCGCAGCAGCATCGGCCAGCTGACATCCATCACGCTGAGCGTGTGCTCAAACAAGGGGTGATGGCGATAATCGGCGAGCAACTGGATCGCGTGGCGCAGCGCCTTGCTCGGGATCGTGCCCTTGTGGGTGCAGTTGCCGCCCACCTGGTCGTGCATTTCGACCACCGCGACCTGCTTTCCCTCCTTGGACAATTTCATCGCGGCCCCTTCACCCGCCGGGCCCGAGCCGATGATGATCACGTCATAGGTTACTGCCATTGCTATCTCCGGATTTGATCCATAATCGTTACCAAGCTGGGTTCACAAGCTTTCCGCACTTCGGCCGATAAACTCACCGAGTAACGACAGCAGGATGTGTGCCATGCATCAACACAACCCACTGAAACGCCACCTGTTGCCCGAGTGGCTGCTGGACACCCAACCCGATCCCGCTCACGCGCATCGACGCCGCTTTACCGCATGTTACCGGCGAAAACGCGGGATCGTTAAATCACTTTGGATCGCCAGCGGTATCAGTATGTTGCTGCTGGGGCCGACACCCGGCCTGATCATCGGCATCGCCCTGGCGACCACCTTCGCCTCTTTCTGCATCCTCGATGAAACCGGGTGACAAACGCACATCGTTCCCCGACTATAGAGACATGATGGCGTTAACCAATATTTGAAGCATCAATGCCAAGCTTTGAGCGCAACCCGCTGGAACTGCTGAAGATCGCACCGGGTGACATCGATACCACCGTCGACCTCGGGCAGAGCGAGCGACAGGATGCGATTGCCCAAGTGCAACAGTTGTTGGCCGAGGCGCCGCCCGGACACCGTTACTGCCTGCGCTTCGCCCCGGCCAAGGGCGACGGCAGCGAAACCCTGTTCCAGCCGCTCGGCCGCCTGTTGCTGCAGGCGCGTCGCGAGGGGCGCATCTCCTCCTGCCTGCCGCTGCCCGACGGCGCCGGCTATTACCTGGTGATCGCCCGCCCCTGAGAGTCGCGCGCTGGACAAGTTCTCCTCTTGTTCTATAATCCCCCCCAAATAGAACCAAGACAGAACATCCTGTCAGGAGCTGCGCATGGCCGCCCCCAACCTCACCCGTCGTCAGCAGGAAATCTACGATTACCTGCGTGAACACCTGCCGGAACTGGCGCATCCGCCGACGCTCGACGAGCTGTGCGATGCGCTCGGCCTGAAATCGCGCGGCTCGCTGCACAAGCAGGTGCAGGCACTGATCGAGGCAGGGCTGGTCGAGCCGATGAACAATCTGCGGCGCGGCATCCGGCTTGCCGAGCCGGAACATGCAGTGGATGCCAGCGACGAGGAAGAACTGCCGATGTACGGCTATATCGCCGCCGGCCGGCCGATCGAGGCGATCGCCAATCCCGACACCATCGCCGTGCCACCGAACCTGCGCACGCCCAACCCCTGTTATGTGCTGCAGGTCAGGGGCGACTCGATGATCGAGGAAGGTATCCTCGATGGTGACTGGGTGGTGATCGAACAGCGCGACACGGCACGCAACGGCGAGATCGTGGTCGCGCTGGTCAACGAGGAGGAGGCGACTCTCAAGCGCCTGGAGAAAAAATCCAAGGAGGTGATCCTGCACCCGGCCAATAGCAGCATGCAGCCGATGCACTACCATCCCTCGGAAGTGCGCATCCAGGGCGTGCTGGTCGGGCAGATGCGCAGCTACCACTGATTCAACGGCAGCGACAAGCGGGGTGGGCAGAATGCCCTCCTGCCAGCGCTCGTCTGGGCGCAAACCAATTGTAAATCAAGAAAGCGGTCTGACCCGGTCGGGCCAAACCTCGACTGCAGCGCGCCGTCAGTACCTGCCTGCCTAGTGCCGCTCCATCAGGTACTGGCCGTCGCGGTAACCGGCAAAATACTCGTGCACCGCAGGATGCCTCACCGGTGTGCTGCTCTGGTCCGCTTCCAGGTGATGTTCCGCGACATAGGTCTCATGGTCGGCCCCGTCCACCAGCACCCGGTACCAGGGCTGGTCCTTCGGCGGGCGCGATTTGGCCACCGTGTCATACCAGGCTTCACTGCCGTTGAACTGCGCATCCACATCGACAATCACGCCGCGGTAATCGAAACGCGCATGGTGGACGATCTGCCCGATATAGAACTTTGCCTGCACTGCCATTGCCTACCTTCTTTGTTGTTCATGCCTGCGCCACCAGGATGGCACGACGTGGCGCTGGGTACCCTTCGACTGTAAGAGAGGTATCGGCAGGATCGAGAAAATCTGCAAGCGATTCGAAACGCATCCATTCGGTGGAACGCTGTTCCTCGAGGGTGGTCGTGGTGACATCCACACAGCGGATTTCACGGAAACCGACACGCTGTAACCACAGCTCGAGCATCGGCACGCTGGGGATGAACCAGACATTGCGCATCTTCGCGTAGCGTCCTTGCGGCATCAGCAGCTGATGCACATCGCCGTCGATCACCAGGGTCTCCAGCACCAGTTCGCCGCCCGGCCTCAGCGCATCGCGCAGTTCCTGCAGGTGATCGATGGGTGAGCGCCGGTGGTACAGCACGCCCATGGAGAAGACGCTGTCGAAGGCCTTGAGTTGCGGCGGCACATCCTCGATACCGAGCGGCAGGTGCATCACCCGATCCACTTGTGCGGCTGCGCCTTCGACGCCTGACATAAGGCGCCGTACCGCGGCAAACTGCATCATGAACAACTGGGTCGGATCGATACCGATCACCAGATCCGCGCCCGCCCCGGCCATGCGCCAGCAGTGGTAGCCGTTGCCGCAGCCGACATCCAGTACCTTGCGCCCGCGCAGCGTGGTGATGTGTGGCGCCAGCCGGTCCCATTTCCAGTCGGAGCGCCACTCGGTGTCTACGAACACCCCGTGCAGCAGGAACGGCCCTTTGCGCCACGGATGCAGCTGCTGCAGGGCGGCACGCAATGCCTCGCGCTGCGCCGCATCCGTATCCGACTTGTCACCCACCTGGACCAGGCCCTGGTCGAGAACGAGCGTGTGCGTGTCCGGCAGTGGCATCTGCTGCAAGGTCGATTGCCAACGCTGCATGTCGCCGTGCGGCGAGTCATGCAGGCGCGCCGTGAGCTGATCCTCGATACAGTCCGCCCAGGCCCGCATGCCTGCGCCGGACAGGCGCTGCCTGATCGGCTCGACCTCGATCACGCCTGCGCCACGATCGAGACGAAATTGAAACACTGGAACCACAGGTCGCTGCGCGCGAAGCCTGCCTGTTGCAGCCGCTGTTGGTGGGCCGCCAGCGTCTCCGGCAACAACACCTTCTCCAGGGCACTGCGCTTCTGGCTGATCTCCAGGTCGCTGTAACCCTGGGCACGCTTGAAGGCATGGTGCATCTCCACCAGCCGCGCATCCTGCTCGGGGCTCTCGCCGAGTATCTTCTCGGACAAGATGAGGATGCCGCCCTTGCTCAAGCCCTGGCGGATGCGGCTCAGCAGTTCGCCACGCTGCTCGCGCGGCAGAAACTGCAGGGTGAAGTTGAGCACCACCACCGAGGCGTTCTGGATCGGCACATCACGGATATCGGCAAGGCGGAAATCGATGTGCACATCGCTGGCGGCAGTGTGCTCACGTGCGCGCGCCAGCATGGCCTCGGCATTGTCCACCGCAATGATGCGGCAGTCCTCGTGCGCCAGTCCGTTCGCCATCGCCAGGCTGGCGGCACCGAGCGAACAACCCAGGTCGTACAGATTGCTGCCGGGCACGGCATGCATACCGGTCAACAGCTGGATCATGTTGATGATCGCGGCATAGCCGGGCACCGAGCGTTGGATCATGTCCGGGAAGACGCTCGCCACCGCTGCGTCGAAAACGAAGTCGCCGACCTTGTCGCGGGTTTTCGCGTAGAGCCGGTCGGGCTGCACTGGGTCAGTCAAATTCGGACTCTAGGTAATCGAAGGTCAGCTCGTCGCCCTCGGCGATAGGCCTGCAGGCATACAGGTCGAATCCGTCGAACTCGGTGTTGCCGGTGACCGAGTGATTGAGGTAACGCAACAGGTTGCGCCCGCTGCGCCCGACCGCCGAACTCTCGTCCGACTCATCCTCGTAGACCCACAGAACATACATGCCGTTGCGGCTCGCTTGCGGGCCCCAGTAGGTACCGATGTACTCGCCCTTGCGGATCGCCTTGCTGGCGAACAGGCCGGTGCCGTGAATGCTCGATTCAGCGGCGTATACCCACTCTTTCAGATCGGCGTTACGGATGCGTTTTGACTCGCTCAAGACATTCTCCAGGCTGAAAACCGCGAACAAGTATAACCGTGCGCGATGCAAGCCTTGCGCGCAGCGAGATACGAATCAACAACAGGAAATGCCCCCGGGACAGGGTCAGACAACCGAGCAGCTGCCCTTGTAGACGGACATGACCGCCTTGAGTTCGGCAATCACCGCCTGCACCTCGGTGGGGGTGAGGCCCTGCGTCTCCGGCAGGCTGACGCCCGACTCCAAGGCCTCGATTTCACCCCAGACGGCACTGCAGCCTTTCTGGCACAAGGCCTCCACACAGCGATCCACGCGATGTTGCATCAGCATCCGAGATACCAGTATCCAAACCTAACAAAGGGGTGCCGCCAGACAGGCCGCAACCCGCCGCGAGGCAAACGCTAATTAGTATACATCGATATGCAAATATTCCACACCCGGGGCGCGCCATTATCGGTTCGGCAAATTCGTTCTTGCTTTGTTCTCTTTCAGTGCTATTATTTTGGAGAACCTAACGAGAACACTTGTCGGAGGCCATATGAAAACACCCAGCCCTTACGTGATGTGCGACCAGGTGAAAGACCTGGTCCCCAGCCTGATGCGTCTGGACGTGGAAGGCATGCCGCAACGTCGCGGCTCTTTCCGGGAACTGGCGGTCTTCGCCGCCGTGACCATCGGTTACCTGGTGGCACTTGGACTCACCGCCTGAGGCCCGCCAGCAAACCGCACTGTTCAGGACTCCCCCCGGCAAAGGACTGCCACCCTCCCGCACCCGCTGCACGCTTTCAAAGGGAACAACACCGACGCAAATCCGTCGTTATACTCTGAGGTCCCTTTAGCTGCCGCGATCACACTGCATGGTTACCACATCGAGCGCCTTCAGCACCTTCAACCGTTGGCTGATATTCGCCGGCCTGATGTTGTTCGGGCTGTTTCTGGTCTATCAACAAGGCTGGATCACGTCCTTGGTCAGTAGCGACAAGAGCTACCTGTCGATCGTCATCCTGGTGTTCTTTGTGGCCGCCTCCGCGCATGTCGGCATTCTCGCGCGGCGCCTTGGACGCGAGACCGCGACAACCGTGCAGCTCGCGGTACGCGCCCGTTCCGACAAGCCCTTGCTGGCGACCGACGAGCAGCAGAACATCCTCATCGACGCACAACCGGCAGTCAGTTCCTATGCCCATGAACACCTGGCCTTCCTCGCCGAGAAATGCATCGCCTTCGGCCAGATCAGCGGCCAGGACCTGTTGCTCGACCGCCTGGAAAATCGTATCCGCCGCGGCCACGAGACCGGCTGGTTCATTGCCGACCTGATGATCCGCCTGGGCCTGCTCGGCACCGTCATCGGCTTCATCTTCATGCTCGGCTCCATCAGCACCGTGACCACGGTGGACCTGCAGGCCCTGCAACAACTGCTCAGCAACATGAGTGGCGGCATGCGCGTGGCCCTGTACACCACCCTGTCCGGCCTGAGCGCCGGCATCCTGCTGAGCTTCCAGTACCAGCTGCTCGACCAGGGGGCCGATCGCCTGCTGGCCGACATCATCGAACTGTCGGAAGTGCACGCGATCGGCCACCTGCGTCGCCTCGCCGACAGCGGTCAGGCATAGGCAGCAAAGATGCGCAAGCGCCAGCGTCGCAGAGGTGAACGCACCGACCCCTTCGTCGACCTGTTGTTCAATGCCCTGCTCGGTTTCACCTTCCTGTTCCTGGTGGCGGTGATGTTCATCAACCCGCAGGCACGCAAGGGCCGGGTCGACCTCAAGGCCGAGTACATCATCTCGGTGACCTGGCCCGACCAGCTTGCCGACGATATCGACCTGTGGGTGCAGGACCCGCTCGGCGAGACGGTATCCTACCTGCGCAAGGACGCCGGCTGGCTGCACCTGGACCGGGATGACCGCGGCGAGATCAACGACACCATCATCGTCGACGGCCAGGAAGTGGTGTATCCGATCAACCAGGAAGTGGTGACCATTCGCGGCATCATCCCCGGTGAATACATCGTCAATCTCTACTATTACACCGCGGCCCAGCCGCAACCGGTGGAGGCCCTGGTCAAGGTCGAGAAGGTCAATCCGACGCTGCAGACGGTATTCGTGAAGAAGGTCTTGCTCGCCCGCCAGGATCAGGAAACCACCGTGGTGCGCTTCAACCTGGACAAGCAGGGCACGCTCAGCGGCGTCTCCGAACTGCAGCACACACTCACCCCTTACGCACTCGACCATATGCCGGGAACATGGGATCCATCCAACTGATACTGATACTGGCCTACCTGCTGCCGGTCGCGCTGCTCGGCCTGTTGCTCGACCGCAGCCGCCTGCGCCAGGCACACAAGGCCCTGCTGCTGGCACTGCTGCCCCTGTTCTACATCGGCCATTACCTGGGCATCGGCGAACTGGCCGGCTGGCCGAGCGACAGCCCACTGCCCGAGCAATTCATTCTGCTCGGACAAAAGATCACCGAGCCGGACAAGCGTACCCAGCAGCCGGGCAACATCCAGTTGTGGATCCAGGCGGCGGATGATGAGCCATCGCGCCTGTACCAGTTGCCGTACTCGAAAGACATGCACCAGCAGCTGGTCAGTGCCGCGCAACGCCAGGCGAACGGACGTCAACAGGTGGGCAGGCGCACCAGCGGCAGCCAGCAAGGCCAGGGAGAGCCGCAAGGCGCTACCGAACAGTATCGTTTCGAGGATCGCCGTACACGGCGGCCACCGGCAAAAAGCGCTGCCAGCAGCGATCGCTGAGCACTGCGACAGGCAAAAGAAAAGCCGGCATTGCCGGCTTGATCGTCACTCAAGATATCCAGGTTCAGACACCTTCGGCCAAACCCTCCTGGGCCGGCTGGTACTTGATGTTCACCCTCTCCCGCAATTCCTTTCCGGGTTTGAAGTGAGGTACATACTTGCCACTGAGACTGACCGAGTCGCCGGTCTTGGGATTGCGTCCAACCCGCGGCGGCCGATAGTGCAGGGAGAAGCTGCCGAAGCCGCGTATCTCGATGCGTTCGCCAGACGCCAGGGCCTGGCTCATCTGCTCGATCATGCACTTAACCGCGAGTTCTACGTCCCGATAGGCCAGGTGACTCTGTTCACGGGCAATGACTTCAATCAATTCCGATTTGGTCATCACATTCTTCCGATGGTGTGGATGGGGCGGTGACCAGCACCGCCCCACTCGATTGCGAAAACTGCTCGCTTATTTTTTATCGGCGTTCAGCTGCTCTTTGAGCAGATCGGCCATTGACGTGGTACCAGCACTGGCGGAATCAACGTTGTACTGGGAGATAACCGCCTTCTCTTCGTCGTAGTCCTTGGCCTTGATGGACAGGCTGATGCTGCGGTTCTTGCGGTCGACGCCCATGAACTTGGCTTCGACAGTCTCGCCTTCCTTGAGCACGCTGCGTGCATCTTCGACACGGTCACGCGCCAGATCGGAAGCACGCAGGTAACCCTCAACACCTTCTTCCCCCAGACCGATGACCGCACCCTTGGCATCCACTTCCAGCACGGTACCGCTGACAATGGCGCCCTTGTCGTGGGTGGCCAGCCAGGTGGAGAAGGGATCTTTGTCCAGCTGCTTGATGCCCAGGGAGATACGCTCGCGCTCCGGATCCACGGCCAGCACCACGGTCTCCAGTTCCTGACCCTTTTTGTAGTTGCGGATCACGTCTTCGCCGGTGTCATCCCAGGAGATGTCGGACAGGTGAACCAGGCCGTCGATGCCGCCATCCAGGCCGATGAAGATACCGAAATCGGTGATCGACTTGATGGTGCCGGAGACATGGTCGCCCTTCTTGAACTTCTCGCCGAAGTCTTCCCACGGATTGGCCTGGCACTGCTTCATGCCCAGGGAGATACGACGACGCTCTTCGTCGATGTCCAGCACCACGACCTCGACCTCTTCGCCCAGCTGGACGACCTTGCTCGGGTGCACGTTCTTGTTGGTCCAGTCCATCTCGGACACGTGAACCAGGCCTTCCACGCCGTCTTCGATCTCGACAAACGCACCGTAGTCGGCGATGTTGGTGACCTTGCCGAACAGGCGGGTGCCTTCCGGGTAACGACGGGTGATGTTGACCCACGGATCCTCGCCCATCTGCTTCAGGCCGAGCGATACGCGCATCTTCTCGCGGTCGAACTTGAGTACCTTGACGGTGATCTCGTCACCGATCTCGACCACCTCGGACGGATGCTTGACGCGCTTCCAGGCCATGTCGGTGATGTGCAGCAGGCCATCGATGCCGCCCAGGTCGACGAACGCACCGTAGTCGGTCAGGTTCTTGACCACGCCCTTGATTTCCTGGCCTTCCTGCAGGTTCTCGAGCAGCTTCTCGCGCTCTTCGGAGTATTCCTGCTCGACCACCGCGCGGCGGGAGACCACCACGTTGTTGCGCTTCTGGTCCAGCTTGATGACCTTGAATTCCAGGTCCTTGCCTTCCAGGTAGGCGGTATCACGAACCGGACGAACGTCAACCAGGGAACCCGGCAGGAATGCGCGGATCTGATCCAGTTCGACGGTGAAGCCGCCCTTGACCTTGCCGTTGATACGGCCGGTGACGATCTCTTCGGCTTCGAAAGCTTTCTCGAGCTTTTGCCATGCGTGATGGCGCTTGGCCTTTTCGCGCGACAGACGGGTCGCGCCCCAGCCGTCTTCCACGGCGTCCAGAGCGACTTCCACCTGATCGCCGACCGCACATTCGATGTTGCCATCGAAATCGGTGAACTGGCTGACAGGGATGACGCCTTCGGACTTGAGGCCCGCATTGACGATGACGTGATCGCCGTCGATGGCGACCACGGTACCGATTACGATCGAACCGGTTTGCAGATTGGTGTTAACAAGGCTCTCTTCAAAGAGCTCGGCAAAGCTTTCAGACATATTGATGTACCCAGACCCGCTGATGCGGATCACCCTCCGAAACCTGTGAAAAACGAGGCCCCGGGTTTTGGTTGCGGTTAAACACAAGCAGCCGCGACATGCGGCTACACCTATCGTTTCAAATTGAACAACACGCCTCAGGTGGCGACGTTCGGCTTTACTGCAGGCCGCGCTCGCGCGCCGCTTGCAGAATCGTTTCCACCACCTGGTCGATGCTCATCTGCGTCGAATCGATCTGCAACGCATCGGCAGCCGGGACCAGCGGTGAAGTGCTGCGGTTTTGATCGCGCTCGTCGCGCTCTCGAATCTCTGCCGCAAGATCGGAAACATTAGCAGAGATTCCTTTTTCCATCAACTGCTTATAGCGCCTCTGCGCGCGCTCCTCGGCACTCGCGGTGAGAAATATCTTGAGCGGCGCCTGCGGGAAGACGGTGGTGCCCATGTCGCGCCCGTCCGCCACCAGCCCCGGGGCCACCGCGCTGCGACGCTGCCAGTCGAGCAAGGCGTCGCGCACAGGCGGCATCGCGGCCACCTTGGAGGCATTGTTGCCGGCGGTCTCGGTACGAATCGCCAGGCTCACGTCCTCGCCGTCCAGGAAGATCTTTCCGTGTTCGAAGCGCACCTGCAGGTTTGCCGCAACTTCGGCTGCTTTTTTGGGATTATCGAAGCCGATACCACCCTTTTCAACCGCGTAACCGGTCAAGCGATAGAGCGCCCCGGAATCGAGCATGTGCCAGCCCAGCGTATCGGCGACCAGCTGCGAGACCGTGCCCTTGCCCGAGCCGCTGGGCCCGTCGACGGTGATCACCGCTACCGCATCAGACATCTTCGCTGCTCACGCCAAGGCCGACCGAGGCCGCCAGTTCGACAAACCCGGGGAAAGAGGTGTTCACATTGGCGCAGTCGTTGATACGGATTTCACCGTCAGCACACAGCGCGGCCATCGCGAACGCCATCGCGATGCGGTGATCACCGTGGCCATCGACCTCGCCGCCGCCGATGCGCCCGCCCTGGATGACGATGCCGTCATGTGTCGGCTTGGCCACCACGCCCAGCGCCTGCAGGCCGTCCGCCATCACCTGGATACGGTCCGACTCCTTGACCCGCAGTTCCTCGGCACCGGTCAGCACGGTCACGCCCTCGGCACAGGCCGCGGCAACGAACAGCGCAGGAAATTCATCGATCGCCAGCGGCACCTGCTCTTCGGGAATACGAATGCCCTTGAGTTTGGCAGAGCGCACGCGCAGATCGGCCACCGGCTCGCCGCCGACCTCGCGCTGGTTGAACACCTCAATGTCCGCGCCCATCAGGCGCAGGATGTTGATCACGCCGTCGCGCGTCGGGTTCATGCCGACGTGGCGCAAAGTCAGGTCCGAGCCCTCGGCAATGCTGGCACCGACCAGAAAGAAGGCCGCCGATGAGATGTCCGCCGGCACATCGATATCGCAGGCGCTCAGCTTGCCGCCGCCCTGCACGCCGCGGCGCGAGCCGCTCTGCATCACCTCGTAGCCGAAGCCGCGCAACATGCGCTCGGTATGGTCACGGGTCGGTGCCGGCTCGCTCACCCAGGTCTCGCCCTCCGCGTACAGGCCGGCCAGCAACAGGCAGGACTTCACCTGCGCGCTCGCCACCGGCATCTTGTAGTCTATGCCGCGCAGCCCATCGACCGGACGGATCACCAGCGGCGCGGTGCCCTTGGGCGTGGTGTTGATCTCGGCGCCCATCTGCGCCAAGGGATCGGTGACCCGCTTCATCGGGCGTTTCGACAGCGAATCGTCGCCGACCAGCGTCACCTCGAAGCCCTGCCCCGCGAGCAGGCCCGACATCAGGCGCATCGAGGTACCGGAGTTGCCAAGGTCCAGCGGCGCCTCTGGCGGCTGCAGACCGTCCATGCCCACGCCGTGGATCACCACCTTGCCGTCGTCCGGCCCCTCGATCTGCACGCCCATCGCACGGAATGCCTTTAGGGTGGCCAGCGCATCCTCGCCTTCGAGAAAACCGCTGACATGGGTGGTACCCTCGGCCAGGGCGCCGAGCATGATCGAACGATGCGAAATGGACTTGTCGCCGGGAACGCGGATCTCGCCACACAGCGAGCCGCCCGGTTTGACGATAAAGCGCAGATTGCTTGACACCAGTCAGAATCCTGAAATTACAAGGGCCCGAGAGGCTAGCGACAACGGACAAAAAACACAAGCTGGGCGTAAATTTAGCCTGACTTTTCCTGCATCCCGGTGGTCCAAGAATGAGCGTCGACAACCTGTCCGATCACGAAGCCCTGGTCCAGGCACTGATGGACCCGCAACACTGGCCCGAGGGCGGACCTGACCGACGGCGCATCGACACCCATATCTCCAGCGTGATCCTCGCCGGCGAGCATGCCTTTAAGATCAAGAAACCGATCGACCTGGGCTTCCTCGATTTCCTCAGTCTCGAATCCCGCCAGCACTGGTGCAAGGAAGAACTGCGCCTGAACCGCCGCACCGCACCGCAGATCTACCAGTCGGTGCGCGCCATCACCGGCTCGATTGAACACCCGCAGCTCGACGGCGCAGGCGAGGTGATCGACTGGGCTGTGCAGATGCGCCGCTTCGACCCGGACGCCCTGCTCGCCACCCAGCCGCAGCTGCTCACGCGGGAGATCGTGCTGCAACTGGCCGAGGCGATCGCGGACTTTCATGCCGCGGCCGCGATTGTCAGTGATCCGCAGCTGGGCCGCCCGGCGGCCGTGTTCGCACCGATGCAGGAGAACTTTCGCCAGCTGCGCGGGCTGGGCGAAGGCTCAGAGCAACTCGACCGTCTCGAGCACTGGACCACGCAGACCCTCGAGCGCCATCGCAGTCTGCTGGAACAACGCCGTGACGAGGGCCATGTGCGCGAATGTCACGGCGACCTGCACCTGGGCAATATCGCGCTGATCGACGGCGCACCGGTGATCTTCGATGCCATCGAGTTCAACCCGGGACTGCGCTGGATCGATACCATCAACGATCTGGCGTTCCTCAGCATGGACCTGCGCGAGCGCGGCCATGCACACCACGTGCACCTGCTGCTCGATCGCTACCTGCAGATCAGCGGCGACTACCCGGGCCTGGCCTTGCTGCGCTTCTACGAGGTGTACCGCGCGCTGGTCAGGGCCAAGGTGGCGGCGATCCGCCTGGCCCAGCCGCAACTCGATGCGCAGGAGAAAAGCGCGGCACGCGAAGAATTGCACGCCTATCTGCAATTGGCCGAAGATCTCGCGCGCGAGCGCAAGGGCGCGGTGGTCATCACCCATGGCCTGTCCGGCAGCGGCAAGAGTTACATCACCCGGAACCTGCCTGCCGAGCTACCGGCGATACGCCTGCGCTCGGATGTCGAGCGCAAACGCCTGCTGGATATCCCTGCACAACAAAGTGCCGTGGAGCAAGATGGCTACAGCGCCGACATCACCGAACGCACCTACCAACGGCTGACGCAACTGGCCGAAGTGGTGGCGGGCAACGGCCATGTCGCGGTGGTCGACGCGACCTTTCTCAAGGCGCGCCACCGCCGGCAGATCCGCGCCATGGCCGCAAACCTGGACGTGCCCTGCGTGATCCTCGATTGCCGGGCGCCCGATGCCACGCTCGAGCAACGCATCGCGCAACGCCATCTGCAGAGCGACAATGTCTCGGATGCGGATGTGCAGGTGCTGCGCGCGCAACAGCAGTCGCAGGAACCGTTGAGCGAGGAAGAACGCGCACAGGCCATCGTGGTGAGCCCGCAACAGCCGTTGGACGTGCGGCATCTGCAACAGATGCTCGCTGTCGACAGCGCGTACAGCGCGGGCTAGCTGCGCTTATTCGGCACCGCTTTGCAGCGTGCGCACCACCACCCCGGCCTCGGAGCGCTGCAGCCGGAAGGTGGCGCCCTCCTCGCTGGCCGGCAGCAGGGCCTGCTCGCCCGGCCAGGCCTCGAGTTTCAACCAGGCATGCGGCCCGCCCAGGCGGATCAGCCGCACCACCGCCTGCCGGTCATCGCGCAGGCCGGACCACAGCAGGCCACTCTCGCCCGGCATCGGCACCTGGTAGTTCATCACCTCACCATTTTCCAGGAGGCTGCCCAATGCCAACATCTGGTCGTACACATGCTGCACGTCCTGCGCCTCGGCCAGCGCCTGCAACGCCGCCCTGCCGCGACGTGCCGGATTGAACACCTGCATGCCGTCGACATCGCGCAGCCACAGGTGACGCAGCGCCTCGCGGTACAGGCGCCGACTCATCTGCGGCGTCTGGCCGGCCTCGTCCTTGACCCAGCGCGCCACCCAGGGCACCGAGTGCAGATGCGGCGCGTACTGGTGACGGTTCCAGGCATCGGCGGACACCTGGCGCAACAACACGTGCAGATAAAGACGGTCGATGGCCGCCTGATCGCTCGCCTGCAGATCGCCTTGCACCGCGCGGTAGGCGGTATCGATGCCGTAGGCGACCGGATTGGTGGCGGTAAACAGGGTCAGCACCTGCGGATGGTGCCAGTTGTACCAGCTGAGCACCGGCACCTGCTGCGAGGACAAGGCGGTGACCCAGTTGGTGCTGCTCGCGTTCGGATAGACCTCGTGGATCGGCGCCGCCACATAGGCCGATATCAGGTTCAACCACAACTGACGGCGATAGCGCATGAACGCCGCCTCATCGACCATGGCCGCCGCCGGGATACTCGCGTGCAAACGGTCCAGGGACTGCTTGACCGTGCGGTAATCGGAGAGCATCGGCAGGCCCTCGTAATCCAGCCACACCGCGTCCACATCGATACCGGCCTCGCGGAAGGCGGACAGGTTGCCGCGGATCTGCCGCGCGGCCAGTTGCCAGGCATCCAGGCGGGTCGGGTCTGCCTGCACGCGCGTCACGTGCGAAAAGCGCTGCGGGTCATCGATCGGCAGTTGCCAGGACTTGTCGTCCAGCAGGTTATAGGGCCAGCCACCGACCTTGCCGTCCATCAACACCACCGGCGCCCCGGCCTGTTGCAGCGCCTTGGCCGCGCTGATGGCATCGGCGCGTAAGGGCAGATGTTGCACCAGACCGCGATCGAGCAAGCCCCGGATCTGCTCAGGGCTCAGCGGCTGATCGCCGACACCGCTCCACAGCACCAGCGGATGACGCTCGCCGCGATCATGGGTCAGCGGCGGCAGGCAGGCCAGGTACAGGCTCAACCAGTCGGTGTTTTCAGTGGCTTGCCCAGAGTGCTCGAAAGGCGGCTCATCGTCCAGGGAGACCGGACAGTCGGCAGCAGTCGCGGCAGTGCAAAGCACAGCGCTGCTCAACAGCGACGACAAACACAGCAGGCGCAACATCCAGGCAAGCGGTTTTGCTGCGGATGCCGCGCCCATCATGCGTCGGACCCGAGCCCGTCGACGTAGCTGTCGCGCGCGTCCTTGGCGCGCTGGAATATCTCCAGCAGACGCTCGGCGTCGCCGGTCTCGATGGACACCGCCAGCGCCTGCATCTCTTCGGCGAAGCTGGTGAGCATGCGGCTGAGCGCATCGCGATTGGCGATACAGATGTCGCGCCACATCACCGGGTTGCTCGAGGCGATACGGGTGAAGTCGCGAAAGCCGCCGGCCGCATAACGGAAGATATCGTCGTGATCCTCCATGCGCGCCAGCGCATCCACCAAGCCGAAGGCGAGCATGTGCGGCAGATGGCTGGTGGCGGCCAGCACCTCGTCATGGTGGCGCACGCCCATCTCGATCACCTCGGCACCGCAGGCCTGCCACATGGCACGCACGCGTTGCGTCGCATCGGGGGCCGTGTGCCCGGTGGGCGTGATGATCACCCGCCTCTCCAGGTACAGCTCGGCGAAAGAGGCCTCCACGCCATTGCGCTCGGTACCGGCGATCGGATGGCCGGGCACGAACTGCGCTGCATGTTGTCCGCATACTGCATTGAAATCGGCGATCACGCTGCCCTTGGCGCTGCCGCCGTCGGTGACCACCGCATCCGCGCGCAGCTTGCCGTTCATCTGCGCGAACACCTCGCGCATCGCCCCCAGCGGTACCGCGACGAACACCATGTCGGCATCCGCCACCGCCTCGGCCACGTCGTGGGTGTAGCTGTCGAGCACGCCCAGTTCGACCCCACGCTTGAGATTGGCCTCGCCACGCCCGCAGCCGACCACGTGCCCTACCTTGCCGGCAAGCCGCAGCGCGCGCGCCAGCGAACCCCCGATCAGGCCGACGCCGATCACCGCAAGCCGGGCGATGCGATCGCTCACAGCACCCGCCCCAGGGCATCCAGGCAGCGGGCGTTCTCGGCATCCAGGCCGACGCTGATGCGCAGGCAGTGCTTGAGCCCGTAGTTCTCCACCGGGCGGGTGATCACGCCCTGCTGCAGCAGTGCCATGTCGACCTCGGAGGCCGGGCGCCCGACATTGACCGTGATGAAATTACCCACCGAGGGAATGTACTGCAGGCCGAGTTTTTCCAGGCCGTGTGCCAACTGCTCTAGCCCGGCGTTGTTCAGTTCCACCGAGCGTTGCAGATAGTCATGATCGGCCAGCGCCGCGACGGCACCGGCCTGGGCGAAGCTGTTGGCGTTGAACGGCTGGCGCACGCGGTTGAGCAGGTCGGCCACGTCCGGGTGCGACAGCCCGTAACCGATGCGCAGCGCCGCCAGGCCGTAGGCCTTGGAGAAGGTGCGGGTGACGATCAGGTTGGGAAAATCGTCCAGCCACTGACTCGCATCCGGGTAGCCCGGCTCCTGCACGTATTCGAAATAGGCCTCGTCCACCACCACGATGACCTCGGGCGGCACCTTGTCGATGAACGCGCGCAGGGCATCGCGATCCAGCCAGGTGCCGGTCGGGTTGTTGGGGTTGGCGATCCACACCACACCGGTGGCCGGGGTGATCATGGCGGCCATGGCGTCCAGGTCGTGGCCGTATTGATGTGCCGGGGCCATCTTCAGCTCGGCGCCGACCGCCATGCTGCTCAGCGGATACACCGCGAACGCATGCTCGGAGAACAGGCTCTCGCGCCCCGGGTACAGGAACACCCGCGCGATCATGTCCAGCACGTCGTTGGAGCCGTTGCCGATGGTGATGCGATCACCGCTCACCCCGTGCTTCCGCGCCAGGGCGTCGCGCAGCGCAAACGCCGCCCCGTCGGGATAACGCGTCAGTTCGGCGAAGCCGTCCTGCATCGCCTGCAGCACCTTGGGGCTGGGGCCGAGCGGATTCTCGTTGGACGCCAGCTTGACCGAATCACGGATGCCCAACTCGCGTTCGAGTTCGGAGACCGGCTTGCCGGGGACATAAGGCTGCAGGTGGGCTATGCCCGGGGCCGCTTGCGAAACAAAGCTATTCGACACGGGTGCAATCCAAGTTGAAAAACAGGGCTAGAGTACTGCCTGCGGGTACGAACCGAGAATCTTGAACATGCCGGCACTGCTGCGCAATGCCTGCAGCGCCTCGACCAGCTGCGGGTCGTCCTGGTGACCCAGCAGGTCGACGAAGAACACGTAATCCCAGTTGCCGCGACGCGACGGGCGTGACTCGATGCGCGTCATGCTGATGCCGTGGTCAGCCAGGGGCTTGAGCATGTGGTACAGGCCGCCGGCCTCGTTGCGCGTGGACAGCAGCAGGCTGGTCTTGTCGGCCCCGGACGGCATGGTGGTATGGCGGCCGACCACCAGGAAGCGCGTGGTGTTGCCCGGCTCGTCCTCGATGTTGGTGGCCAGGGTGTCCAGGCCGTACAGCTCGGCGGCGGTGGTACTGGCAATCGCGGCGGCATGCTCGGTCTGCGATGCCAGCCTCGCCGCCTCGGCATTGCTGCCGACCGCGACACGCTCAACGAACGGCAGGTGCCGATCCAGCCAGCCGCGACACTGCGCCAGCGACTGCTGGTGCGAGTAGACGGTCTTGAGCTGCTCCAGCGGCTGGCCCTTGCCTAACAGATTGTGATTGATACGCAGGCTGACCTCGCCACAGATCTGCAGCGACGATTTGAGGAACATGTCCAGGGTATGGTTGACCACGCCTTCGGTGGAATTTTCCACCGGCACCACCCCGTAGTCGGCTGCCTCGCTCTCCACCTCCTGGAACACGTCGGAGATGCTGCCCAGCGACTCGGTGCGCACCGAGTGGCCGAAGTGCTTCAGCGCCGCCGCCTGGGTGAAGGTGCCTTCCGGCCCCAGGTAGGCGACCTGCAGCGGGCGCTCCAGCGCCAGGCAGGCGGACATGATCTCGCGGAACAGCCGCGCCACCTCCTCGTCGCCGAGCGGCCCGGGATTGCGCTGCTTGACCATGCGCAGCACCTGCGCCTCGCGTTCCGGCCGATAGAACACCGCGTTTGGGTCGGCGGCCAGCTTGATGCGCGCGACCTCGATCGCGGCCTCGGCACGCTGATTCAGCAGCTGGTGGATCTGCTGGTCGATCGTATCGATGCGCTCGCGGATCTTGCCGAGTTGTTGTTCTTCACTCATTCAGGAAACACCCCAGGTGCATCGATCATTTGAACCGCCAAGGACGCAAAGGACGCGAAGTTTTGGTTTGCCGGCCGTCGGTGAATTGTACAGGCAAACACCGGCAATTCTTTGCGCTCTTCGCGTCCTTCGCGGTGAAAACGATTCAACAACCCAGGCAACGCACCGACAGCACACCGTCGATGCTGGCAATCTGTTCGCTGACGTTCGGCTCCGGCGCCTTATCCACGTCGATCAGGGTCACCGCGATATCGCCGCGCGACTTGTTGAGCATGTCGATGATGTTCAGGCCGGCCCCGGCCAGCAGGGTCGAAACCTGACCGAGCATGTTCGGCACATTGCTGTTGACCACCGCGATGCGGTAACCGCCCTCGGCGCGCGGCAGGTTGATCTCGGGGAAGTTCACGGAGTTGAGCACATTGCCGTTTTCCAGCCAGTCCTTGACCTGCTCGGCGACCATGATGGCGCAGTTCTCTTCCGCCTCGGTGGTGGAAGCACCCAGGTGCGGCAGGGTGATGCAGCGCGGGTGATCCTTCAGCAGGTTGCTGGGGAAGTCGCACACGTAGGCGTACAGGTGGCCTTCGTCCAGGGACTTGACCACGGCTTCGTCGTCGATGATGCCGTTGCGCGCGAAGTTGAGCAGCACCGAGTTCTTCTTCATCAGCTTGAGGCGATCGGCATTGATCATGTTCGCCGTGGCATCGTTGAGCGGGACGTGGAAGGTGATGAAATCGGCACGCGACACCAGGTCGTCCACCGACAGCGCCTGCTGTACGTCCGCTTCCAGTTGCCACGCGGCCTTCACGGTGATGGTCGGGTCATAACCGACCACGTTCATGCCCAGCGCACGCGCCACGTTCGCCACCTTGACACCGATCGCGCCCAGGCCGATCACGCCCAGGGTGCGCCCCGGCAGTTCGAAACCGACATAGTTCTTCTTGCCCGCCTCGACCGCCTTGCCGATGCTCGCATCTTCGCCCTCCAGGCCGGTGGCGAACCGCCATGCCTGGCCGATGTTGCGTGCCGCCATCAGCATGCCCGCGACCACCAGTTCCTTGACCGCGTTGGCATTGGCACCGGGTGCGTTGAACACCGGGATACCCGCCTCGGTCATGCGCTCGACCGGGATGTTGTTGACGCCCGCGCCGGCGCGGCCAATGGCCTTGACGGTATCGGACAGCTGCATGTCATGCATCTTGGCCGAGCGCACCAGGATCGCATCCGGCTGGCTCAGCTCGGATGCCACCTCGTAGCTGTCGCGCGGCAGGCGGTCGAGGCCGGCCACCGAGATATTGTTCAGGGTCTGAATCTTGAACATTTTTTCATCCATCCTTTGTTTTGTTTAACCGCCAAGGACGCGAAGAACGCCAAGAATACGATTGAAGGTCAGAACGCAGGGGTCGGCCCGACAGCATTGATCCTTCGCGTTCTTCGCGTCCTTGGCGGTGAATAATTGTTGTTTTACCCGTGCTTGCGCTCGAACTCGGCCATGAACTCGATCAGCCCCTGCACGCCTTCTTCCGGCATGGCGTTGTAAATGCTGGCACGCATGCCGCCGACCGAGCGGTGGCCCTTGAGGGTCTTCAGG
>Ga0272444_10000771_pt1 | contig 32527 bp, 30 predicted proteins | sample SSMForm13_FD_201033 | JGI IMG/M metagenome (GOLD analysis project Ga0272444, IMG submission 201033) | Marine sediment archaeal communities from Little Sippewissett salt marsh, Falmouth, MA, United States - SSM-Form-13 | ecosystem: Environmental > Aquatic > Marine > Wetlands > Sediment ...
GTTATGTATTCGTATATGTCGAATAAAATAACGGCCTGATTGGACCTGCCTGGGCTAAACACCCGGCAAGGCAATCTTTTTGTCTGGAGTGCCCTTTGCCTCGCATAGCCATCCCCTGCGGCCGCTCCTCCTTGGAGTTGGCCTTCACCCCGGAGCAGGGCGAGCGCATCACCCTGCTCTCGGCCCCGGCCCTGCCCCCCCTGGCGGATGCCACCGGCGCGGTGGAGCAGTCCCTGGCCGCGCCCCTGGCCGGGCCGCCCCTGAGCGAACTGGCCCAGGGCAAGACTAGCGCCTGCGTGGTGGTCAGCGACATCACCCGGCCGGTGCCCAATTCCCTGCTCCTGCCGCCCCTGCTGGCCGCCCTGGAGCGGGCCGGGGTGCCCCGGGACGGGGTGACCATCCTCATCGCCACGGGCATGCACCGACCCAACACCGGCCCCGAGTTGGCCGGGCTGCTGGGCCCGGAGGTGGCCGGCGCCTATCGCGTGGTCAACCACGACTGCCGCGACTCGGCGGCCCTGGAGCAGGTGGACGCCATCGCGGGCACGCCCATCTCCATAAACCGGCTGTATCTGGAAGCCCAGCTCAAGATCACCACCGGGCTCATCGAGCCCCACCCCTTTGCCGGCTTCTCGGGCGGGGCCAAGTCCATCCTGCCGGGCCTGGCCAGCCTGGAGAGCATGCGCCACATGCACTCCTTCGCCATGGTGGACGACCCCCGCCTAGGCGCGGCCCGCATAACCGGCAACCCCTTTCAGGACCAGGTGCGCCGGGTGGCCGCCCGGACGGGCCTGGACTTCATGCTCAACGTGGTCATCGGCCAAGAGCGGGAGATTCTGGGCGTGTTCGCCGGGTCTTTCCCGGCAGCCTTTGACCAGGGTTGCGCCCTGGCCGCCCGACAGATGGTGGTGCGGGTGAATGAGCCCTTTGACCTGGTGGTGACCGGCAGCGGGGGCCATCCCCTGGACGCCACCCTGTACCAGTCCTCCAAGGGCCTGATCGCGGCCCGGGCCGTCACCAGACCGGGCGGCGCGGTGCTGTGGGTGGCCGGCTGCGCCGAGGGCATGGGCAGCGCCGAGTACTGCGACATGGTCGCCACCTGCGCCACGCCCCAAGGCTTCCGCGAGCGCCACGCGCACCCAAGGCATTTCGTGGTGGACCAGTGGGGGGCCCAGGTCTACTTCCAGTGCCTGGAGCATCTGGGCCGGGTGCTGCTGCACTCGCCAGGCATCGCGCCCGGCCAGGCCGCCTCCTTTGGCCTGACCCACGCACCCGATCTGGCCCGGGACTGGCAAGACCTGCTGGCCACCCACGCCCGCGTCGCGGTGATGCCCGAGGGCCCCTATCTCTGCCCAGTGCTGGACGCCTAGCCCGGATATTTCATGTAGCCACGGGGGCGGGTGTGCCGCGGGCGAGGCGGCGTCGGTGTACGGTGCGCCGTGCCGCATCTCCCGCGCCCGCACAAGCCAAAAGAGGTTTGGAAAAAAAGAAAACTTTGTTTTTTGCTGGCCCCGATAGCTACGCTATCGGGGTCGCGACGCCTTGGCGGCGCGACAAGAAACGCGGCGGGCGGGTGCGTTTCAGGCTATGTGGCGCCAGTGTGCCAAGCGTTGTGCCAAACCTCCCGTTGCCTCGCCATGCTCGGCCAAGGCAGGGATAAACCCCGCCACTACAAGGAGGCGGTGCCGGCCCCGGGTACAAACTGTCTCCTGGTAATTTCAGCTCCTTTTTCATAACGGCCCCATGAGTATTAGCTCGTGGCTTAATGCCACCCAACCTTCATGAAATATGCGGGCTAGCCTCTTGCCCTACCGCCCGGGCCCTGCTATGGTGGGCCCGTTGTAGGCGGCGTCCCCACTGCTCGCCCGCAAGCCAGGGGGCCACCGGAGGGGTGGTCTGCCCTGCCCTCTTTCCGGCCCGCATTTATCCCAAAAACAGACGGACAGGCAGCCCCGAGTGGGGCGGAGGAGGCTTGTATGGTGGGGATCGGTCAATGGCTGACTAGGCGCGCCGAGCTGTGCCCCCAGCGGGAGGCGGTGGTGGATGGCGACCGGCGCGTCAACTACGCCCAGCTCAACCAGCGGGTGAATCAGCTGGCCCGGGTCTTGGGCGGGGCGGGGCTGAGGCGGGGCGACCGTCTGAGCATGCTGGCCCTGAACTGCCTGGAGTGGGTGGAGGCGGTCATGGCCGCGGCCAAGCTGGGCCTGGTCCTGGTGCCCCTGAACTGGCGGCTCACCCCGGCGGAGCTGGGCTATCAGCTGGCCGACAGCCAGGCCCGCCACCTGATCTTCGAGCCCGGGCTGGAGGAGTTGGCGAGGCGGATCGCCGAGGAGGCCGGCCTGGAGCGGCTGTGGGTGCTGGGGGAACGGGCCCTGGACCGGGCCGAGGCCTATGAGACCGCCCTTGCCGCCCAGCCCAGCGAGGAGCCGGTCCTGGACTATCCGGTGGAGCAGGACCTGCCCCTGCTCATCGTCTACACCTCGGGCACCACCGGCCGGCCCAAGGGCGCGGTGCTCAGCCAGGCCAACTGCCTGTGGAACGCCCTGAACCTACACGTGGACCTGGAGTTCACCAGCCAAGACCGCGAGCTGGTGGTGCTGCCCATGTTCCACATCGGCGGCATCGGCCTGTTCACCCTGGCCCTGATCTACGTGGGGGCCTCGATGGTGGTGCAGCGCAACTTTGACCCGGCCCAGATCATGCGCCGCCTCAAGGACGAAGGCATCACCCTGTTCTTCGCGGTGCCGGCCATGTATCTGCTCATGATCCAGTCGCCCGATTTCCAGCCCGCCGCCTTCCAGGACGTGCGCATGGTCTTCTGCGGCGGGGCCCCCCTGCCCCCGGCCCTGATCGACCAGTACCAGGAGCTGGGCATAACCCTGCAGCAGGGCTACGGCATGAGCGAGGCCTCGCCCTCGACCACCGTGCTGCCCAAGGATTGGGCCCTGGCCAAAAAGGGCTCGGTGGGCCGTCCCCACTTTCATCTGCAACTCAAGGTGGCCGGCTCCAACGGCGAGGAGCTGCCCGCCGGCCAAGTGGGCGAGGTGTTGCTAAAGGGACCCAACATCATGCAAGGTTATTGGAACAAGCCCCAGGCCAATCAGGAGGCCCTGGCTGGCGGGTGGTTCCACACCGGCGACCTGGGCCGCCTGGACGAGGATGGCTTTTTGTACATCGTGGACCGCCAAAAGGACATGTACATCAGCGGCGGCGAGAACGTGTACCCGGCCGAGGTAGAGCACGCCATCTTCGAGCTGGATCAGGTGGCCGAGGTGGCGGTGGTGGGGGTGCCCGACCCGCGCTGGGGCGAAACGGGCAGGGCCTTTGTGGTGCCCCGCTCCGGAGCGCGCCTGAGCCAGGACCAGGTGCTGGCCCATCTGAGCGGCCGCCTGGCCCGCTTCAAGCTGCCCCGCTCGGTGGTGTTCGTGGAGACCCTGCCCCGCACCGCCTCGGGCAAGGTGATCAAAAACGAATTGCGCGAACCCGCCGGCTGAGCCGCCCCGGCCCCGCGTCGTTAGGGAGCAGGCCATGCAGGCTGCGCCACAATCCCCCGGAAACGGCCCGGAGGGCCCCGCGCCCTCTCATCTGCGCCGCTGGCTCAAGTGGGCCGGTGTGGCCGCGCTGCTCATGGGCCTGGCCGCGGTGTGGCGCTTCACCCCCCTGGACAACCTGCTGCAAGAGTCCACCCTGGCCGCCGGCGCGGCCAAGCTAAAGGGCACCCATCTGGCCGCCCTGGCGGTGACGGCCGCCTATCTGATCGGGGGCATGACCATGGTGCCGGTGGCGGTGCTGGCCGGGGCCTGCGGGCTGATCTTCGGCCCCTGGTGGGGCTTTGCCTACGCCATGCTGGGCTGCCTGGCCAGCTCCCTGTGGCTCTATCTGGTGGGGCGCCTGTCCGGCCGCAAGCGGGTGCACCAGTGGTCCGGCGGGCGTCTGGGCCGGCTGAGCCAACGCATGGCCGACCACAGCCTGAGCACCATCATCCTGGCCCGCATCCTGCCGGTGGCCCCCTTCACCGTGGTCAACCTGGCCGCCGGGGCCACCCGGGTGCGCTTCTGGCCCTACTTCTGGGGCAGCCTGCTGGGCCTGCTGCCCAACACCCTGGCCATCACCGTGTTCGCCGACCGGCTGCACCGCATCTGCCGCGACCCCCACTGGAAGGACGTGGGGGTGGCCGCGGCCGCGCTTTTAGCCCTGGGCCTGCTCACCTGGCTGCTCAAGCGCGCCCTGGCCCGCCGCCGCGCGGCCAAGGCCTGAGCCGAGGCCCTTTAACGCCCCACGGGTTTCCGGTTTTCCCTTTTACGGTTATAATGTGCCGCTAGGATAAGCATTTTTGCTGGTAAGTAATTTTACTGGCAGGAGTGGCTTTTTTTGTATTAAGGTATTATCTGATAGGTGATTCAGTGATGAGGCAAAATTAGGCATGGCTGCCGGTAAAAACCAGCGCCCCCTGCGCAAGCTGACCGCCAAGGGCCTGCGCACCCGCAACGAGCTGTTGGAGTGCGCCCGCCAGGCCTTTGAGGAGTACGGCTACTTTGCCACCAGCGTGTCGGAGATCGGCCGCCGCTGCCAAGTGAGCCAGGGCACTTTTTACCAGTATTTCAGCAACAAAGAGCAGATATTCCGCGAGCTCATCGACGCGGTGCTGGCCGACTTTTGGCAAAAGATGCATGAGCACACCGCCGCTTCCCAGGTCTTTCCCGCCCGCCTGCGGGCCGGGGTGGACGTGCTGTTGGCCCACTGCGCCCAGCACCAGGCCACTCACCGCATCCTCAATGAATTCGAGCTTATAGACACTATAACCATCGGCTACTACGAGTCCATAGCCCGCTATTTCCGCGACTTTTTCCGCCAGGCGGCCAATGAGGGCCATTTGCGCCACCTGGACCCCAACGTGGTGGCCTACTCCTTGATCGGCATGGCCATATTCCATTTCATGGACTGGGGGCCGGGAGCGGAGCGCTACACCCAGGAGCAGCTGGTGGACATGACCGTGGAGCTCTTGCTGGGCGGCATCGCCTCGCCCAAGCCCTGGGAGGCGCCCGCCCGCCTGGCAATGTCCGCCTTTCCCGAGACCCTGGGCGCGCCCTTTGTCTGGGAGGACGGCGACGCCCCGGCCAACCGCACCAGAAGCGCGATTTTCCAGGCAGCAGAGCAAGTTATCGGCCAACACGGCTACCACGGAGCCAGCATCGCCGAGATCACGCGCCGGGCCGGGGTGGCCCAGGGCACCTTTTACATCCACTTTGAGTCCAAGCAGGATCTCATGCAGGGCGTGGTGCGCTACCTCTCACGGGCGCTCCGGCACAACCTGCGCCAGGCCACCGACCGGGTGAGGGACCGCCGCCAACAGGAGCAGGAGGGCATTGTGGCCTTTTTCCGCTTCCTGGAGCACCACAGCCAGATATACAGGGTGGTGGCCGAGTGCGAGACCATCGGCCGCGAGATCGGTCTTTGGTACTACCGCAAGTTGGCCGCCGGGTACCAGGACACCCTGGCCCAGGGCGCGGCCCAGGGCGCGCTACGACCCCTCCCCCCCGCCTTCATGGCCCGCGGACTCATGGGCCTCAACCACATGATCGGCCTTAAATGGCTGGTCTGGAACACGGCCCCCGGAGCCAAGGTTCCAGAGCAAACCATTGAAGACGCTATCTATTTAGTCCTTTTCGGCCTAGGGGCCGACGCCTAAAAAAATTTTACATTTAGGGGCTTGACAAGCGGCCGTCCGATTTGGCACCATTTCTGACAGTTGGTTCATGTTTCATAAATAATATAGGTAAAGAACCCCATGCCCCTGCTTCGCCAGAAGGTGGCCATAATCACGGGCGCCAGCTCCGGCATCGGCGCCGCCCTGGCCCTGGAGTTCTCCCGGGCCGGGGCCCGCGTGGTGCTCTTCGCCCGCCGCCAGGAGCAGCTGGAGCGGGTGGCCGCCGCCTGTCCCGGCGAGACCCTGACGCAGGCCGGGGACGTCACCAGCGAGGCCGACCGCCGGGCCCTGGTGGCCGCGGCCCAGGAGCGCTGGGGCCGGGTGGACCTGCTGGTCAACAACGCAGGCCTGGGTTCTTATGGCGATTTTTTGGACACCAGCCAGGAGGACTGGCGGCGGCTCATGGAGATAAACCTCTTTGCCGCCGTGTTCCTCGCCTCGGCCGCCCTGCCGGCCATGCTGGCCCAGGGCAGCGGCCTGATCCTCAACATCGCCTCCATCGGCGGGCTCATGGCCCACGCGGACAAGGTGACGCCCTATGTCACCAGCAAGCACGCCCTGGTGGGCTTCACCCGGGGATTGGCCAAGGATCTCGAGGGCAGTGGGGTGACGGTCAAGGCCGCCTGCCCCCACCTCACTGCCACCGAGTTCTTTGACCACTCCCAGGGCGCGGCCGAGCTGGCCCCGGTGGCCGCCAAGTACCGCCCCCACATGGACACCCCCGATGAGGTGGCCCGGGGCATCCTGGCCGGCCTGGACGGCCCGGCCACGGTGTTCTTCCCCACCGGCGCGCCAGCCCGGGCCTACGAGAAAGGGCGGGAGCTGTAGATGATCGCGCCGGAGGTGAAAAACGCCCTGGTCATCGGCGGGGGCTCGGGCATGGGACGGGCCGCGGCCCTGGCCCTGGCCGAGGCCGGCGCGCGGGTGATGGTCGCCGACCTGGACCAAAAGGCGGCCCAGGCCACGGCCCAGGAGGCCGGGGACGAAGCTTTGGGCTGGGCGGTGGACGTGGCCGACCCGGCCTCGGTGGGCGCCCTGTTCGGCGGGCTAAAGGGCGAGTTGGAAGGCCTACAAATGATGGTGCATACCGCGGCCATCTTGGGCCACACTAGATTTATCGAGGATGTCAGCGACGCGGACTGGCGGCGCATGATGGCCGTGAACCTGGACGGGCCTTTTTACTGCAGCCGGGAGGCGGTGCGCTGGATGAAGCAAACCGGCGGGGGCCGCATCCTGCTTTTCTCCTCGGTGGCCTCCCTGACCCCCACCCCGGGGGCCCTGCCCTACAGCACGGCCAAGGGCGGGGTGAACCAGATGGCCAAGACCCTGGCGGTGGAGGCGGCCAAGCACAACATCCGAGTCAACGTCATCGCCCCGGGCTATGTGGAGACCCCCATGCTGGCGGGCCTGCCCCAGGGCTTTGGTGACTACATCGTCAAGAAGACCCCCCTGCGCCGCCTGGGCCAGGAGCGGGAGGTGGCCTCTTTGGTGGCCTATCTGGCCACGCCCCAGGCCGACTTTTTCACCGGCCAGGTCCTGAGCCCCAACGGCGGCCTGGTCATATGAACAGAGAGAGCGGCATGACCCGTGAGTTGATCAGCCTGAGCCATCCCGGCGAGACGCCCTGGGTGACCATCAACCGGCCCCAGGACCGCAACTCCATCAACTCCCCACTCATGGCCGAGCTGGAGGATCTGCTGGCCGAGCTGGAGCAGGGCCCGGCCCGGGCGGTGATCTTCACCGGTGCGGGCGGCGCCCACTTCATCGGAGGGGCCGACGGCATCGAGATGATGCGGCTGGACCCAAACGGCGGCCGCGAGTTCTCGCGGCGCTTCCAGGCCATGCTGGAGCGCATGGAGGCCAGCCCCCTGATCCTGGTGGCGGCCATCAACGGCCTGTGCTTTGGCGGCGGCTTTGAGTTCGCCCTGGCCTGCGACCTTCGGGTGGCCGAGGCTGGCGCGCGCATCGGCCTGCCCGAGGTCAAGGTGGGGCTCATCCCGGGCGGGGGCGGCACCCAGCGCCTGCCCGCCCTGGTGGGCGGCGGCCTGGCCATGGAGATGATACTCTCGGGCCGCCTGTACAAAGGGCCCGAGGCCGAGGCCATGGGCCTGGTGCATCGCTGCGTGGCCGACGAGGAGCTGGCCGAGGGGGTGCAGGAGCTTCTGTCCCCCATCCTCAAGCAGCCGCAGCACGCCCTTTCCCTGGCCAAGCGGGCGGTCAAGTCCTATGGCCGCGCCGACCGGGACCAGGGCCTGGTGGCGGAGGCCGATCTTTTCAGCCAGTGCCACGCCTCGAGCTGGTTCCGCGATCTGATGATCGCCCAGCTCAAATCCGGCGCGCTCACCACCAGCGTCGACGTGGCCGCTTTAATCAAGGAGGAAGCGTCTTGAAAGTGCTGGCCATAACCGGCAGCCCCCGCAAAAAGAGCAACACCCGGCGCTATGTGGAGCACTGTCTGGAGATTTTGCAACAGAACGGGCTGGAGACCGAGCTCATAGCCCTGCGCGAAAAAAAGATCAACCCATGCCTGGGCTGCTACGCCTGCACCGAGCAAAAGGCCTGCGCCCAGGACGACGACTTCGCCGAGGTGCTGGCCAAGATGGAGGCGGCCGAGGGCATCATCCTGGGCTCGCCGGTCTATCTGTCCTCCGTGGCCCCGGAGATGATGTCCCTGCTGGCCCGGGCAACCTTTGTGGCCCATTGGAACGACAAGTTCCTGGCCGGCAAGGTGGGCGGGCCCATCACCGTGGCCCGCCGGGCCGGGCACAACCTGGCCTTTTCCCAGCTCCTGCTCTGGTTCTTTATCAACGGCATCACCGTGCCCGGCTCCACCTACTGGACCGTGGGCACCGCCGGCACCGGCGGGGTGCATGACGCGGACCAGGACGAGGAGGGCATGCTGCACGTGGCCAACTTCGCCGACAACCTGGCAAAGGTGATGAAAAAGCTCCATGCCTGATATTAACGATATGAGCGCCGCCCTTCGGGGCATCGGCTCCTGGCTGACCCTGCGGGCCGAGATATGCCCGGAGCGCGAGGCCGTGGTGGACGGCGGCCGCCGCCTGACCTACGCCCAACTCAACGGCCGGGTCAACCGCCTGGCCCGCGCCCTGCGGGGCCGGGGTCTGAGCCAGGGCGACCGTTTGGCCATGCTCTCCTACAACTGCCTGGAGTACCTCGAGGTGATCATGGCCTGCGCCAAGCTGGGCCTGATCCTGGTGCCGCTCAACTGGCGGCTCACCGCGGCCGAGCTGGGCTTCCAGATGAACGACAGCCAGACCAGGCACCTGGTCTTTGACCCCGAGCTGGAGGAATTGGCCGGGGGTCTGGTCTCGACGGCTGACGTGGAATTCCGAGTGGCCCTGGGCGCGGACGAGGTGCTGGACGCCGCGCCCTACGAGGCCCTGCTGGCCGAACAGCCCGAGGACGAGCCCGAGCCGGACTCACCCATCACCGCGGACACGCCGCACATCATCATGTACACCGCCGGCACCACGGGCAAGCCCAAGGGCGCGGTGCTCACCCAGGCCAACAGCCTGTGGAACGCCCTGAACCTGCAGGTGGACCTGGAGTTCACCGGCGCGGACCGCGATTTGCTGGTGCTGCCCATGTTCCACATCGGCGGCATCGGCCTGTTCACCCTGCCCATGCTCTACGCCGGCGGCACGGTGGTCATCCAGCGCACCTTTGATCCGGTTCAGACGCTCAAGCTGCTGCGCGAGGAAAAGATCAGCCTGTTCTTCGGGGTGCCGGCCATCTTCTTGTTCCTCATCCAGTCGCCGGAGTTCGACCCGGCGGCCTTTGACGGGGTGCGCCTGGTCATGAGCGGCGGAGCCCCCCTGCCCCCGTCGTTGGTGGAGCAGTACCACGAGCAGGGCATTGTCTTGCAGCAGGGATTTGGCATGAGCGAGGCCGCGCCCTCCATCGCCACCCTGCCCAAGGAGAACGCCCTGGCCAAGGCGGGCAGCATCGGCCGCCCCTTGTTCCACATGCAGGTGCGCATCGCCGACGCCCAGGGCGCGGAGCTGCCCCGGGACCAGGTGGGCGAGCTGCTGCTCAAGGGCCCCAACATCATGCAGGGCTACTGGAACCGGCCCGAGGCCAACCAGGAGGCCTTTGGAGGCGGCTGGTTCCACACCGGCGACCTGGCCCGCATGGACCCGGAGGGCTTTTTGTTCATCGTGGACCGCAAAAAGGACATGTTCATATCCGGCGGGGAGAACGTGTACCCGGCCGAGGTGGAGCACGCCATCTTCGAGCTGGAGGCCGTGGCCGAGGCCGCGGTGGTGGGCCTGCCCGACTCGCGCTGGGGCGAGGTGGGCCGGGCCTTTGTGGTGCTCAAACCGGACCAGGAGCTGGACGGGCAGCAGGTGCTGACCCATCTGGCCGAACGCCTGGCCAAGTACAAGATTCCCAAGAGCGTGGTGTTCATCGAGGCCCTGCCCCGCAACGCGGCGGGCAAGGTGCTCAAGAACCAGCTGCGGGAGCACCAAATCTAGAAGCGCGGGCCGGCGAGCCCCGGCCCGGGAGAATCGATAACAAAACATTGCATCCAAAACTAGGGACGAAGGAGGGATAGCATGAAATCTTGGACCAAGGGATGGGTGGCCCTGCTGGCCGTGGCGGCGCTTTTGGTGACCGCGCCGGTGGCCCTGGCCGCCAAGCCCATCGTGGTGGTGCAGTTGGCCGGCCTCACTGGCCCCCTGGAGGCCTATGCCAAGCAGGCGGTCAACGGCTTCAAGATGGGCATCGAGTTCGCCACGGGCGGCACCAACACCGTGTTGGGCCGGCCCATCAAGATCATCGTCAAGGACACCCACCTCAAGCCCGACCGGGGCAAGCAGCTTTTGACCGAGGCCTATAAGGACGACGGCGCGGTGCTGGCGGTGGGTCCGGTCTCCTCGGCCGTGGCCCTGGCCTGCCTGCCGGTGGCCAAGGAGTTCAAGCGCATCCTGATCGTGGAGCCGGCCGTGGCCGACTCCATCACCGGCAAGGCCTGGAACCGCTACATCTTCCGCACCGGCCGCAACTCCTCCCAGGACGCGGTGTCCAACGCCCTGGCCGTGGCCAAGCCCGGGGTGTGCATCGCCACCCTGGCCCAGGACTATGCCTTTGGCCGCGACGGAGTGGCCGCCTACAAGGCCGCGGCCGAAAAGGCCGGAGCCAAGGTGGTGCACGAGGAGTACGTGCCCATCAAGACCACCGACTTCACCGCCCCGGCCCAGCGCATCATCCAGGCCATGAAGGGCGTCAAATGCCAGGAGAAGTACCTGTTCGTCATCTGGGCGGGCGGCAACAACCCCCTGGGCAAGCTCCACGCCATGAAGCTGGACTCCAAGTACGGCATCCACCTGGCCTCGGGCGGCAACATCCTGGACGCCTTGAAGCTGTACAAGCCCCTGAAGGGCATGAAGGGCGCTACCTACTACTACTACGACATTCCCAACAACAAGCTCAACGACTGGCTCAAGGCCGAGCACCAGAAGCGCTTCGGCGGCCCGCCCGACTTCTTCACCTGCGGCGGCATGAGCGCGGGCATCGCGGTGGTTGAGGCCCTGAAGAAGGCCGGCTGCACGGACACCGAGAAGCTCATCAAGGCCATGGAGGGCATGCACTTCATGACCCCCAAGGGCGAGATGGTCTTCAGGCCCGAGGATCACCAGGCCCTGCAGTCCATGTACGCCTTCAAGATGACCGTGGACCCCAAGCTTGCCTGGGGCGTGCCGGTGCTCACCAAGGAGCTGACCTGGAAGGACATGGACATCCCCATCCGCAACAAGAAGTAAACATCCCATCCGTTGCGGCGGGCGCGCCCCAGCGCCCGCCGCGGCGGCCACGCCATGCGGGCGGGGCCTGAACCCCCGCCGGGACGGCCGCGGCCGGCGGCCATAGGGAGTTGGCAGTGGACCAACCAGCGCTGATCGAAACCAAACAGTTGACCATCAGCTTCGGCGGCAACGTGGCGGTCAACCGGGTGGACCTCCGGGTGGAGGCCTTCACCCTCAAGTCCATCATCGGACCCAACGGGGCGGGCAAGACCACCTTGTTTAACCTGATAAGCGGCCAGTACCGCCCCACCGGCGGGCAGGTGCTGTTCAAGGGCCAGGACATCACCGCCCTGGACGCGCCGCGCCGCACCAGACTGGGCATAGGACGCTCTTTCCAGCTCACCAACGTGTTCCCCAACCTGACGGTGCTGGAAAACGTGCGCCTGGCCCTGCAGTCCCGGGCCCGCCTGGGGCTGAACTTCTGGAGCCACTACCGGGCCTTCCCCAATCTGGAGGACGAGGCCTACGACTATTTGGGCAAGGTGCTGCTGGAGGACCGCTGGTCGGCCGAGGCCTCCACCCTGACCCACGGGGAGCAGCGCAAGCTGGAGATTGCCATCCTGCTGGCCCTGGACCCGGAGGTGCTCCTGCTGGACGAGCCCACCGCGGGCATGAGCCTGGAGGAGGTGCCCACCATCCTGGAGCTGATCAAGGCCATAAAACAGGCCCGCAAGCGCACCATCCTGCTGGTGGAGCACAAGTTCGACATGATCATGGCCCTGTCCGATTCCATCGCGGTGCTCAAGGAGGGCCAGCTCATCTGCGATGACACGCCCGAGGCGGTCTCCTGCAACCAGGAGGTGCTCGATGCCTATCTGGGAGGGGGGGTGTCCCATGACTGAGCCCATCCTGGAGCTGAGCGGGGTGCACACCTTCATCGCCCAGCACCACATCCTGCAGGGCGTGGACATGGCGGTGCTCCCGGGCCGGGCCACGGTGCTTTTGGGCCGCAACGGGGCGGGCAAGTCCACCACCATGCGCACGGTGATGGGCCTCACCCCGGCCAGCAAGGGCGGCATCCGCCTGGACGGCGAGGACATCACCAAGGCCCGGCCCTACGAGGTGGCCCAGGCCGGAGTGGGCTTCGTGCCCGAGGACCAGGCGGTGATCTACAGCCTGAGCGTGGAGGAGAACTTCCGCCTGGCCATGCTCAACGAAAACGACGATTCCTGGAAGCGCATGGACACCATCTTCGAGCTGTTCCCGGCGCTCAAGAAGTTCTGGCGCTCCAAGGCCGGGGTGCTCTCCGGCGGGCAGAAGCAGATGCTGGCCATTGCCCGGGCATTCGTGGGCGACCACAAGCTGCTGCTGATCGACGAGCCCTCCAAGGGCCTGGCCCCCATCGTGGTGGACCAGCTCATCGACTCGCTCAACCACATCGCCGGGCACACCACCATCATCCTGGTGGAGCAGAACTTCCACATGGCCTCCCACGTGGGCAGCGAATACTTCATCCTGGACGACGGACACGTGGTGCACCAGGGGCTCATGGAGGCATTGGTGGATGATCATGAACTCAAACAAAAGTATCTGGGCATTGCCTGAGGGGGTGGACAAGCCATGACCAGCCAAACCGCGTCCCTGGCCGGCGGCGAAAAGCCCGCCCTGGACATGAAGCAGGTGGCCTTCTGGGTGGTGGCCGGCGGCATCTGGCTGCTGCCGCTGATCTGGATCGACCCCACCATCTATATGGTGCTCACCGTGGCCGGAGTGGCCATGGGCATGCTCCTGTTTCTCACCGCGGTGGGCCTGACCATCATCTTCGGGCTCATGGACGTGCTCAATCTGGCCCACGGCGCATTCTTCGCCTGGGGGGCCTACGTGGGCTTCACCATACTGGGCGCCCTCAACGGCCTGGGATGGGTGGAGACCGGCACCCTGGCCCAGAGCATCCTGAGCGTAGCCATCTCCCTGGCGGTGGCCCTGGTGGTGGGCGGCCTGTGGGGCCTGGTGGTCGAGCGGCTGATCATCAGCAAGATCTACGGCGACCACCTCAAGCAGATTCTCATCACCGTGGGCGCCTCCATGATCATGGCCGAGATCATCAAGGTGATCTGGGGCCCCAACCAGGAGGTGATGCTGGTGCCGGCCGCCTTCACCGGCAGCTACGACATCGCCGACGTGGTGATCAACAAGTTCCGGGTGGCGGCCATCGTGGTGGGCGCGGCGGTCTACACCGGGGTCATGGCCGTGCTGCTCAAGACCAAGCTGGGCATTATCATCCGGGCCGGGGTGGAGAACCGCGAGGTGGTGCAGGCCCTGGGCTACAACATCACCCGCATCTTCACCGGGGTCTTCGCCGCCGGCGCGGCCCTGGCCGCGGTGGGGGGCAGCATGTGGGGCATCTTCCGGGAGCAGATCAACCCGGCCATGGGCGAGGAGAACCTGATCTTCGCCCTGATCGTGGTGATCATCGGGGGCATGGGCTCGGTGACCGGCTCGTTCCTCTCGGCCATGATGGTGGGCCTGGCCTTCAACTACGTGGCCTTTTTGATGCCCAAGCTGGCCCTGGGAGTGAACATCCTGATCATGGCCATCATCCTGTTGATCAGGCCCTGGGGCCTGCTGGGCAAGGAGTAGGGCCATGGACGCATCCAACCAGACCCTCACCCCGGTTGAGAGCCAGCGCCTGGCCTTTGAGCGCGGCCGCTACACCCGGCCCACCTTCCTGGTGCAGCTGGCCCTGGTGGCCATTCTCATCGCCTGCCCCCTCATGTTCCAGTCCTTTAGGGTCATGGACGTGGTGGTCAAAATAATGATCTTCGCGGTGGCGGTGGCCTCCTATGACATCATCATCGGCTATACCGGCATCATCTCATTCGCCCACGGCATGTTCTTCGGCCTGGGGGCCTACGCGGTGGGCCTGGTGGCCTACTACTCAGGGTCGCCGCACTACTACCACATCCTGCTGGGCCTGCTCCTGGCCGTGGCCATGGCCATGGTCCTGGCCGTGGTGATCGCCTTTTTCTCGCTCAGGGTCAAGGCCATTTTCTTCGCCATGATGACCCTGGCCGTGGCCGAGTTCGCCCACATCCTGGGCTACCAGTGGTCCAGCCTGACCATGGGCGAGGACGGGGTGTCGTTCAAGATGCCGGGCATCATGAACGTCAACTGGGCCGACGGGACCATCCTGGGCATACCCCTGAACGGCCGCCTGGTCACCTATTACGTGATCTTGGTTATCAGCGTGCTGCTGTTCATCGGCATCGTGCGCTTCGTGCGCTCGCCAGTCGGGCGGGTGCTCAAATCCATCCGGGACAACGAGCAGCGGGCCACGGCCCTGGGCTACCGCATCTTCCGCTACCGCATGCTCTCCACCGTGTTCGGCTCCACCATCGCGGCCATCTGCGGCGGCCTGTTCGCCATGTGGCTCAACTACGTTAACCCGGACACCGTGCTGGGCATCCCCCTGATGCTCAACATCCTGCTCATGGTCATCGTGGGCGGCCTGGGCACCATCTACGGCGGTATCGTGGGCGCGGCCTTTATCAACATCGCCGAGACCTGGCTGCCGGACTTGCAAAAGGTGGCCTCCAAGCTCTTCCCGGGCAACGAGGTGATGCAGCGCCTCACCGAGCGCTGGGTGCTCTACTTCGGCATCCTCTACGTGCTGGTGGTGCTGTTCTTCCCCAAGGGAGTCATGGGCAGCCTGCGCGACATGGCCACCCGGCGCAAGGCCCAAGCCATGCGGAGAGATTAGCCATGCCCCAACCCAACGCCAGCGCCGGAATTCTGAGCTTCGCTGCCTACATCCCCCGCGCCTATCACGACGCGGACTACATCGCCTCCCAGTGCGAGACCCCGGCCGAGATCATCCGCACCAAGCTGGGCTGGTATCAGAAAAACGTGGCCGGCCCGGGCGACGGCACCGTGGCCATGGGGCTCAAGGCGGCGCGCAAGGCCCTGTATTACTCGCGCCTGGAACCCCAGGACATCGACCTGGTCATCTGGTCCGGCGAGGAGATCAAGGAACACCGCAACTGGCCGGTGGGGCCCAAGATCCAAAAGGAGCTGGGCATCGAGCGGGCCTGGTCCTTTGACATGCAGCAGCGCTGCGGCACCACCCTGGTGGCCCTCAAGCTGGCCCAGGACATGATCCGGGCCAACGACAGCATCAACAACATCCTCATTGCCAGCGCCTACCGCAACGCGGACCTGATCCACTACCCCAACCCCAGGGTGCGCTGGATGTACTACCTGGCCGCGGGCGGCGCGGCCTGCCTGGTGCAGCGGGGCTGCCCGGTGAATGAGATCATCTCCAGCCACTTCATGAGCGACGGCTCCTTTGCCTGGGACGTGTACGTGCCCCAGGGCGGCTCGGCCGCGCCCATGACCGCCCAGGGCCTGGCCACGGATCAGCAGTACCTGGACGTCATGGACCCGGTGGGCATGAAGCAGCGTCTGGAAAAGCTGAGCCTGAGCAACTGGCTGGTGTGCATCGACCGGGCCCTGGCCAAGGCGGGCTTCTCCCGCGCGGATGTGGACTACCTGGCCACCCTGCTGGTCAAACGCTCGGCCCACGACTATCTCATGGAGCAGCTGGGCCTGGAGCCCGAGCAGACCCGCTATCTGGCCGAGTTCGGCCACCACGGCCAAAACGACCAGATACTCTCCCTGGAGCTGGGCCTGGAGGAAGGGCGGCTCAAAGAGGGCGACCTGGTGCTCATGATCTCGGCGGGCATCGGCTATGCCTGGGACGTGGTGCTCATGCGCTGGGGCGCGGCGGAGGGCGGCAAATGATCCACGGCGACTGGATTGGGCGCTGGGGCCAAGCCGACGGCGGACGCGAGGCCCTGGTGGACGAGGTTGGGGGCCGGCGCTTCACCTACGCCGAGCTGGCCACGGAGGTTAATCGCCTGGCCCATCTGCTGGCCGGGCGCCTGGGCTTGGCCAAGGGCGACCGGGTGGCCTGTCTGTCCCTGAACCGGGGCGAGATCATCACCCTGTTCTTCGCGGCCAGCCGTTTGGGCGCAGTGCTGGTGCCTCTGAACTTCCGTTTGGCCCCCGGCGAGTTCGACTATTACCTGGACGACTGCGCGCCCAAGGCCCTGTTCTGCGACCACGCGCACCGCGACCAGGCCGGCGGGCTGGCCGCCAAGCACCACATGGAGCATGTGGTGTGCTTTGACCAGGGCGACGGCCCGGGCCTGTCCCTGCCCGCGCTGTGGCCGGAGCTGCCCGGCGAGCCCCTGCCCGAAGTGGCCATCGCCGACCATGACCCCCAGATCATCATCTACACCTCGGGCACCACCGGCCTGCCCAAGGGGGTAGTGCTCACCCACGGATCGGTGGCGGCCAACGCCACCAACACGGTGCTGGGCTGGGGCCTGCGCCCGGGCGACCGCACCATCCTGCACGCGGCCATGTACTACACCGCCGGGTGGAACGTCTTCACCCTGCCGCTGTTCATCAACCGGGGGGTCAACATCCTGGTGCCCAGCTTTGACGCGGACCAGGTGCTTGAGCTCATCGCCCGCGAAAAGGTCACCGTGTTCTTCGGGGTGCCCACCATGTACCAGATGATGGCCGAGTCGCCACGCTTCGCCAGCGCGGACCTGAGCTCCCTGCGTTTTTGCATCTCCGGCGGGGCGGCCCTGGACCCGCAGATCATGCGGGCCTATGAGGAGCAAAAAGGCCTGCGCATCTGGGAGGGCTACGGCCTCACCGAGATCGGGCCCAACAACTTCATGGGCAACGGCAAGCCGGGCACCTTTGGCAATGTCATGCCCGGAGCGGACGTGAAGCTCATCGACGACGATGGGCTGGAGGTCCCGCCGGGCGCCGACGGCGAGATACTGCTGACCGGCGCCCACATGAGCGCCGGCTACTGGCACAAGCCAGAGGCCACGGCCGAGGCCATCATCGGCGGTTGGTTCCACACCGGTGACCTGGGGCGCATGGATGCGGACGGCCACGTGTCCATCGTGGGCCGCAAAAAGGACATGATCATCTCCGGCGGGGCCAACATCTACCCGGCCGAGATCGAGATGCACCTCATGGAGCACCCGGCGGTGAGCGCCGCGGCGGTGATCGGGGCGCCAGACCCCAAGTGGGGCGAGGTGCCCAAGGCGGTTGTGGAGCTCAAGCCGGGCCAAAGCCTGGACCTGGCCGGGCTGCTGGAGTTTTTGGAGCCCCGCCTGGGGCGCTACAAGCTGCCCAAGTACCTAGCGGTGGTCGGCGAGCTGCCCCGCACCGCCGCCTCGGGCAAGATACAGAAGTTCATCCTCAAGCAAGAGCACGGTGGAGCGGACCATGACTGAACCAGCCGCCACAATGGGTCTGGCCGGGCTGGGGGTGTATCTGCCGCCCCAGCGCGAGAGCGCCGAGGAGATAGCAAAGCGCTCCGGCCTGAGCCTGGAGGAGCTGGCCGGCCTGGGCATCCAGGGCAAGGCCCTGCCCGGGCCAGAGGACCAGCCCATCACCATGGCCTCCAAGGCGGCCCAGGCCGCCCTGGCCGACGCCGGGGACTGCGACCCCGCCTCGGTGGATTTGGTGCTGTACACCGGCGAGGAGTACAAGGACTACATCGCCCAGACCGCCTCCATCCGCTTGCAGGAGGAGTGCGGCTGCCGCAACGCCTGGGCCTTTGACCTGGTGGGCCAGGGCGTCACCGCGGTGCTGGGCCTGAAGATCGCCTGGGACCTGATGACCGGCGACCCGGATATCAACACGGTGCTGTTGGCCGGGGGCACCCGCAACATCGACCTGGTGGACTACGCCAACCCGGACACCCGCTTTTTGCTGGCCGCCTCGGCCTCGGGCGGGGCCGCGCTGCTACGGCGGGGCCTGGAGGAAAACCGCCTGCTCGGCGCGGTGGTGGAAACCGACCCGGCCATGGCCGACGAGGTATACGTGCCCGGCGGGGGCACCGAGATTCCCTTTGCCCCGGACAACCTGGACTCGCCCCTGATGAGCTATCAGGCCTTTCACCCCGGGCTGCTGCGCCCCTATCTGGAGCAGGAGCTCGCCGCCCGGCTGGGCCAGGCCACGCGCGCGGCCCTGGGCGCGCGGCAAGCGGACTACCTGGCCCTGCGCCACCTGACCCCGGCCCAGCGCGGCCAGGTGCTAAAGGCCCTGGACCTGGCGCCGGGGCAATCCCTGCCCCTTGATCAACTGGGCCACCACGGCGCCAACGACCCGCTCATCTCCCTGGAGATGGCCCGTGGGCAGGGGCTGCTGGCCCAAGGCTCCACCGTGGCCCTGGCCGCGGCGGGAATCGGCTTTACCTACGCGGCCGCCGCGCTACAATGGGGGACGTCCTAAAATAGAGAGGTTTAAGAACATGAACCAGTCGCTCAGCATTGATCAGATCAGCCTCGGCCAGATCTACGAGACCCAGATAGAGGTGGACCACGGGCGCATCGCCGCCTTTGCCGAGGCCACCGGGGACAACAACCCCATCCATTTTGACGACGAGGCCGCTGCTCAAAGCATCTTCGGCCGCCGGGTGGCCCAGGGCATGCTCACCGCCGGCTTTCTCTCCGGCGTGTTCGGCACCCAGTTCCCGGGCTACGGCACCGTCTACCTCTCCCAGAGCGTCAAGTTCCTGCGCCCGGTCTTTTTGGGCGACACGGTGACCCTGCGCTTCAAGGTGCTGGAGGTGCTGGCCGAAAAGAACCGCCTGCGGGTGGAGACGATCGGCCTCAACCAGGCCGGCCAGGAGGTGATGACCGGCGAGGCCGTGGTCATGCCGCCCAAGAAAAAGGACTAGCCCGTGTCCCTGCCCGAGATGTTGCGCGCGCCGGGCGACGGCCTGGAGATTCAGCTGGCCCGCTGGCCCGGGCCCAAGCCGGCCGTGCTGGCGGTGCACGGCCTGACCGCCAACTGCCGCTGCTGGGACACCATGGCCCAGGAGCTGGGCGGCCAGCGGGAGCTGCTGGCCATGGACCTCAGGGGCCGGGGCCGCTCGGACAAGCCGGCCACCGGCTACTCCCTGGAAAACCACTGCGCGGATATCGACGCGGTGCTGGACCACCTGGGGCATGAGCGGGCGGCGCTCATGGGCCACTCCCTGGGGGCCTACATAAGCCTGGCCTACGCCGCCACCCGGCCCCAGCGGGTGGAGCGGCTGATCCTGGTGGACGGCGGGGCCGTGCTGAGCCAGGAGCAGTGGGCCCGGGTGGGCGAGGGCATCGCGCCGTCGCTGGAGCGTTTGGACAAGGTGTTCGCCTCCTGCGAACAGATGATCTCCCTGTCGCGCGGGGCGCCCTTTTTGCAGCCCTGGAACCAGGCCCTGGAGGACTACTACTCCTATGACTGCCAGGAGGGGCCCGGCGGGGTGGTCTCGGGCACCAGCCTGGCCACCACCCAACAGGAGCGGGCCAACCTGAACCAGGTGGACGTGAGCCGCTTTTACCCCCAGGTGGGCTGCCCGGTGCTGGTGCTGCGCGCCGCCCAGGGGGTGCTGGCCCCGGAGCAGATGGTCCTGCCTTCCGACGCCACGGCCAACCTGCTGGCCGCCCTGCCCCAGGCCGAGCTGGCCGAGATGCACAAGCTCAACCACTTCACCATAATCTTCCACCCCCACGCGGAGCGGGCGCGGGCCGTGGAGACCTTCCTGGCCGCCTGAGCCAACAGAAGTGAACTACCCCGCCGCAAGCAGCGGGGTATCAAAAGGAAATCTTACACACCTATAACTCGCGGCAAGCCGCAGGGGATAGACCCCCGCATGGGGGTTCAAAAGCAGGGCCCCGGCCGGATCGCGCCAGCCGGGGCCATTTTATGCGGGTTGTCCGGGCCGAGCCGCCGGTACGGTGGGATTAGCCGTAGATCCGGCAGTGCTCCGGGCCGCGTATGATCATCACCGGGCAGCCCGCATGGCGCTGCACCTTTTCGGCCACCGAGCCGAAGAGAACGCCCGCCACGTCGCTGTGTCCCTTGCTGCCCACCACCAGCAGGTCGGGATTCTCCTCCTTGACCGCATTCAATATCTCCTCCCAGGGCAGGCCCTCCCTAAACTCCACCCGGGCCTTATAGTCCGGAGCCTTAGACAGCAGCTCCTTTTCGATCCGGGCCTGGGTCTCCTCCCGCTGGCTGGCCAGCAATGCATCGCGGTCAAAGCCGGCCACCCCGGCATAGCGCTCCACCGTGTCCATGTAATGGGTGTCGATCACGTAGAGAACCGTCAGCTCGGCGTTCAGGGCCTTGGCCAGGGCATAGGCGTGCAGGAAAGTGTCCTCCGAATACTTGGACAGATCAATGGCCGCCATAATCTTCTTGTACTGAACCTTGCAATCTTCCATGGTCATAACCTCGTGAAGGGTTGGCGCAACACAGTCCCGCTGCTTCGAGGTCCCACCCCGGGCTTTTCCCGGCTCCTCGCGGGTGGCACCGTCACGGGCCAACTAATTTAATCTTAGGCGGCAAGCAACCGGTTAACAACCGTTCTTTTAGCAGCCGCCCGGACACCGCCAGTAAGCCCGGATATTTCATGAAGGCCGTGCGTCCGGCTGCGCCAGCCAGCGTGCCGCTGGAGCCAGAGCGGGTCGAACAGCTTGGCGCCCTGGCCAAACCACGTTGCTCCCGATGAATCACCTTTGGCAGCCCAAGCCTTGGGCCCGGCATACGGTGTTGCTGGCTGCGCTCGGGCCTGAGTACAAGCCGTATCCTGATAACGCTGGCACCTTTTTCATAAAGTCTCATGAATACCGGTTCGGTGCTTAATGCCGCCCAACCCTCATGAAATCTCCGGGTTAGGGCCCTACAGGCATGGGGCCTTGTGCTAATATAAGATACGGGCTTGGCGCGGGGCCTCCTTGCGCCAGCTCCCTTTTCCCGCTTGAAACGCAAGAGGCGGCAGCGCATGCATTCCAGCCCCATGCATCTCCACGCGCTCCTTATCCCCGTCCGGCCAAAATTCCGGCCCGCCTTGCGCTGGTGGTCGGCCCTTTGCGCGCTGCTGCTTGCCTTGAGTTGCCTCTCCCCGGCCGTCCGGGCCGGCGATGACATCCCCTTTGTCTGGCAGGGCACCATAACCTCGGCCCAGACCCGGCTGGCGACTCCCCCGGTTACAGGCTCGGTGACCGACCACTGGGTGCTGCGCGCCCGCTGGAAGGAAACCCAGCGCATAGAGGTCAAGGACGCCGAAGAGCGCTTGATCGGCTGGTTCGTCAAGTTGGAGGACGACGGCAGCCGCTGGGAGGGTGAAACCGCCGGAAAATTCGTGGTGGGCTGTCTAGAGGGCGGCAATGAAACCAGGGTGGAGATCGGCGAGGGCAGCGGCTCCGGCATTGTGTTCACCCCGGGCTGGGGCTGGATATATTACAGCGCCAGCGAGGACGATCCCCTGGCCTCGGTGCTGCCCAACGGGAGCTATTCAATCACCAGCACCACCACCAGCACCCAGAAATACACGGTGCAATGGACTCGCTACGGATGCCGGGGCGACGTAACCCAGAACACCCGGCCGGCCTATCTGCACTACCGGGTGGGCGGCCGCTTCATGTTCGAGCCGTTCGCCGCGCCGGGAGGCGCCACCCCTCCGTTTTTGCCCGTGCAAGCGGTGCAAGCCATGGCCTCGCAACGGATGAACGTGCCGGCCGCCTGGCCCTTTGACCGCCAGAGCCGTCAGATAGCCGACGGCCGCATGCAGGGCAGCGCCAGCAACCGCTTTTACAACGCCTACAGCAACACCCTGTCATGGAACATCGCCCGGGTGCTGGACCTCAAGCCGGTGATCAAAAAATGCGACGAGACCTGGCGGCCCCAGGACGAGTCGGCCGATCAGCAGGGCAGCGAGATCAGCGTCAGCGCCTCGGTGCCCGGCCAGCCGGATATCAAAGGCAAGTGGCGCTTCACCCTCATGAACATCAGCTGCGAGCCGGGCTATTGCCTCAACGCCGGCGAGGACGCGGGCCTGGACCTGGAGTTCGTGCGCGATCAGGAGGGGTTTGCCGAGCCCCGCACCATCCGGGGCGGCTCGCCCTCCAGCGCCAGCTCCGGCGGGACCGGCTCCAGCGGCGAGGGCGGCGAAAGCGCCTCGGGAGGCGGGGCCTCGGGCGGGGCCGTGACGATGCAGCAGTGGGAGAGCGGCAAGCCCCACGAGACCGGCGACATGGTTCTCAACGAGGGCACGGCCTACACCTGCATCAAGGACCACACCGCCGGGGCTGAAAACGAGCCCGGGGTGGGAGCCAAGTGGGAGACCTATTGGCGTGTGGGCATGACCGGCGGCGCCACCGCCGCCACCACCACCCAGGGCTCTGACAGCGAGGCCTCGGCCGGCTCCACCTCCGGTGCGGCCGGCGGCTGCGGCGAGCAGGGCGGCGAGGAGGAGATCGAGGGCAACCAGACCGTCAACGAGGTCACGGTGCGCATCAAGAGCAAGGACTACGGGGCCTGGGCCAAGCTCAAGGCCGAGATCAACGTGGACGGCGTGTGGTATCAGGCCCAGAGCGAGGATGGCAAGGACTACATCACCATCCCCCATGACCAGGACGAGAACCGCATCGCCGACCATTGGGAGACGCGGCGCGGCGTGTCCGGCCAGGCCGCGGACGCGGACCAGGACGAAAAGCCCGAGGGCGTGGGCCGCGAGCCGGGCGACGGATTCACCAACTACGAGGAGTACCGCGGGGTCATGGTGCACGGCGAATGGACCGACCTGGACCCCGGGCACAAGGACCTGTTCATCCGCGACGAGACCGGCCTGGGCACCGGCCTGTTGCATGTGCTGGGCCTGAGCCTGCACCTCATCGACGAGGGCGAGCACCAGAAGATGGTGATCAACTACAACCGGGGTTACGCCACCCTGCAGGACCAGCAGGGCCAAAAGGGCCTGTTGCTCAGGCAAGAGGCCCTGGACAACGGCGTGGCGGGCGAGGTGCGGCCCATGGTGGGCTGCCCCAACGCGGTGGATGAGGTGGTGATCAACGCTTTCCCCTCGGGCATGGAGGACGCCTACCGCGAGGATTACGAGGCCCTGGGCGGCACCTTTGACCGGCCCAACCTGGAGGCGGACATCGCCCACGAGCTGGCCCACGGCCTGAACGTGCTGCACCACGGCAAGCAGATCGACGAGCTGAGGACGGACATGCAGGTGGCCTGCCCCCAGGGGGTGTGGTCCGGGGACATGTACTGCATCATGCGCTACGACCCGCCGCTGTTTTACTACGAACCCGCCACCGGCAAGGTCCGCCCCTACCCGGTGGCCGAGGAGCAGCGCGGCGCGGTGCGAACCCTTTTCTGCGACTCGCCGGCCGGCACCGGGGTAAACGCCCCGGGCCACCAGCCGCGCCCCATATCCGGCGACGCGGCCAGCGGCCGGGGGGCCTGCCGCCAGCAGGTGACCATCAAGGGCTATCACACCAGAGAGACGGATTGAGACGCCTGATCGCCATAACCGCCTGCCTGCTGGGCCTGGCCCTGGTCTGGGGCTGCGGCGACTCGGACGGCCACAAGCCGGCCGCGCCCAAGGCCCGGGCCGTGGAGCCCCTGGACCTGGCCCTGCACCTCTCGCCCGGCGCGGCAAAGGGACAGGCCGTGGCCCTGGTGCGGCTCTACAGCCGGGCGGCCCAGCAAAAGGCCCTGGACAACCGGCGCAAGCCACAGGAGCAGCGAGAGAAGATCGAACCCATTTCCCTGGCCGGCGGCGAGGAGCTTTGGGTCAAATCCCTGCGCTTTGTGGTTGAGCCGCTCAAGGGGAGCCAAGGCCTGGCCCTGAGCCCGGGCCAGGGCAGCGCATGCCGGGCGATGCGCTTTCCCAAGGCCGCCGAGCTGACCCTGGGCCCCACCCGCGCCCACGGGGCCGTCTACCAGCTGGACGCGCCGGACAAGCTGGCCCCGGGCAGCCGGATAAAGGCGGTGCTCCGGGTGCAGGGGCGCGAGATCGCTTCGCCAAGCCGGGTCATGCCCGATCCGCCCAAGAACCCAGGGCAAGCCGCCCTGCGCCAGGCCCGCACCGCGCGCTGGCTGGACGACGCCCAGGCCATGCTGGCCGCGGGCCGCGAGCTGATCCAAAAGGACCCCGCCGCGGTGGCCGGCTACTGGTATCAGGGCCTGGCCCTGGAAAAGCAGGGCCAGGAGCAACCGGCCCTGGCCAGCTATGAGCAGGCCTGGGACAAGTGGCGGCAGTCGGTCAAGAACCAGCCACATCCCGAGCCGCCCATGCGCCTGGCCCGGCGCATGGCCCGCCTGCGCGCCAAGCTGGGGCTACCGCCCCCCAACCCAGCCGCCCAGCGCTAGAGCCCGCCTCGGCGCACGACCTCACGCCCAAGCCGTCTTGCCCGGCTCTTAATTATGTTACTTTAGAGGTGGCTCACAGCGCTGGGGCTTTTCAGCCATCACCCTTAAACGCGAGGCAATACCATGCGGATTCTATTTTGCTGTTTCAGCGCCACCGGCAACACCGCCACCATAGGCCAGGCCATCAGCCGCCGCCTGGGCGAGCTGGGGGCGGAGGTGGATTGGCGCGACATCACCACCCCGGAAGGCCGCAAGGAGCCGGCGGACATGAACTCTTACGATGCGGCGGTGTTCGGCACCCCCATCCACTCCATGCGCTCCCCCCGGGTGGTGCGCGAGTGGCTGGCCGGCCTGGACGGCCAGGGGAAGAAGTGCGCCACCTTTTTCACCTACGGTGGCTTCCAGGTGCATCCCACCCACTCCACTACCCAAAAGATACTGCGGGAGGCCAAATTCTCGGTGGTGGCCTCGGCCGAGTTCCCGGGCGCGCACACCTTCAACCTGGGCGGCTGGCAGGCCATGGCCGACCGGCCCGATGACAGAGACCTGGCCGTGGCCGCCGAGTACGCCCAGGCCATCTACGCCCGCTTCAGCGGCAAGGACGATGGCGTGGTGGGCGAGCTGGACCCGGGGCCCTACAGCGAGGAGCAGTTGGACCAGTTCGAGATGTTCCGCTACAAGGCCGTGTCCCAGCTTCCCACCCGCGATGGGGCCGAGTGCCAGCTTTGCTACCTGTGCCAGGAGCAGTGCCCCACCGGGGCCATGGACGCCGAGGCCGGTCAGGTCACTGAGCCCAGTCTGTGCATCGCCTGCCTGCGCTGTGTCAAGGAGTGTCCGGACCAGGCCCTCAAGATCAACGACTTGTCCCCGTTCTTTGCCATGAAGATGAAAATCGACAACGAAACCGACGACACCCTGCGGGCCAAGCAAAGCAAGATGTATCTCTAGCAAGATGCAGCCCAAACCCGCATATTTCATGGGGCTTGGGTTGTATTAAACAACGAGCCCTTATTCACGGGGCTGTCATGAAAAAGGTGGATGTTGGCGGAGTGGTTCATTATGCGCAACGCTCTTGGGCGGGGACAAACCCCGCCCCTACATTTGCCTAATTATATCATCACCTTCCGGGTGGCCTCGACAGCTCGCCTGTCGGGGTTGCTAAACGAAGGGGAGCGACAAGAGGTCAGGCACGGCGCCCCTCTAACTGACAACACTCCGCGTAAAGCGCACCCAAGGCCAAAGAACTGGTTGTGAAAAGGCCGGCTGTCCCGGCTGCTCCGTGGCGAGCTTTGCTTTAGATCGACATGGGCTTCGTCCAGAGGCCTGTTGTTTTTCAAGCCAAGGGGAGCCAGGGGAAATGGAAGATGGCCACGGCCCGCCGCGAGGGGCCTTTATCTTTTCACAACCGATTTAGGCGGCGGCCCTCGCCATGACCGCTATTGCTGGAATAGAAATCAAGCGTTGCGACAAGAACCCCGGCACAGCGCCCCGCTATTTGACGACGTTGCGTATAAAGCGCACCCGCCCGGCTGGACGGTGTCTTAAAACTAGGTGGCATTTCAAAATGAAATGGCTAGAATTAAGGCTGGCCGGCATGGCCGGCCGCAATCGCCATTCGGGTAACCTGCCATGACCCAATCCTCAGACGAGGGCGCCTCGCCGGGCCTCACCGAGCTTATCCTCAACTCCATCACCGAGGGGGTCTTCACCGTGGACCCCCGGATGCGCATTGTCAGCTTCAACCAGGCGGCCCAGAACATCACCGGCATCTCGGCCAGTGAAGCGGTGGGCCAGAAGTGCCACAAGATACTCCGGGCGGGCATCTGCGGCTCCTCCTGCCCCCTGGGCAGCTCCATGACCACCGGCGAGCCGGGCCTGGAGGTGGACGTGGAGATAACCGGGGCCGACGGCCGGCTCATCCCGGTGCGCATCCGCACCGCGGTGCTGCGCGACGGCCAGGGCGAGGTGGTGGGCGGGGTGGAGACCTTCCGGGACCTGAGCGAGGTGCACCATCTGCGCAAGCGCCTGACCGAGGGCTACACCTTTTGCGATCTCAAGGGCAAGTCCGATCCCATGCGCCAGCTCTTTCGTATATTGCCCGAGGCGGCGCTCAGCGGAGCCACGGTGCTCATCCGGGGCGAGTCGGGCACGGGAAAGGAGCTGGTGGCCCGGGCCCTGCACGACCTCTCCGCGCGCCACGAGGGCCCCTTTGTGGCGGTCAACTGCGCGGCCATCCCCGAGGCGCTCATGGAGAGCGAGCTTTTCGGCCACGTGCGCGGCGCCTTCACCGGCGCGGACCGCGACCGCCAGGGCCGTCTGGGCGCGGCCAAGGGAGGCACCCTGTTCTTGGACGAGGTGGGCGACCTGCCCCTGGGGTTGCAGGTCAAGCTGCTGCGCGCCCTGGACAGCGGGGAGTACTCCCCCCTGGGCAGCAATGTCTCGCGCAAGGCCGAGGTGCGGGTGGTGGCGGCCACCCACCGCGACCTGGAGGCCGAGATGGCCCGGGGCGCCTTTCGCCAGGACCTCTACTACCGCCTAAACGTGGTGGAACTGAAGCTGCCTCCCCTGCGCCAGCGGCGCGAGGACATCCCCATCCTGGTGGACCACTTTTTGGAGCGCCTGGCCGCCGAGCGCGGCGAGCCGGTGCGCCGGGTGAACCAGGCGGCCATGGCCCGGCTCTTGGAGTACGCCTGGCCGGGCAACGTGCGTGAGCTGCAAAACGCCCTGGAGCACGCCCTGGTCCTGGCCCAAGGCCAGGCCGTGGATCTGCGCCATCTGCCCGAGGCCCTGCACCCGGCCCTGGGGGCGCATCCGGGAGAGACCCAGCCCCCGGTGAACCTGGAGCAGCGGGAGCGCGCGGCCATTGAGCAGGCCCTGGACATGCAGGGCGGACACCGGGGACGCACCGCCGACGCCCTGGGCATCTCGCCCACCACCCTGTGGCGCAAGATGAAAAAATACGGTCTTCTTGGCTAGCCCGGATATTTCATGAAGGCCGTGTGTCCGGCTGCGCCAGCCGCCGGCATACGGTGTTGCTGGCTGCGCTCGGGCCTCGACGTAGCTTGGGCTACGCCTTCGGCCCTCGCTTGCCAGACGACTTGTATGCCGGCGGCTGGCTGTGCCGGGCCGGGGTACAAACTGTACCTTGCTAACGCAAGCACTTTTTTCATAACAGCCCCATGAATACTGTTTCGTTGTTTAATGCCACCCAACCCTCATGAAATATCCGGGCTAGGCTCATAGGCCGCGGCTTTTCACGAACCTCAAAATCAAGGACGGGGGGCCACCGGCGGCCCCCCGTAACTATCCCCGGGCCTCAGCCCATGTCCACCAGGGGCCGCACCGCGGTGACCTCGAAGACCACCGCGGCCTTGATGCCCGCGGCCGCCTGCTCGCCCGCCGCCGCGGCGATGGCGCTCTTGACCTGCTCCAGGACCTCGCCCTCCCGCTCGATCTGCTTGCACTCCAGATAGAGCCGCCAGCCCGGGGTGGTGAAGCCCACCGGCGCCTCCTTGACCGTGAAGAACACCGCATGGGGGTTGGCCTCCAGGTTGGCCAGGGAGCGGTTGTCCATCATGCCCATGGTCAGCTTGCCCTCCACGTCCAAGCGGGGGCTGCCGAAGTAGGCCGCGTTGGGCTTGCCGTCGGCGCTGGCCGTGGCCAGGACCCCCACCCGTCCGGGCAGGTTGATGGCTGCTACGAACTCCTCGTCAAAGTTGGCCATGTCCATCTCCTAAATCTGAGAATGACTGGATCGCGTATTTTCGATTTCAAACTATATGGTGCCACGGACCGGAGGCGATTGGTAGCCAAGCCTTTCGTGGAGGGGCGGGGCCGGCTCTGTTATGCTGGGTTCATGCCGCGCCAAGCGAACATAGACCTTTCTGCCCTGGTGGTGGTCTTGGTGCGCCCCCGCTTTCCCGAGAACATCGGGGCCGCCGCCCGGGTGGTGGCCAACATGGGCCTGGGGGGCCTTAGGGTGGTGGAGCCCCAGCGCCCCTGGAAAGAGCCCATGCAGCGTCTGGCCTCCACCTGCGGCCGGGCGGTGCTGGCGGCCATGGAGGTCTATGACGACCTGGACCGCGCCCTGGCCGACACGGTGGGCGCGGCGGCCACCACCGCCCGCGTCGGCTACAAGCGCGGCGAGCTGATCAGCCCCCGCCGGGCCGCGCCCGAACTCCTGGCCTGGGCCTCGGGAGGCAAGGCGGCCATGGTCTTCGGCCCCGAGGACCGGGGCCTGACCACCTCCCAGCTGGACCGCTGCCAGCTTTCGGTGTGCATCCCCACGGCCGACGCCTCCAGCCTGAACCTGGCCCAGGCGGTGATGGTAATGGCCTATGAGCTGCGCCTGGCCGCCCTGGAGGCCAAGCAGGCGCCCCCGGCCGGGCCCCAGCCGGCCAGCCACGGCGAGATGATGGGCCTGCACCGCCACCTCATGGACGGCCTGGTGGCCATCGGCACCCTGAAAAAGGACAACCCGGCCCACTTCTACCGGCCCATCAAGAACGTCATCGAGCGGGGCCGGCCCTCGTCGCGCGAGGTCAGGGCCATGCGGGGCATCGCCCGCCAGATGCTCTGGCTGGCCGGGCAGATCCAGGACAAGGACGGGGAGTAGGCGTTTCTTGTGCCTTCGGCACCCCGATAGCACAGCTATCGGGGCCAGCAGGAAAATTTTCGTTCTTTTCCCACCAAACCCTGCCCCAGTGCTTCCAGCGGCCCCTGGGCATGGGCTATTATCTTGTATATGCGATGACCGCTTCACGCAGGCGCTTGCCGGTGGTCCGCCCGGCGGGGCCTGGGAACCAAAAGAGAGGGGATCATGAGCGACAAACAAGAGCTGATGCCCGGGGTCATTCTGGAGCCCAAGATTGTGCAGACCGCGCGCGGACCCATCGAGGTGGACGACACCGGCGGCGACGGCCCGGCCGTTTTGGTGAGCCACGGCGGCATCGGCGGGGTGGACCAGGCCCGTTGCGTGGTGGCCTGGCTGGACCCGGCCGAGTACCGTTTGATTAGCCCCTCGCGGCCGGGCTTTCTGAACACCCCCCTGAGCAGCGGCCAGGACATGGACGGCCAGGCCGATCTGTTCGCCGCTCTGCTGGACGAGCTGGGCGTGGACAAGGCGGCCGTGATCTCAGTCTCGGCCGGGGGGCCGCCGGCCTACACCTTTGTGCGCCGCCACCCGGACCGCGTCTGGGCCTTCATGCCCATTGACAGCGTGAGCGGGTTCTACGAGATACCAGAAACCGCCGGGCCCATTGCCCAGGCCATCTTCACCACCGACTTGGGCCAGAAGCTCCTCAAGAAGATCGGCGAGAAAAAGCCCGAGTGGTTCTTGCAGGACATCTTCTCGGCCGAAGCCTACTTCACCAAGGACCAGATCAAGGCGCACATCGCCTATGTCATGGGCTCGCCCCAGGCCCTGGAGTTCATGCAGGCCTTCATGAACACCATGAATCCCTACGCCCCGCGCAAGGAGGGCACGGACAACGACATGGCCATCTACAAAGAGCTGACCCATCTGCCCATGGACGGCATCGCCTGCCCCACCCTGGTGGTGCACGGCACCCACGACGCGGACGTAAAGCTCTACGACGGGGTCTACGCCCACGAGCACATCGCCGGCTCGGAGCGCTTCTGGATCGAGGAGGGCTCGCACCTGGGCTTCTGGCTCAGCCCCAACGCGGGCAAGGCCCAAGCCGCGGCCCGGGAGTTTTTGGCCAGGCATAGGCCGTAGGTCTTTGTAAGGCGTTTCTTGCGCCTGCGGCGCACCGATAGCACAGCTATCGGGGTCGCGTAGCGACAGGAAACTAAACCAGCCGCCCCGGAAATATCGCCAGGCATGCAGCGAAGAACCAGCCTTCCGCCCATGGGACAGGCCCATTTCATCACCTTTTCCTGCTATAAGAACCGGCGTCTGCTCAGCCGTGACCGCTGCAAGGAGCTGGTCGTGGAGGTGCTTGCCTCCCAACTAGCACAGAGGCAGGGACTTTGCCTGGGGTTCGTGGTCATGCCAGACCACGTGCATGCCCTGCTCTATTTCGCCCATCCAGAACAAATCGCCGACTTCATGCAGCAATGGAAAAGGCTCAGCTCCCATCAAATCAAAAAGTATTTAACAGAGCACGCTCCCACTTATTGGCAAAAGGAGTATGCCGACGATCCCGTTTGGCAGCACCGTTATTACTGCTTTGAAGTGATAGGCCCCCGTAAGGCCGGTAAGAAGCTAGAGTACATGCATCAAAACCCGGTGAGGGCGGGCTTGGTGAACAAGCCGGTAGATTGGGCCCACAGCTCGGCTCGGTGTTATTTATGCGGCCAGGCGGTGGGTGTGAAAATCGAATGGCCGGGCGAAGAGTTTCTTGCGCCTGCGGCGCACCGATAGCAGAGCTATCGGTGCCAACCGGATTATTTGTTTTACCAACTTCCTTGGATGCCCTCGGCAGCTCGGCTGTCGGAGTCACGGAGCGACAAGAAATCTTTTATTGCGTTTCTCGTGCCTGACGGCACCCCGATAGCGGAGCCATCGGGGCCAGCAGAACGACTTGCTTACGCGGCCTCCCGTTGATGCACCTCCACGGTGAGGTGGCTGATCTCGGGGTGCTCGGCCAGGAGCTGGCGGTAATGGGCCGTGGGTTGGGGGTCGTCGCTGATCAGGGCCACGATGGCCCCCAAATGGCCCGGGCCCAGCTGCCACAGATGCAGGTCCGTGACCTCGTCGCCCGGGCGCTCTTGCAGGGAGGCGCGTATCTCCTCGGCCAGCTCGGGCAGGGGATTCACGTCCAACAGCACCCTGCCCGTGTCGCGCAGCAGGCCCCAGGCCCAGCGGGCGATGACCAGCGAGCCCACGATGCCCATGGCCGGGTCCATCCACACCCAGCCCAAATACTTGCCCGTGACCAGGGCGCCGATGGCCAGCACCGAGGTGAGCGCGTCGGCCACCACGTGCATGTAGGCGGACTGCAGGTTGTGGTCCACCTCGTGGTCGTGGTTGTGATCGCCGTGGCCGTGGGCATGATCATGGCCGTGGGAGTGGCCGTGCTCGTGGTCGTCGCGCAGCATCAGGGCGCTGACCAGGTTGACCACCAGGCCGATGATCGCCACCAGGATGGCCTGGTTAAAGGCGATGGCCACCGGGTTTATCAGGCGCGCGACTGATTCGTAGGCCATGAACGCCGCGATAAAGCCCAGCAGCAGGGCGCTGGAAAAGCCGGCCAGCTCGCCCACCTTGCCGGTGCCGAAGCAGAAGCGGGAGTCCCCGGCGTGGCGGCGGGCCAGCCAGTAGCCCAGAGCGGTGATGCTCAGGGCGGCGGCGTGGGAGGCCATGTGCCAGCCGTCGGCCAACAGGGCCATGGACCCGAAGACGAGACCCGCGCAGATCTCCACCACCATCATCACCGCGGTCAGGGCGATGACCAGGCGGGTGCGGCGCTCGTGGCGGTCCTGGGACGCGCCCAGGAAGTCGTGGCCGTGGCAATAGGGTTGTTGGGTCTCTGGGTTCACCGGCGGTCCTCTACTTGCTGAACTTGTTGAACAGCTCGACCACCTGGGCGATCAGCTCGTCCTCGTGGTCCTGGGTCTTGATGGCCGTGGCCACGCAGCCTTTGAGGTGGTCCTCCAGGATCAACGCGCCCAGGGAGCGCAGGGCCCCGCTGGCCGCCGCGACCTGCTTGAGCACCTGCATGCAGTCGCGGTCCTCTTCCACCATTTTCTTGAGCCCGCGCACCTGACCCTCGATGCGGTTGATGCGCGCGATGAGCTTGCCGTGGTCCTCGCCGCAGAGCGCCATGGGGTCCTCCTTTGATACTTA